>Ga0134122_10001629_pt1 | contig 16254 bp, 18 predicted proteins | sample KB302_FD_96461 | JGI IMG/M metagenome (GOLD analysis project Ga0134122, IMG submission 96461) | Terrestrial soil microbial communities without Nitrogen fertilizer from Kellogg Biological Station, Michigan, USA - KB3-0-2 | ecosystem: Environmental > Terrestrial > Soil > Unclassified ... | reverse complement strand
GGCTTTCCTCACCCGGCGCTGTATCCGAAGCTGGCCGCGTCGAAGACCAAGCTCATTGTCATGCATTCGGTGCAGGGCTTTGGGCGCGCGCAGAAGATCGACACCGATCCCAAGACCATCATGGGCCGCATCGCCGATTTTTTCGACGAGCGCATCAACGCGCTCATCGCCGCGGGCGTTTCGCGCGAACGCCTGATTCTCGATCCCGGCATGGGGCTTTTTGTCGGCCTCAAGCCGCAGGTCTCTCTCACAATTCTCCGCCGCTTGCCGCTGCTCAAATCGGCGTTCGGTTTGCCGGTGTTGGTCTCGGTCTCGCGGAAGTCCTTCCTGCGCAAGCTTGTCGGCCGCGAGGTCCCGGAGATCGGGCCGGCGACGCTTGCGGCCGAGCTCTACGCCGCGCTGCACGGAGCCGACATGATCCGCACGCACGAGCCCAGGCCGCTTCGCGACGCCTTAACGATTTGGTCCGATATTGCCTCGTCCGAGCGCTGAAGCGGGCCTGTCTTGAGGACCCTCAGTTGTCTATACTGACATTGGATAAGACTTGGCGGCTCAAGGCCTTGAGCCCTTTGCGGAGCGGGAATGACACGGAAGCTTTTCGGCACTGACGGCATCAGAGGGCACGCCAATACCTTCCCGATGACGCCGGAAGTCGCGCTCAAGGTCGGCCTCGCTGCGGGGCGCATTTTCACCCATGGCGACCATCGCCATCGTGTCGTGATCGGCAAGGACACCAGGCTCTCCGGCTACATGATCGAATCCGCGCTGATGTCGGGATTCACGGCCGTCGGCATGGATGTGTTCCTGTTTGGTCCGCTGCCGACGCCGGCGGTTGCCATGCTGACGCGCTCGTTGCGCGCCGACCTCGGCGTGATGATTTCCGCCTCGCACAATCCTTACCACGACAACGGCATCAAGCTTTTTGGCCCCGACGGACTGAAGCTATCCGACGAACGTGAGGCCGAGATCGAGGCGTTAATGGCCAATGGTCTCGAGGACGGTTTGGCACCGCCGAACAAGATCGGCCGCGCGCGCCGCATCGACGATGCCCAGGCGCGCTACATCGAATTCGCCAAGCGCACGTTCCCGAAGCATCTGCGTCTGGACGGTCTGCGCATCGTGCTGGATTGCGCCAACGGGGCCGCCTACAAGGTTGCGCCGTCGGCGCTGTGGGAATTGGGCGCCGACGTTTTTGCGCTCGGTGTCGAACCGGACGGTCTCAACATCAATCTCGACGTCGGCTCGACCGCTCCCGATGCGATGATCGCGAAGGTGAAAGAGACGCGTGCCGATTTCGGCATCGCCCTCGACGGCGACGCCGATCGCGTCATCATGTGCGACGAGAAGGGACGCATCATCGACGGCGATCAGATCCTCGCGCTGATTGCGCGCTCATGGGCGAAATCCGGCGAGCTCAAGGGCGGCGGCGTCGTCGGCACCGTGATGTCGAATATCGGCCTCGAGCGCTATTTGCAGAGCAAGAACTTGAATCTCGTGCGCGCGCCGGTGGGCGATCGCTACGTCATCGAGAAGATGCGCGAAGGCGGCTTCAACGTCGGTGGCGAGCAGTCCGGCCACATCATCTTTTCCGACTTCATTACCACCGGCGACGGACTGATCGCGGCGCTTCAGGTGCTCGCGGTCCTGGCCGAGGAACGCCGCCCCGCCAGCGAAGCCGTCCACATCTTCGAGCCTGCGCCGCAGGTTCTCGACAACGTGCGCTTCAAGAACGGCTCGCCCTTGAGCGATCCCAAAGTCTTGTCCGCGATCAAGCTGTGCGAGAAGAAGCTCGCCGGCGGACGCCTCTTGGTGCGCAAGTCGGGCACCGAGCCGGTCATACGCATCATGGGCGAGGGCGACAACGAGAAGCTCGTGCGCGACGTGGTGAAGGAAGTCGTCCGGCTCATCCGCGACGCCACCGCATAGAGCAGGGCCTGCCATGCCAAACCCCGCCCGCGTGCTGATAGTCGCGGGTTCCGATTCCGGCGGCGGCGCAGGCATCCAAGCCGACATCAAGACCGTGACCGCGCTGTCGGGCTACGCCATGACCGCAATTACCGCCGTCACCGTGCAGGACACCACCGGCGTTCATTCCTTTCACCCGGTGCCGCCGAAAACCGTGGCCGATCAGATCCGCGTCGTTCTTGCCGATATCGGCGCCGATGCGGTGAAGACCGGCATGCTGGTGTCGGCGCAAACGGTGGAGGCGGTTGCCGATGCGCTGGCACCGCACGCGGCGATCCCACTGGTCGTCGATACGGTGATGATCGCCAAAGGCGGCGCCGTGCTGCTCGACGAGGCCGGGATCGACGCCATGAAGGCGCGGTTGTTTCCGTTGGCCGCGCTCGTCACGCCGAACGCGCCGGAAGCGGCAAAGCTCACCGGCCGTGCGATCGAGACGCCGGATGATCTCATCCGCGCCGCCGAGAGCTTGCGCGACGGCGGGTTGCGGGCAGTTCTCGTCAAGGGGGGCCATCTCGCCGGCGAGTCGGTCACCGACGTGCTCGCCGATTCCAACGGGGTTCATATCTTCCGTACCCGCCGCATCGACAACGCGTCCACGCACGGCACCGGCTGCACGCTCGCGTCGGCGATCGCCGCCGGTCTTGCGCAGGGCTTCGCGCTGGAAGATGCCGTTGCCCGCGCGCGCAGCTTCGTGCTGGAAGCGATCCGCACCGGCCTTCCTTTCGGCCGCGGCACCGGACCGCTCAACCATCTACACGCCATTCCGCCTTACGAAGAGTGATTGTCCGACCTGAGGAAATTTCTGAAAGCAGCCGGATAGTCAGCGCTTGAGGTTGCCTGCCTTTACGTTCGCCTCCATTTCGTCGGCGAGCTCATCCCACTGTTTGGCGATCAAGAGATATGCCCCGCGCGCCGCCGCTGGTCCGGTTTCGGCCTCGCGGCGCGCGTCCGCGGCGAGGTTCCGATAGCGTTTTACCTGGTCAAGCGGAGAGAGATCCTTGGAAGGCATGAATCGGCAGGTCCTGCGTGCGGTTGCGGAGCCTAGTCCGCCGGTAGTTAAACCTTCGCCAAGCCGGGTCTTCTCCGGGCAGAGCAGCCGAGAGCAATAAAATTGCGCAGGAAATTTGCAGCTTCAGCGGAACCGTTGGGTAGCGTCCGCGTTTAGTCGAGACTGTGTCGAGTTGTGGGGTGTGACCGTGTCAGACTTGTCGGAGTTGCCCGCGCTGGAGCGCATCCAGCGCTATCTCGATCTCGCGGACAATGCCCGCCATGACGCGGAGAGGTGCAAAGGCGCACTTCGCGAATCCTATCTTCGAATCGCGGATCATTGGGAATCCCTCGCTCGCGATGCGGAGAAAAGGCTCAATTCCGCAAACGCCGTCACCCAGAAATCCCATCACGTGCGCAGCTGGAGCGGCGAATGGCTCAGGCAAGTAAAATAGCCCATCGGCTGTTGGCTCTCGATGACGACTTGAACTGCGCCGACTTGATCGTCCGCACCGCGCTGAAATGCGGTTACGAAGCCTTCCCCTTGACCGACGCGCGGTCGCTCCGCGATTCGATCGGTTATTGGCGGCCGCACGTCATGACGCTCGATCTGTGTCTGCCGAATCTCGATGGGATCGAGTTGTTTTCGCTGCTCAAGGCCAATCAATTCCAAGGCCACATCATCATCGTCAGCGGCCAGCCCGAGTGGTTTCGCGAGCAGGCCGCCAAGCTCGCTTCTCAGGCGGGGCTGAAGGTCTCAACCCATATGGGCAAGCCAGTCCATCTCGGCGAATTGCGCAGCCTGCTCACCATCATTCGCGTGGGTTTGCTGACGGCGGACGCCGAGCCGCTGCCGGCGGAAGGACTGACAAGAACGACGCTGCCGAATTTTTCCCGACGGGCATCGAAGTAGCGACCAAGCGGCGGCGCTACGGGTCGCGTCCGAACATGCCTTGCGGTTGCGGGCGCTCGGCGGCGATCGCGCGAAAGAGGCGCCCTACCTTATCGAGACTCGACACGGCGCAGACATTGCCGCGCGTGGATTCGGTTTTGAACGAATCGATGAGGCCTTGCGCGACAAACTTCTTGTCGGTATCGGCGCAGTTCATCCCGTATTGGTAGATGATGTTGCCGTTGATCCTGACGAGATCGTAGATGAAGGTCGAATTGTTGGGCTGCTGCGCGATGTAGTAATTGTCGCCGATGCTCTTCAGCAGGAACGGATCGCCTTTGTCGCTGCTGCTCAGATCGGCGAGCTGCACGTAGTGGTCGCCGTCGCGCGAGATCGTGCCGGTTTCGCTCGGCTGCCAATTCTTCGCATCCTTGTTCCATTCGTAGAACGTGTAGTGGAAGGTCTGCGCGAAGGGATAGTCTGCGTTCGCGGCGGCGATCAATGGCGTTGCGCTCTCGAAACAGCCGCCGAGCAACATCGTGAGAACGACAACAATCGCGCTCTTCAGCGGTTCGCGCATCTCTATCGATCTACGAACGGGTCTCGCACCAGGATTGTATCTTCGCGCTCGGGACTTGTCGAAAGTAAGGCGACCGGCGCGCCGATCAACTCCTCGACCCGCCTGATATATTTGATTGCCGTCGCAGGCAATTCGGCCCAGGAGCGCGCCCCACGGGTGGATTCGCGCCAGCCGGCCAGCGTTTCGTACACAGGCTCGATCTTCGCCTGCTCGTTCGCATCCGGCGGCAGATAATCGAGCGTGCGGCCGCCCAGCCGGTAGCCGGTGCAGACTTTGATCTCTTCAAATCCGTCCAGAACGTCGAGTTTGGTGAGCGCAATACCGTCGATACCGCCGGTTACCACCGTTTGCCGCACCAGCACCGCGTCGAACCAGCCGCAGCGCCGCTTGCGCCCGGTGACGGTGCCGAACTCCGCGCCGGTCTTGCCGATGCGCTCTCCGATCTCGTCATTGAGCTCCGTTGGAAACGGCCCCTCGCCGACACGCGTGGTGTAGGCCTTGGCGATGCCGAGCACGAAGCCGATGTCGCGGGGCCCGCAGCCCGAGCCCGCCGCCGCCTGGCCGGCAACCGTGTTTGACGAAGTGACGAACGGATAGGTGCCGTGATCGACGTCGAGCAGCGCCCCTTGCGCGCCCTCGAACAGCACGCGCTTGCCTTGGCGGCGAAACTCCTCCAATCGCCGCCACACCGGCGCCGCGAACGGCAATACCTTCGGCGCAATCTCGGCCAACACGCGCGCGAGCTCTTTCGCATCCACTTCGTCCACGCCGGCACCGCGCCTGAGCGCATTGTGATGGGCGAGCAGGCGCTCGATTTTCGGCCCCAGCGACGAAATATCCTTGAGATCAATCACGCGGATCGCGCGTCTGCCGACTTTGTCCTCATAGGCCGGACCGATGCCCCGCCCGGTGGTGCCGATGCGCGTCGTAGAGTTGGAGGTTTCGCGGAAGCGATCCAGCTCGCGATGCACCGGCAGGATCAACGCCGCGTTCTCCGCCAGCAGCAGATTCGCCGGCGCCACGGCGACGCCTTTTGCTTTGATCTGCTCGATTTCCTCGATCAGCGCCCACGGATCGACGACGACGCCGTTGCCGATGATTGCCACCTTGCCCGGACGCACCACGCCCGACGGCAGCAGCGACAGCTTGTACGTGACGCCGTCGATGACCAGCGTATGGCCGGCGTTGTGACCGCCCTGAAAGCGCACCACCACATCGGCGCGGGCGCTCAGCCAGTCGACAATCTTTCCCTTGCCCTCGTCGCCCCATTGGGCGCCGATCACCGCGACATTGGCCATTTCGTTCCGGTCGTTGGAATGCCGCCGAGTTTAGCCTTTGCCCCGGTGCCGCGCCAGTCGGGCGCGTCAAAACGCCAGGGCGCGAGCCTGCTTCACCAGCGGCAATTGCCGAATGGCCGCCAGCACCGTCTCCGCGACCGGCTCATCCACTTGCAGAAGGGCGATCGCGTCGGCCCCGGGCGCGGACCGGCCCAAATTGAAGTTCGCGATGTTCACGCGGGCATCGCCCAGAAGCGTACCGAGCTTGCCGATGAATCCGGGTTTGTCCTCATTGGTGATGTACAGCATGTTCGGCGCGAACTCCGCATCCATGTCGATCTCCTTGATCTGGATGAGACGCGGCCGGTTGTTGGAGAACACGGTGCCCGCGACGCTGCGGGTCTGCTTTCCCATGGTCACGGTCAGCTTGATGTAGCCTTCATAGGCGCCCTGCTGGTCGCGGCGCACTTCGGAGACGCGGATGCCGCGTTCCTTCGCGACGATCGGCGCATTGACCATGTTGACTTCCGACAGCGCCGGCTTCAGCAGGCCGGACAGCAACGCCTGCGTCAGCGCGCGTGTGTTCAAGCTTGCCACGGTGCCGTCATAGATGATCTCGACCGCGTCGATGCTGGTCTCGGTGAGCTGGCCCGCAAACGCGCCAAGCTTTTCCGCGAGTGAGATCCACGGCCGCACGCGTGTGGCTTCCTCGGCCGAGATCGACGGCATGTTCAGCGCATTGGTGACCGCGCCGGTGAGAAGATAATCCGAGATTTGCTCGGCGACCTGGAGCGCCACGTTCTCCTGCGCTTCCATCGTCGAAGCGCCGAGATGCGGCGTCGACACCACGCGGTCATTGCCGAACAGCGCGTTCGACTTTGCCGGCTCCTCGGTGAAGACGTCGAACGCGGCGCCCGCGAGATGCCCCGAATCAAGCGCTGCTTTCACCGCGGCCTCGTCGACCAGCCCGCCGCGCGCGCAATTGATGATGCGCGCGCCCTTTTTCATCTTGGCGATTGCCTCGGCCGAGATGATGTTGCGCGTCTCGTTGGTCAGCGGCGTGTGCAGCGAAATGAATTCCGCGCGGGCCAAGAGTTCGTCCAGCTCGACCTTCTCGACGCCGAGATCGGCCGCCCGGTCCTCCGACAGATAGGGATCATAAGCGATCACCCGCATCTTCAGGCCCTTCGCGCGGTCTGCGACGATCGAGCCGATATTGCCGCAGCCGACGAGGCCGAAGGTCTTGCCGTACAGCTCGACGCCCATGAAGCGGTTCTTTTCCCACTTGCCCGCGTGCGTGGATGCGTTCGCCGCCGGAATGTCGCGCGCGAGCGCCATCATCAGTGCAATGGCATGCTCCGCGGTCGTGATCGAATTGCCGAACGGGGTGTTCATTACGATGATGCCAGCCGAAGTCGCCGCGGGGATGTCGACATTGTCGACGCCGATGCCGGCGCGGCCGATCACTTTCAGCCGCTTCGCCGCCCTCAGCACATCGGCCGTCACTTTGGTCGCCGAGCGGATGGCCAGCCCGTCATACTCTCCGATGATGCTCAGGAGCTCATCTTTGGAGAGATCGGTCTTCATGTCGGCTTGGACGCCGCGCTCCTTGAAGATCGCGACCGCCGCCGGCGACAATTTGTCCGCAATCAATACTTTCGGCATGGCGTACTCCCGCGTCTCTAAGACTGTTTTACCTGCGCGAACGCCCAATCGAGCCAGGGCGTCAGCTTCTCGACGTCCGACCGCTCGACGGTCGCGCCGCACCAGATGCGCAAACCCGGCGGCGCCGCGCGATAGCCGCCGATATCCAGGGCGACGCCTTCCTTCTCCAGGAGCGCGGCGATCTTTGATGCTGCCGCTGCTTGCGCATCCTTGTTCAACGCCGTGAACCACGGATCGACGACCTTCAAGCACACCGATGTGTTCGAGCGCGTCTTCGGGTCCTCAGCGAGGAAATCAACCCACTCGCGCTTCTCCACCCATAGGGCCAGCGCCTTCAGATTCGACTCCGCGCGTTCGATCAGACCCTTCAGGCCGCCGACCGATTCGGCCCATTTCAACGTATCGAGGTAATCTTCCACCGCCAGCATCGAGGGTGTGTTGATGGTCTCGCCTTCGAAAATCCCTTCGACCAATTTCTTGTCCTTGGTCATGCGGAAGAGCTTCGGCATGGGCCACGCCGGCTCGTAGCTTTCCAGCCGCGCCACTGCGCGAGGGCTGAGCACGAGCATGCCGTGCGCGCCTTCGCCGCCGAGCACTTTCTGCCAGGAGAATGTCGTGACATCGAGCTTCGGCCACGGCAGGTCCATCCCAAACGCCGCCGAAGTGGCGTCGCAAATCGTCAAGCCCTGGCGGTCATCCTTGATCCAATCGCCGTTCGGCACCCGCACGCCTGACGTCGTGCCATTCCATAAGAAAACGATGTCGTGGTTGGGATTCGTCTCGGAAAGATTGGGCAGGCCGCCATAGGGCGCCTTCAGCAGCCGCGACTCTTTCAGCTTGAGCTGCTTCAGCACGTCGGTAACCCAGTCCTCGCCGAAGCTTTCCCACGCGAGGAGGTCGACAGGCCGCGGTCCCAACAGCGACCACAGCGCCATTTCCACGGCGCCCGTATCCGAGCCCGGTACGATGCCGATGCGGTAATCCGCAGGCACGCCGAGCACGCGGCGCGTGCGGTCGATCGCTTCTTTAAGTTTCGCCTTGCCCAGCTTGGAGCGGTGCGAACGCCCGAGACAGGCGTCTTTCAAGGCTTCAGGAGTCCAACCCGGGCGCTTAGCGCAGGGTCCAGACGAAAAAAAAGGCCGTGCAGGGCGCACGGCCGGAAACGTTCCGGTCATGGTTCATTCCTTCCAGAATGAGCGCGCTCCGTTGGGGGAGCGTGGCCCGCAGCGTCTGTAGCGAATGGGTGAGGGGTCGTCAACCGCTTGGGTCGATTTGACACAAAGGAAAATTAACGTTGATCCACTTTGTTTCTGGTTCCGCAGGAACTTTGGCTTATGACCAAGTTTGATGACACTTGTAGATAAATTCGTCCTGGTTTTTACGAGCATTTCCGGCCAGAGGAAGCCCGCTTGATGACTGAGACTTCTACACTTCTCGTCTGGGTGCTTGCCGCGCTGTTCGGCATCATCGGCTGGATCCATCTTGTCGGTCCGCAGTTCCTGCGCGAGGCCTTCGACAGATGGAACTATGGCTCGCGGATGCGCATCATCACGGGCCTCCTCGAGATCGGTACGGCTCTCATGCTTGCGGATCCGGAGCTGCGCATCTGGGGCATCGGCCTTGGAGCGCTGATCATGTTCGCAGCCATCATCACGCTGCTCAATCACCGACAATATCTCTGCGCCGTTTCCAGCGTCCTCCTGATGGCGGCGCTTGTTCCGGCGACGCTTGCCGTGCCTCGTTCCGACAGCCAGGTTCGCTTCGCGACCGTCGAAACCGGCGGCGAGTGGCGAGTGGCGAGCGGCGACTAAATCTCGATTTCGCCGCGCAGATAGAGCGCGCAGGGGCCGGACAGGATCACGCGGTCACCTTCGTCCGTACACAGAAGTTCTCCGCCGCGCGCCGAGGCTTGATAGGCCCGCATTTGACGTTTGCCCAGCCGCGCGCCCCAAAAAGGCGTCAATGCGGAGTGCGCCGATCCGCACACCGGGTCCTCGGGCACTCCGTGGCTGGGCGCAAAGAATCGGGAAATGAAATCGTAAGGCGCGGCGGCCGCTCCGCCGGCAGAGACGATCAGTCCCCACTTCTCAACTTTGCTCATCAGGACGGAGATGTCTCCAAGCTTTATCGCCCGGATCGTGCCGGCATCGCGCCAGACAGCCAGCAGATAACGTCCGATATGGAGTTCATCGGGTGCGGCGACCCCCAGTCGCTGTCCCAACTCCGCACCATAGCCGGCAGGAGCCGCGAACGGCGTAGTCCTGTCGGACGGCAGCACCATGCGCAAATAGTTGCCCGTGTCCCTCTCTACGGTGAGCTGGCCGCTCTTGGTTTCAAACCTCACCAACTTCGACGATGACGGCAACTCGTTCAGTGCAACCCAGCCCGAGGCCAAAGTTGCATGCCCGCAGAGATTCACTTCGGTCACGGGTGTGAACCATCTGAGATCGTAGTGGTCGCTGCCGCGCCGCACGAAAAACGCGGTCTCGGACAAATTGTTCTCGTTGGCGATGGCTTGCATCGTGGCGTCGGGAAGCCAGCTTTCAAGCGGTACTACCGCCGCGGGATTGCCGGCGAATGGCCCTTCGGCAAACGCATCAACCTGCCAGAGCTTGAGCTTCATTTTTAACCTCGCCTTTGCTGTCCTCTATGGCGAAACTAAATTTTGCGCAATCTTCGCCGGTAGCCACGGCGGCGGCTGGCAGCCTATAATCGAAGAATCGCCGTCCGGCACCAAGGATCCGCCGGACCGGCAGGACCAAACATCAGGAGAAGAAGATCGTGAAGACCACTCACTTCCTTTACGCTGCCGTTGCGGCAGCCGCGCTTGCGCTCGCTTCGGCGACGGTCACTTTGTCGACCCCGGCAGCGGCCCAGGACGACAGCATCGCCACCACCAACGGCAATCTCGTGATCCATCCCGTGCATCACGCGGGTGTGGTGTTCACCTGGAACGGCAAGCGCATCGTCGCCGATCCGACCAACTTCCCGCCCGACGCCAACAGCGGCGCGGCCGCGTTCCGCGGGGCTGCCCCGCCGGACCTGATTCTCATCACGCATGAGCACGGCGATCATTTCAGCGTTCCGACGCTGACCGAGCTCGCCGGCCCGAACACCGTCATCGTCGCACCGCAAAGCGTTTACGGCATGTTGCCGCCGGCGCTCCAAATGAAGACCAAGGTGATGAAGAACGGCGACAAGCAGACCTATGCCGGCGTCGCCATCGAAGCGGTGCCCGAATACAACGTCACACCCGATCGGCTGATGTTCCATCCCAAGGGCCGCGACAACGGCTATGTGATGAACCTGGGCGGCAAGCGCGTTTATCTCGCGGGCGACACGGAAGAAACGCCGGAGCTGAAGAATCTGCCGAATATCGACGTCGCCTTCGTGCCGATGAATCTTCCCTACACCATGACCGAAGATGCGGCGGCGACGTGGGTGAAGGACTTCAAGCCCAAGATCGTCTACCCCTATCACTACGGCATGAGCGACGTGAACAAGTTCAAGACCGCCGTCGGCAGCGCCAGCGATGTGCGCCTGCGCAAGTGGTACTGATGCTTCGGGGCGCGGCCGTCGAACCACAGCCGCGCACCTCAGCATGACGCTTTGAGAAACGGCCGCCGGAAACTCCGGCGGCCGTTTTTGTTCGGCCTATTGGACGCCTGCTCGCGCGCGTTGCCGCTCCTGGAGGGCCAGCAGGGTGTCGAAATTATTGGCGCAGTTCTCCAACGCATTCGCGCGTCTGGTATTCATCTGCACCGCGCCGCCTTGGCGGTACATGTCTGCAAGCCGGTGCAGCGCAATCGGATCGCCCGGCGTCGGCGGATTGGATCCTCCGATCGGCACCATGGAGCCTTCCTCTCCGAGACCCGGCACCTGGACATAGCGGACCTCCGACACCACGACCGCGGCGCTGCGATACCATAATGCCGCCCGGGCGGGATCGGCCGGCATGCCGTCGCCGCGCTCGTAACGTTCGGCCAGGACGCGCGCCGCGGCACTGTTGCCCGAGTGCGCCTCTTCCATCAGCGCCTTGTTCGACACGCGATCGAAGACGATCGACGGCGTTGGCGCTGCAAGCGGCGGATGGAAGACACAGTACATGCTATCCACCGCGTCACGCGGCGCCGATCCGGCGCACGCCTCGAGCGAGATGATGCAGCCCGCAACCGCGAACGCAACGAGGCGCGCGGCAGGCACGCGTCTTAAGCTCGATCCGGCCATTTGCGTGCTAAAAGGCTAATTCACCAGTCTGTAGAGCCGCTGGTCGTAGGGCGTGCCCAGCCACGGCTGCACCGCGCTGCGATAGGTCTGGACGTGCGGGGAGCGGTTGTGCGCCTCGAACGCAGCGATATTCGACCATTCCTCGAAGGAACGGAAATGGTTCGCGTGCGCAGGCACCTCGTCCAGAATCTCGTAGCGCACCATGCCGTTCTCTTTCTGGCTGGCTTCGCTCAAGGGCGCCATAGCGCGGATGAGGTTCTGCGTATTGCCGCCGGCCACGTCGATATGGCTGATGACAACGACGCTGTTCGCCGACGGCGCCTTGGGCGGCGTGACCGAGTGGGCCTGATGGATGCGAATGTCCGTCGGTCCAAGCTCGATCGGTTTCAGCTTCGCCAACAGCGCCGTCGTTGGCGCGGCCTGCGTGTGCGCGGCGACCGCCGCGCGGTTCTGCCAGATCTCGCTCAAGACGAAGCGGTGCAACTGGCCTTGTTCCTGGTAGATGTCGGCATACATCGCGCCCGGCTCTTTGCGCGCCGCATCGCGGTATTCCTTCATCGCCGCGATGGCGCGGGCGTTCGCCGACGGGATCACTTCGATATAGGTCATCAGATAGGTCGGCCCGTCGATGACCGGGATCTGCTGGTTCGCGTTCTGCGCGCTCGCCTCCGGAATCGCGGTCATCGCGAATAGTGCTGCGCCGATCAAAAGGCTCTTAAGCGGGCTCATCGTGGATCCTTCTTAATTCACGATCGTGTATTTGCGCTGATCGTAGGGTGTGCCCAGCAGCACCTGCATGCCGTCGCGGGCGGTTTGCGTATGCGCCGCGAGATTGTGGCTCTCCCAATCTTTCTCGTTGGCCCAGATCTCGAACAGGCGGAAATGATTCCGCGCGCCACCGGTCTGGCGCAGGATCTGGTACGTCGCCACGCCTTGTTCCTTCGCCGTGCCTTCGCCGAGTCCTTTCATGAGATCGAGGAGCTGAGGAATACCGTTCGGCGTCACGTCGAGATGGCTGACGATGACGATCTGGCCGGCGCCCGCGGCACGGCCGTTCGGCGTCTCGAAGTGTACCGTATGGGCGCGGACATCCAGCGGACCGTATTCGATCGGCTTGAGCTTGCTAGCGAGATCGCTGGTGGACGCCGCCTTGCTGTGAGCCTCGAAGGCCTGCGCGTCGCGCCATACTTCGCGCGCGACAAACCGCGATGGCATGCCGACTTCCTGATAGATCTCGATCAAGGTCGCGCCCTCGCCGCGTGCCGCGTCGCGATACGCCTTGAGCAGACCGATCGCCTGATTGGTCGCCGTCGGCACGACCTCGACAAAGGATGTGACGTGATAGGGTCCCACTGGTGCAGGCGCGTCCGCGGCACGTCCTGCTTGCGCCAGCGCGAGCATTGCAAGCGCGCCAAACACCACGCCCAAGAGCGATTTCATGTCCTGCCTCCGAAGAAAAACGGTTTAGTTACGCGCCTGCGCCTGCAGTCTCTGTATCAAAGCCGCGGCTGCATCCGCGCCGGCCTGAGCACCGGCCGTGTCGCCTTCCTGGCCGCCTCTGGTGCCGGAGACGCCGACCGCGCCGACAACTTCATTGCCGATCATGATCGGGACTCCGCCGCCGAGCGGAATGGCTTGCGGTGTTTGGCGTTCGTTCGCCCGTTCCGTACCGGGCTTGGTCGCGTCGCGCCAGTCGATGGACTTCATCTTGAACATGTTCGCGGTGAAGGCCTTGCGCTGCGCCAAACCGATATTGTGCGGCGCCGCGTTATTGCCCTTGAGCAGCAGCACGATATTGCCGTCGCGGTCCACCACTGCGGTCGATGGATCGGAGCCGTCTTTCTTGGCGTAGGCCTGTACGGCGCCCACCGCCGCCATCGTCTGCTCTTGGGTCAGCCTGGTTGGCTCCGGATAGGCCGGCGCTGTGGCGAGAAGCATGGCCGTTGCGGCCGCGGCAGTGAAAATGTGCGAGATGCGAGACATGGGATCCTCCCGAATATCTTTTGACTAGAGCAGCTGATCGGCAATCGCGGCGACACCGGCTTTCGCGCACTTCTCGTCGCCATCACCGCCGCCCTTGGAACCCGTCACACCGACGCCGCCGATGGCATCGCCCTTGTAGATGATCGGCATGCCGCCAACTTCGGCAATGGTGTTCTCCAGATATTGCTGGCCGTTCAGATCAATGGCCTTGCCGTTGTCGTCCTTGGCGTCGATCGCGGTACGCGTCATCCAGTCCCTGGTCGCCTGGCGGAAGGTGCGCGCGGTGTAGGCCTTTTTGCGCGCATTATCGACGAGCTCCGGCGTGGCGCCGTTGCCACGCACGAGGAAGCGCACGGCGCCGTTGCGATCGACAACCGCGACGCTGACAGGGGAATTGTCCTTCTTGCATTCGGCGATCGCGCCGTCGGCGACCAGCAGCGCCTGCTCGACCGAGATGTCGAGGTTGGACAGCGATTGGAGCGTGGCCGATTTGACCAGCTCCTGCCCGAGCGCGTAGACGGCGGAGAACGCGAAGACAGCGAACACCGCCATCGCCAGTTTCGCCACCCCATTGCGAATCAATTCCATGCCGACCCTCCCCGGCTAAGCCGCAGTTTTTATACTGTGCTTAGTCTAGGGCAGCGGCTAGCGCGCGTCGAGGGTCTCGGCGCGCTTGGAGGCGAGTGCGGCCTTCATCTTTTCCTGAAGCTTTTCAAAGGCTCGGACCTCGATCTGGCGCACGCGCTCGCGGCTGATGTCGTACTTGACCGAGAGGTCTTCGAGCGTCACCGGCTCGTCGCGCAGACGCCGCGCTTCCAGGATATCGCGCTCGCGCGGGGTGAGCTCCTCAAGCGCCGTCGACAACAGCGTGCGGCGCTCTTCCAGCTCCTCCGATTCGGCAAGGGTCGTTTCCTGGTCGAGCGTGTCGTCGGCCAGCCAATCCTGCCATTCGGAATCGGCTTCCGCGCCCATCGGCGCGTTCAGCGATGAATCGGGCGACGACAGCCGCCGGTTCATATTGACGACTTCGTCCTCGGGTACGCCCAAGCGGTCGGCGATATGTTTCACGTGCTCGGGCTTGAGATCGCCTTCTTCCAGCGCTTCGATCTGCCCCTTCACGCGGCGCAGATTGAAGAACAGCTTCTTCTGCGCTGCGGTGGTGCCCATTTTAACGAGGCTCCACGAGCGCAGGATGTATTCCTGGATCGCCGCGCGGATCCACCACATCGCATACGTGGCAAGGCGGAAGCCGCGCTCCGGCTCGAAGCGCTTCACCGCCTGCATCAGCCCGATATTGCCTTCGGCGATGACTTCGTTGATCGGCAGGCCATAGCCCCGATAGCCCATGGCGATCTTGGCGACGAGACGCAGATGACTCGTGACAAGCTTGTGCGCGGCGTCACGATCCTCGTGCTCGCGCCAGCGCTTGGCCAGCATGTATTCTTCCTGCGGATCCAACAGCGGAAATTTGCGGATCTCTGCGAGGTAGCGCCCAAGGCCGCCTTCACCGACGATGGGAAGCGCTCTTGCCATAATGTGTAAGCCCCTTTGCTCGTAAGCTGTTCTATCCGGCCGTCTCTCTGGTGGGCGGCCTGTTAAGATCTAACGCGTGTCGGATGAAGAGTATCCCCAATTCAAGGCAACATATGGGCACTGGGCCGCCCAGTTGCAAGAAGCATAGGCGCTACATTACGCCAGGGTTAAGCCCACGCAGCGCCTTCATAAGATTGGCAAAATCGGCGGGCCAGGGCGATTCGAAGCGCAGCTTCTTCTGAAGGCTGGGGTGGAAGAAGCCGAGCACGCCCGCGTGAAGTGCCTGACGTTTGAAGGCCGCTGCCGCGTCGAAGGCAACTCGCTCCTCTTCGCTTTTGGCACGAGGCGCCTGACGCGAGCGCCCGTAGGTGGAATCGCCGATCAGCGGATGGCCGAGATGGGCGAGATGCACGCGGATTTGATGCGTGCGGCCAGTCTCGAGCCGGCACTCGATCAGCGAGGCGAACGCGGAGTCGCGCGTGCCGAAGGACTCCAGCACTTCGTAGCGCGTGCGCGCGGGCTTGCCTTGGCCGCGCAGCACCGCCATGCGTTTGCGATCGAAGGGGCTCCGTCCGACATTGCCTTCGATCATTCCGGTGCGCGCGCGCGGCTTGCCCCAGACGATCGCGTTGTAGGCGCGCTCCACAGCGTGCGCGGCGAATTGCTTGGCGAGGCTGCGCATCGCCCGCTCGTTCTTGGCGACGACGAGCAAGCCGCTGGTGTCCTTGTCCAGGCGGTGCACGATGCCGGGCCGCGCGACGCCGCCGATGCCCGGCAGCGAGGCGCCGCAATGGGCGAGGAGCGCGTTGACCAGCGTGCCGTCGACATTGCCGGCCGCCGGATGCACGACGAGGCCCGCGGGCTTGTCGATGACGATGAGATCGTCGTCCTCGTGCACGATCGAAAGCGGTATCTCCTGGGCCACCGGATTTGCCGCCGCGGGCGGCGGCACGGTGACAGCGTAGCTCTCGCCCGGTTTGACCCTGTAATTGGGGTCTCTTATCGTCAGGCCGTTGTGCGTAACGTTGCCGTTTTTGATCAGCGCCTGAAGCCGCGCGCGCGACAAGTCGGGCAGGGCGCGCGACAGGAAATGATCGAGCCGCCAGCCCTTGTGCGAGGTCTCCGCGGTAAACTCGCGGGCATTG
>Ga0134122_10001628_pt1 | contig 16260 bp, 11 predicted proteins | sample KB302_FD_96461 | JGI IMG/M metagenome (GOLD analysis project Ga0134122, IMG submission 96461) | Terrestrial soil microbial communities without Nitrogen fertilizer from Kellogg Biological Station, Michigan, USA - KB3-0-2 | ecosystem: Environmental > Terrestrial > Soil > Unclassified ... | reverse complement strand
TGGCGCGAACAAGGAATATATCGAGCGTGAGATCCCCCACATTTCGTCACTGATGAAGAAGGATTTGAAGGACGTGATCGAGCACGCCGGCGTCATCGTTGTGACCAAGAAGTCAGATGAATTCAAAGATTTGGGCAAGTATACCGAGCAGGGCAAGATCATCCTGGACTTAGTCCGCATGTTTGATCGAAAAGAGCCGCAGAACAACTATCAGGGGATCTGCTGGTAAATCGCCGCGAGGCTCCCTCGCCGGCGCCTCGAGCTCATGTCAGCATACGGAGTCAGTGCCACAATTCGACCCTGAGATGACGATGAACAGTTCATTTGAACAACCAGAGGTCTGTACCGATTTGTTGAAAGCGGCTGCCCAGACTTACCTCTCGTCGACGGATGAGGCAGTGGGAATGTGCCTGTCTCCAGGCGAAATAACGGTAATGGTCTTCACCACCTCCGCTGACTTTGATGCCTTGGGTGAAGAATGGGACCAGCTCTTATCCAAGAGTTCTCTGCACGGAACATTTTTCCTGCGCTGGCATTGGACCAGCACCTGGTGGAAGACGTATGCCCCGGTGGGGAGCGAGTTATTTTTGATCGCCTGCCGTGACAGGCGCGGGAGGCTGGTGGGACTTGCGCCTTTCTATCGCCATTTGAGAAAAGTGCTGGGGACGCTGAGTCTTTGCGAGGTCTGTTTTCTCGGCACTGGTACCCCCTTGAAGACCAGTGAACATCTCGACATCATCGCCTGGAAAGGATCAGAGAAGCTCGTAGGAGAAGCCGTGGCGTTATGTCTTCGTCAACAGCCGGCCTGGCATCGCATCTGGCTATGGGGCATTCATAGGGATTCTCCGGTGTTACCGCATTTCACCAGTGTGTTTGGCGGTGATGCACAGGTAGTTCCTTGTGACAGCCTTCCATACATTTCTACTAATGCGGATTGGGGTTCCGTGAAACGTGGGCTCGGATCTAATTTGAGGACGAACATCGATCGATATATCCGTCGAATTGAAAAACAGTATAAGTGCGAGTTCAGGCTTGTCCAGACCATGGAGCAGGTCGATGAGTTTATGGAATCATTCGTTCGGTTACATCAGGAACGGTGGCAAGCGAAAGGTGAACGTGGGTCATTTGCTTCCCCCGGGTTCAAGGAGTTTATGCGGGACACGGTGAGGGAGGCGTTTCGATGTCAGAGAGCGAGGCTCTGGATGCTGTTCTTGGACGGACAATGTGTGGCGACGCTGCAAGCCTTCGTGGATCGCGGCGTGGCGCACTACTTTCAAGGGGGGTTTGCCTCCGGCTACGAAAAGTACCATCTCGGGAGCGTCGTGCTGGCTCTCGCCATACAGGATTGCATAGCGGCCAATGATATCGATGAGTTCGATTTCATGGGTGGAGGCGCTTCCTACAAGGAGTCGTGGACATCAAGCGCTTACGAAGCGGTTGCAGTAGAGATCTTGAGCCCCGGTTGGATTCCGGGAACATACAAGTACGGCTGTCTCGCCAAAACCCATCTTTCAAGCCTTTACCGATCCATGTTGCCCCTCGGGCTTCGCTCTACCATCAGGAAATATCTTGTTCCTTCGGCCTAGGAGTCCATCCGGTGTTTGATCGAAGAAAAGAGAAGGGTGTTTACAGAATGCGGGGCCAAACCAGATGAGTTCGACCGATCGCAGCTACGCAGAAAAGATTTCTCACTCACTGCCTTGGTTGGCAAGGTATCCATTTTGGCGTTTTGGCCGGTTTCTACAGGGCCTCCGGCCCGCTCAACAGCCTACCCATCTCATTGTGACCGTTGCCAACCATTATGAGCCTGGCTGGGCGCCCAATGGGGGCTGTGAAAACCGCAACACCCAGTTGGCGCGTGTGCAGCGGTGGCATCAGGAAGCCCGTGTCACCGCACAGCTGATTAAGGACGTCGATGGCACCCCCTTCCGCCATACAGCATTCTATCCTGGTGAGCAATACGACCCGGCACTCGTGGATGTCTTAGCTGAGATGCAGGCAGAAGGGTTAGGAGAGGTCGAAATCCATCTTCATCACGGCACCGAGTACCCGGATACTGCTGAGAACCTGAAAGCAAGCTTGATTGAATTTCGGGATCTGCTATCGGAAAAACATCGTTGCCTGTCCCGGTCCCATCCAGCGGATATCCCTCGATATGCGTTCGTCCACGGTAATTTTGCCTTGGCTAACTCGCTGGGAGGGTTCGGATGCGGGGTCGACAACGAAATGGAGATTCTCGCTGAAACAGGCTGCTATGTGGATATGACCCTTCCTTCGTTTCCCCTCAAGGCGCAGGTTCCGAAAATCAATGCGGTGTACCAATGCGGCCGTCCCTTAAGCGAGGCTGTTCCACACCGATGCGGGCCGAACCTCCGCGTTCATGGGACTGTGACCTATCCCGTGATTATGACCGGTCCCTTGGTCTTCGACTGGACCAGAACCAGAGGGGGCCTGCCCTTTCCCCGCGTCGACGACGGAGTGCTCACAGCGAATTACCATTGCGATCAAGCCCGTCTTGATCGGTGGAGAGGCGCGCAGGTCAGTGTACAGGGGAGGCCGGAGTGGATATTTATCAAACTCTACTGTCATGGATTTTTTCAGGGTGATCTGGAAGCGACGCTTGGCGATCCGATCAGGCGATTTTGGGGGTCGGCGCTCGAAGAGGGAAGCCGCACCGGCGCCTTCACAATCCATTTTGCCAGTGCGCGAGAAGCGTTTAATATTGCTCTGGCCGCTGTCCATGGCAAGACCGGATCGCCACATGCCTACCGTGACTACAATCTCCGGTCAAACATGCAGCCTTGGCCGGCTGATCAATTACAGGATATGAACGGGAATTCATGCCCTGTTCAGCCATCTGCAGCTTTGATATGAAGGTAATCGCACGAGTGAACTCCAAGATGCCCTGGAAATTTTGGCAGATATCGAATCGGTAAACCCGTCTAAGTCTGTAAGTTCTGTCAATATCAGTATGACATTCGATTCTTTATCACGGTTTTAGGAACACGGATCGAGCCTGCCGAATCGGCAGATCAAAAACCACGTCTGCCGAACTTCGACCTGAACAGTTCCTAATGGTGGAAGGAGACTTCCATCAGCGTCCCCCCTTCAATACAAACTGAGCCCGAGTCAAATGGATATGTATTCGAAGCCAAACCAGAAAATTGGAAAGTGCCTGATCGTATGTGTCCTCTTGAATCTCATAGCCTGTAGTGGGGCAACTGACCCATCACCCCAATACAGTACTGCATCCCAACCCACTATTGTTTCCTCCTGTGGACCTTCCCCTGTATCTACCCAAAGTAGCGCATTTATTTCAGATTCCAAGGTGCATCAGCCGCCCATGACTGGACAGTTTAGCCACAATGACTGGAAACCAGGCGCGGCCAATTTCCCAAAGGTTGGCCAGGCATACGTTGATCCGGTGTTTGGTGGAACCGTCCGTCGACTAACCGACAGGGTGGGCAACAGGAATCAAGAAGACATCTATGCCCACCATTGGGCCAATGCCAATGGGACACTCGTGTTTTCGCGCATAGTAGACCAGGGTGGGAGTAATGTAGGGAGAATCCTGAACGCCGCTACAGGACAGGTTGTCTATAACGATCAGCCAGGCATGGGTGGTATATCGGCCATAGATATTGCTTGGGACGCCGCCGATCCCAGCCTGTATTACTATTATAATGGGTCCAGTCTCGTTCAGCGCAACTTGTGCGCGTTGACCGATGTGATCATGAAGACGTTTCCCGCTCCTCTCGAACCGAACGGCGGGTCACTCAACACGCAGGATCGGTCCGGTCGGTACTTTACGGTCCGTTATGGAGGCACCAACAAAGTGTGGGATAAGATAACGGATGTTATCTATGCTGGTTCTGTGGCCCCCTTGAATTCTACCGGCTATGTGGCGATCACGCCCGATGGCAATTACCTTGTCACAGCAGCGGGACTTACCGCGCCGCCAAATATTGAACATTATTCCTTCAAGATCGACCACGTTAACAAGAGGATCGCGAGTACGCCGACGCAATTCTGGGGCCTCTGCGGGGACCACGGTGCGTTGATTTCAGCATCTGATGGGCATAATTATTTCATCACACATAACTGCTTGAATGATGCAAACACCTACCGGGTCGATATTACGCTGAATCAGGCTGGAAAAACTGAAGCTCAACAAATTGCCGCCAACCAAGTCCTGCTTCAAGGGGTGTTTGGCAAGACCGGCGATGGCCATTTATCGGCTGTGTCGAAAGGCCCTAATCAGGATTGGGCCTTCGCGGACATTGAGACATTCAGCGACGATCCCTTCAATGGCACCCCATCTAGCTGGGCTCCCTACGAGCAAGAAATCGTCGCAATGAATGTTGTCACGTTGGAAGTGCGTCGATATGCCCACCACAGGTCACGGGGACTTGCTTCAAGTTACTATGCTCAACCACGGATTTCCTGTTCCTGGGACGGTTCAGTCGTGTTGTGGACCAGTAATTTCAATATCGGTGCACCGGTCGGGTATTCAGATCTCTATGCGATGCCGTTCAGGTGAAACTCATTCTCCGGGATCCTACCGAGGAGCCAAGCGTTCCCTCAGGCTGTCTAGTGCTGACTGGCAACGGTGTGTTGGTGGGTTCATGCTTTAATCATTCTTCATTCCACCACGTGCAAGCCTGTCGGCGCGACCGGTGGAGTCGTGTCAATAGGAGGGGTAGGCGGCGACCCAGTCTGGTGGAACTGGATCGCGTAGGTGTCCACATAATCCTTTGGCGAGCTGACGTTCATATTGCTCTGCCAGATGATTACTGATCCATCCCATGAGGAACTAATGTGGGGTTGAGCATAATAGCTGCTCGATAAATTCCTGCTTCGGTGATGGGCTAATCTACGAACTTCTCCAGTGAGGATATGAATTGCGATGATTTCCTGCTTCCACGCTGTCCATCCCGACACACCGCCGTTGAATGGATCACCGCTCAAGTTTTCGCTGCTCAGAAACACCCAGTCCTTGAGGGCTCCCCTCATATTACCGGTCAGATGCCCGTCGTTGTCTTCCCAGGCAAGGGGAATCAATGACTTGTTGGATGCAAGCTGTTGAGATTCTGTCCTGCCGGATTGATTCAAGCTCACGTCGGCTCGCCAGATACCGGGAGTATTATGGCAGCCATAGGTAATGAAATAGCTGCGTCCATCGCTTGCGCTGGCAAGGACTCCATGGTCACCACAAAGCCCCCAAAACTGTACTGGTGTCGTGGTGACGGTCGCTGTCGCATGGTTGATCGCGTAGGACCAATGTTGTTTTTGAGGTGTGGCGGTGCCGCCTGCTGCCGTCACAATGTGGCTTCCATTCGGTGTGATGGAGATCCATCCCCCATTCGTCGTGAAATTATTCGTGTCCCCTGAATAAAGCGTATTCGTCGATCGCTTCCAGATATGCCCTTGGCCATTCCACGAAAAAACATAGATATCCCCGCTCTCATCCACCCAGGGGAGTGATCCGCCGAAATTGTCAAAGTTGGCGGGAGCCGTAAAGATAGTCACGTCGGTCTGTGTTGGCAGGTCTCTTTCAACAATCCTGTTCGTCTGGAATCTTTGATACTTATTGGGGTTGGTCGGGTGCCACTGGAGGTTTGCCCGGGGCAGGTCGCCACTGCCGACCGGTTGATTAGTGTATTGCATTACCCCTGTGAGAGGGCTGTAAATATCGAGGCCACCGCCATTCGTTGTGAAACAGCTGGTTCCGTTCGCATTGCACCAGTGATGGGCATAGATATCATCGTCGTTTGGCGTCAATCCCACATCCGTAATGCGACGTACCGTCTCGCCGAAGACGGGATCAACGTAGGTCTGTCCCAGCGCGGGAAAGCCTGCGGCTCCTGGTTTGAACGTATTGTTGGCGTAGGTTCCGCTGGTGGGCGGTGGGTGCGGAGCCGAGTCTAGGACTGCCGCATTGGTGGCGGGCGCCAGGAGGAGAGCGAACAAACTCACGAGTCCGAGATCCACCCATTGTGCTCTACGCTTCATAGTGAAGACCTCCAGAGTGCATAGAAGTACATTGATCTTCAGGTCAAGGCTCTTGCCTGGTTAGGTGGCCAAACCAGCATCAGGGCCACGCGCGCAGAAATTCCTCTTTTCCGGACGGTCAATAGGGGCATACGCAAGACCGATGCCGTCTCTACCTTCTTGTCGGCCGCGCTGGACTACGATGTGCAACAGAGTTGGCAAATATGTTGTGTCTATATGTAACCCCCTGATTATCAAAGAAGCAGAAACGTCAAAGAGATTGCAATGTACTACTTTTATGGAAGAATCATGTTAATTCCCCGATGGTCATAGGAGAGCGAAGCAATTTTTCTTACTATCAGAGACTGAAGGATTTTCCATTCAAAAGTTCTGCCCACGTCATGATGGACCGAAACATGCCACGCAATTACATCAGAGCGCCAAGATAAGGATGGCACAATGAAATTGACTGTTCGTCAGTTGCAATGGGGTGATCTAACTCCAAGCATGCTGTTGGCATGGGCGGAACTCGAGGCCCGCGCGCTGGAGCCGAACGCCTATCTCTCGCCCTATTTTGTGGCGCCAGCACAGCGCTACCTCACGGACCATCCCGATATAATCGTCATGTGGATTGAGCAGGTGGGAAGTGCCAGCCGTGAGTTGGTGGGGGTAGGGGTTTTTGACCCTGTGGAATCGACGCGTCGTTTTCCGCTCCCGCATCTGCGCGCATTCTGCTCTCGACATTCCTACCTGTCCGGGTTGCTCGTTGATGCCACTGCGGCAGAAGAGGTGATTGAGGCATGGCTTGCGCATTGCTCGGGCAAGACCTTTCAGTGGCACGGCGTTGATTTCAAGTACTGGCCGGCAGACGGTAAGAGTGATCACCTCGTACGCGGTCTCGCGGCTCAGCGAGGGGCTAGCTGGCATGAGTACGACCGTCTGTCACGTTCGGTGCTGTATCCACAGCAGGCGGGTGAGTCTTACATCGAGTCGCATGTGGGATCGGGCCGACGTAAGGACCTCCGTCGATGCATGCGGCGTTTGACGGAAATCGGTCCTGTGACCTGGACTTTTCAAGGGGGTGGATCGTTTGATGAGGCATCTGTGGATCGGTTTCTCGAGCTCGAGCAGGCAGGTTGGAAGGGCGAGCAGAGGGATGCGCTCGCTTCCGACGGCCGCGATGAGCAGTTCTTCCGGGAGATGGTCCGTGGTTTCGCCGGCGCAGGCCGGGCTCTCTTCTGTGAATTGCGTGTTGGTGAACGGGTTGTGTCCTCCACCAGCAACTTCATTTCTGGACGGGCTGGTTTTGCCTTCAAGATCGGCTGGCATCCCGACTTCGCCAAAATGTCGCCTGGAATCCTGACTGAGGTCGAGTTGATTCGGCAAGCTCCATCATTGCTCGGGCAGCTTGACTTTGTCGACAGCGGGGCAGCGCAGGGTTCTTATCTGGACGAGTTATGGGGTGGTCGTCGCCTCGTGAGCAAGGCCATTCTCGCCACAAGCAGTATGGGCCGCGCCACGCTCGGCGCGCTTGACATCGGCAGACAACTGAAGCGGCGGTTATTCGGCGGCACGCCATCGACAAAGCCCGTAGGCGCTGTCTGAAATTCGGTTGTCGCGGTTTGTGAAGAAATGTCAGACGATGGGGTATCGGGAAAAGGCATGAGACCTCCTGATTCGCTTCGATCACTGGTCAGCGGGATGTATCGTCGGGTCCGGAGTGCCGGCCTGCGTGCTGGTGGTTCAGCGCCAAATGGAGTCCGCACCCTCGAGATCGCCTATGTCATTCTTCTGAGCGACGAAGCCCATAATTACATGAGCAAGCTTGAAATAGAGCTCATGAAACAATATGGACCGCATGAAGGGCTTAAGGCGACGCCCCACATTACTCTCAAGTTAGGGTTTCACGTGACGGATATCGAGCCGTTTGAACAATATTTTGACCAACTCGTAACCGAAATTACGCCGTTCGAGATTTCCCTCAAGAACATCGGATTTTTTGACGATGTAGGGATCATCTTCATGGATGTCGTCCATACGCCTGAACTCGAGGGGCTGAGACGGAGGATTCTTAAGGATCTTTCGGAACGATATGGAATCAATCCCTATCCTCTGGAGGGAGACCAGTATCATTTCCACGCCACGCTGGCCTACCTATCGAAGCATGATTTTGAAACTGCAAGGCATCGGCTTAAACAGATAAATATACGCTTTAAGTTTAAATTGGAAACCATTGGATTGATGTGTCACACCGGCGAAGAGTGGGTGACATACAAGCGAGCGAAACTCCAGCATAAGTTCGCAGATCCGTCCGGCAAACATTGATCCGATCCAGCCGCTAATAATGTCGTCTGTGATGATACATCCCCCGTCGCGTGGCTTAATCACTATTTTGGTTTGAGAAAAGAAGAGGGATAGAAGCTGCTATGGACAGACAGGACGAGTACCGCCCCCAAGCTTTAGAAAGACTGCGGTTCAGGCGGCAGTTTTTTTTAGGCCCGGACTTTATCGAGGAATTTCCTGAATGGACCAGGATGAACATCGGCACTACCCATTGTTTGACTATCCATCCCGACTTGGAGACCTGTCAGGCCCGCGACAATAACAAGTCGATTACCTTGCTCGGCTTTATTTTAGATCCGAATAATCCTCAGGCTGGCAACCTAGATGTCCTACGCATGTTGGTCAGGAAGCTCGAAGGATGCGGCGATTTTTGGAAGCATACCAGTGAACTCGGCGGCCGGTGGATCCTCGTCGTCGACGACGGAGCAGAAACCATAGTATTCACCGATGCCGCAGGACTACGAAGCCTGTATTACTCACAGTCTTTGAAGACGACTTATTGTAGTTCCCAGCCCGGTCTGATCGCAAAAACCTTGAATTTGTCCATGGACGGGGAAGCGTTGGCGTATATCAATTCTCGGGAACTGGATGACCAAGAAGTGTATTGGCTGCCCGGCGATGCGTCGATGTATCGAGAGGTCAGGGCATTGCTGCCGAATCATTATCTGAATTTACGCACAGGGGAAACTCATCGATTCTGGCCTGATGCGGATGTGAAAAGCCTGTCTCATCAGGAGGCTGTCACGGAGAGCGCTCGGTTGTTGCGTGGGTTGATGGTGTGCGCAAGGCAGAGGTTCGGTCTGGCCTTGTCACTCACTGCCGGGTGGGACAGCCGGATGATGCTGGCGCTCAGCCGAGACATGATTCGCGACCTCTATTGCTTTACCTTGACCTATCCGCACAGCGAAGATTCGCGCGACGTGACCGTTCCGGCACAATTGTTGAAGAAGCTGGATGTGAGACATTTCCTCATACGGTATCCCGAGTATGTCGACCCGGGGTTCCAAGCGATCTATCAACAAAACATCGCCGCGGCAAATACGGCCTATTGCGCCGATGCGCAGGGCATGTACGACCAATATCCACAGAACCTGGTGTGCATCACGGGCGATGTCGCCGAAATCGTGAAGTGCTACTACAGACTTGGGCCGCACAAGGTGAACGATGTGTCTGCGCAGGATCTGGCGAGCTTATGCGGAATTGGAACCCACCCGTTTCTCATCCGGGCCTTCGAGAGGTGGTTATCAGCTTCCCAACCACGGAACGTTCATGTATTGGATCTATTCTGTTGGGAACAAATAGCTGGGAGAAAGCAGGCATTGATTCGAGCGCAATATGATATCGCACACGAATCTTTTGCCCCCTTCAATTGTAGAAGTCTTTTCCAGACCATGCTCTCTGTCGATGAGACATCGAGACGACCGCCGGAGCATAGGCTTCTCAGGGAGCTGATCGAGCAGGTTTGGCCCGAAGTCTTGCTCGTGCCGATTAATCCCCCGGAGAAGGTGCATGCAAGGAATCTCGTCGTAGGAACACTCAAAAGACTGCGCCTCTATCAATTCGTTCCCCAATCAGCAAAGAGATTCGGAAAACGCATTGCGAAGTGAATTCAACCGGTCGGCTGGAAGCTGTTGGTGAAGCTACGCTGCACTGTCCCGTAATGGTAATCTGAAATGGTGTTGGGCTGACAGGTGGAGGACTGAGTGAGCCAGCGCAGGGTCTATCGAGGGCAGGGTTTCTCCAGTTTGTAAAGAGGGGTACTATGGTCAGCTTCATCAAGCGAACACTATATCCTGTCTCATCGAACCTCTTTTCCCGCGCGACGCTGGTGGAGGGACGATTGAAGGGAGCACAATCTCCATTCAGGTGTCTTCTGGTTGGAAATTCAGCCTTTACGGAGTACTTGAAGGCGCGCATGTATGAGGAGTCGCCCGTCGTTCTTCAACAGCGGCGTATCTGGATTCCTGGCTTGAAAAAGCTGATCTGTAACAAGGCGGAACACCTCGATCTTTGTGTCGCTGTCCTTCCAAAGTCGTATGAGTCGACCTTTCAGGGCTTATACGAGTACAAGTGTACGGAGGAGATTCAGCAGGTTATTGACACGTCAGGCTCATGGGAAGAGGTCAGGGGCAGATTTAATAGCACAAAGCGCAAGGTGAGCAATAGAATTATCAAACGGTACGGTCTCGGCTATCGAATGTCCGATAGCATGGAAGAGTTCGACTATTTCTACCATCGGATGTTCGTTCCTCATACCAAGAAGCGGTTTGGAGAGCTGTCTTCCATTGATTCATATGAAGAAATGAAAGAGTTTTTCCTGAAGGGGCGACTGTTGTTTGTGATGAAAGGCGATCAGGCTGTTGCGGGAGCGCTGTCTCTGGTGGAGGATGGAACGTTGGTATTTCGTCGAAGCGGGGTTTTGGACGGAGATGAAGCCCATATTGAAGGGGGTGGCCAGCAGGCCTTGTACTATTTCCAGCTCAAGTATGCGAATGAACAGAACCTGCGCGGAGTGGATACCATGATGAGCGCTCCCTTTTTGAACGACGGGGTCCATGTCAACAAGAGGGAGTGGGGCGCCGCATTGCTCCCCGATGCCGAGGCCCAAACCTGGGTCTATTTTTTCCATGCTTCCCCCTCTGAGCAGATAGCCCGCTTTTTCGAGAACAACCCCATCGTAGCCCATTCCGACAAAGGATTGAGGGGAGTAATCGGAGTCTCTCACGACATGGATGTCTCAGTTACGGAGGTCAATGATTTGACTCGACGGTATCATACGAAGGGTCTTGAAGGATTTACGATAGTCACCAGTACCGGCACATTGAGCGCTCCATAAGAATAGATAGACATTGCGTCAACCCCTCCTGGCTACCGTCCGGCTTCATTCTCCCCAAAAGTTCATCGATCGCCTCATTACCCCCCCCCAGACACTCCCATCCAGAATTTGCTCCATTCATTGACGGACGTCCGCCAATTTGACATTATCTTAACGTCTAGTAGTCGTTAGGGAGGGAAAATCATGGCGCAAAAGAAAGAATGCGAACGGAAGGTTGCGATCGTTGGACTTGGATATGTCGGCTTGCCTATCGCCGTTGCTTTCGGCAAGCGGGGGAAGGTCATCGGGTTCGACATCAATAAGGCGAAGATCGACGAGCTGTTAAGGGGTTTTGACCGCACAGGGGAAGTGTCGCAAGCCGATCTTAAAGCCTGTCAGGTGGAATATACGTCGGAGCCTACCGAACTCAAGGCAGCAGACTTCATCATCGTGGCCGTCCCAACTCCAATCAATGAAGCCCTCCAGCCGGACCTCAAGGCCCTCCGAATGTCCTCGGAATTAATCGGCAAGCATATGTCCCCTGGAACCATCGTGGTCTATGAGTCCACGGTCTATCCGGGCGTTACTGAGGAGATTTGCCTCCCCATATTGGAAAAACTTTCCGGTCTCAAGGCGGGAGTGGACTTTAAGGTCGGGTATTCACCCGAGCGCATCAATCCAGGAGACAAGGAGCATACGCTCGAAAAGATCGTCAAAGTCGTGTCGGCTCAGGATGCCGAGTCACTTGAAGTCGTCGCGAACACCTACGGGCTTATTGTGAAAGCCGGAGTCCATCGTGCCTCAAGCATCAAGGTCGCAGAAGCCGCCAAGGTCATCGAGAACACACAGCGCGATCTGAACATTGCCCTGATGAACGAGTTGGCGCTTATCTTTCACCGTCTCGGTATCGATACGAAGTCGGTCCTTGACGCCGCCGGTACGAAGTGGAACTTTCTGAAGTTTTTTCCGGGATTGGTCGGCGGACATTGTATCGGTGTAGATCCCTATTATCTCACTGCGAAAGCTGAATCGGTCGGGTACCATCCGCAGGTCATTCTGGCCGGCCGGCGGATCAATAACGGCATGGGCAAGTTCGTCGCGGAACAAACAATGAAGCAGCTCAGTCAGCTTGCCCGGCCTATCAAGGATCTTAGGGTGGCAGTCTTAGGCCTCACGTTCAAGGAGAATGTGCCTGATCTGCGCAACAGTAAGGTGCCCGAAATCATCCAAGAGTTGCGCGAGTACGGAGTCCAAGTGTCGGTGCATGATCCGATTGCGGAACCGGAGGAGGCAGTCGCCGAATACGGCATCCATCTGCAGCAGTGGGACGAGTTGAAGAATGTCGATGGGCTGGTCATCGCGGTGGCGCACCGCGCCTATACGGAGATGGGACTGCAGGGATTGCTCAAGCCGCTTCGAAATCAGCAAGACGGAGTGGTTATTGATGTGAAGTGCCTGCTCGATCAGGAAAAACTACCGAAGACCCTCAAATACTGGCGCCTGTAGCATCTGATTCAGGGAGAGGGCGCCGAAGACCGCCAAGCCGGAATATCTTCTTGTCACGATAGTGAGAGGACCAGCATCCTATGCCGGGCTCTATCCTTCCCTTCCATATTCCTCTCATTCAATCGGTGAACCCGTAACCCCCGCCAGCATTTGCCCCCAGTATCCATAAATTTCGTGGCATTCACTCGTCGATAAGAGTACAAGTACAATCTTCTATGCGTATCCTTGTTACAGGCGGAGCCGGGTTTCTCGGAAGTCATCTTTCTGCCCTACTGCTGCATTCTGGGCATTCCGTGATCTGCATGGACAACCTCATCACGGGGCGGGTTGAGAATATCGCCGATTTACTGGGGCACGAAGGATTTTCTTTTGTCAAATACAACGTGTGCGATTATCTGCATATTGAAGGCCCTCTGGATGCGGTCATGCACTTTGCCTCACCTGCAAGTCCGCAAGATTATCTTGAATATCCTATTGCCACGCTGAAGGTCGGTGCCCTGGGCACGCATAAGGCTCTTGGCCTAGCCAAGGCGAAGGGTGCGAGATTTCTCTTAGCCAGCACGTCGGAAGTCTATGGGGACCCCCTTGTGAGTCCTCAACCTGAATCCTACTGGGGGAACGTGAATCCAATCAGTCCCCGGGGCGTGTATGATGAGGCCAAGCGCTTTGCAGAAGCCCTTACGATGGCCTATCACCGCTATCATGCAGTCGATACCAGGATCGTGCGCATTTTCAATACATTTGGGCCACATATGCGGCCGAACGACGGGCGTGTCGTGTCGAATTTCATTGTCCAGGCACTTGAGGGGAAACCATTGAGTGTCTTCGGTGATGGGTCTCAGACCAGGAGTTTTTGTTATGTGGATGACCTTGTCCGTGGTATCACGGGGTTACTTTTTCTGGAGTCGGACAAGACGCTTGAGCAACGTACCGACCGTAAGTTCCTCGTTACCAGGAATGAGGGCACTGATGTGTGCAGTATGCACGACCCAGTGAATCTTGGAAATCCGCGTGAACTCACGGTTTTGGAGATTGCGAAATTAATATTGGAGTTCACCGGCTCATCGAGCCAAATCACCTACCATCCGCTGCCTGCCGATGACCCCAAAGTCAGACGGCCCGATATCAGCCGGGCGCGGGCTCTACTAAAATGGGAACCTCAAGTAGAACTCGAGGACGCTCTCAGGCGCACGATAGAATACTTCAGAAAAGTGGTCTAGGAGTCTGCAACCTTCTCCCGCCTTGACCGCGCTGAAACCCACGCTGTATCCTGTCCTTGTCCCTCATGTCATGGGGTAAGAGTTTCCTATGCTGTCTGAACAAAATAACCAGGCGGAAACGTCGGTCACGGCAATCGAATCGGTTGGTGCAGAGGTCATTCCCCCCCTTCCACTTCCAGAGTACGTCAATGGGCTGGTCTCGCGGGCTAAACAAGCTGCGGGTCGGCTGGCCACACTTTCAACTCTTGTGAAGAACAGGGCTCTTCTTGCAATGGCAGAGGCGCTGGAAGAGCAAAAAGATGCGCTCCGTGCCGCGAATGATCTGGATCTGGAGGTCTACGAGTCTGTGCCAGGGAAGCAAGCAATGGCGGATCGGCTGCGACTGACGGCGGAGAGGATTGTCGAAATGGCGGCAGGCCTGCGTGAGGTGGCTGCGCTTCCTGATCCCCTCGGTGACATGTCGAAGATGTGGACAAGACCGAATGGGATGCAGGTCGGGCGCGTACGGGTGCCGATCGGCGTCATCGGAATTATTTATGAATCCCGCCCGAATGTGACGGCTGATTCCGCAGCTCTCTGTTTGAAATCCGGTAACGCCTGCGTGCTTCGAGGAGGGAGTGAGGCGATCCATTCCAATACAGCAATTGCGACGATACTCTCGGAAGCAGCAGAAAAATCCGGTGTGCCGGGGGGGGGCATCACTTTTGTCACGCGGCCTGATCGTGAACTGATTCCCCTTCTTCTCAAGCAAGATCGCTATATCGATCTGATTATCCCGAGAGGCGGCGAATCCCTCATGCGGGTCGTAACCGAACATGCCACGATCCCCGTGATGAAACATGACGCCGGGGTCTGTCACATTTATGTTGATGCCGATGCCGATCCTGCCATGGCGGAGCGGGTCTGTTTCAATGCGAAGGTACAGAGGCCGTCAACCTGTAACGCGATGGAGACTCTCTTAGTCCATCAGGGCATTGCGCGCCAGTGGCTCGCTCCCTTCATCGACAAGTTGGTGGCGGCCAAGGTTGAGGTGCGCGGCTGCGAGAAAACCTGCCAACTGTCATCGTCGGCCAAACCGGCAGGGGACGATGATTATGGAAAAGAGTTCCTCAATCTCACTGTCGCGGTAAAAGTCGTGAAGAATGTCGATGAGGCGATGGAACATATCGCCAAGTATGGCTCGCACCATACAGAAGCCATCGTGACAGCCGACTATCCAAAGGCCATGCGATTCCTGCGAGAAGTTGATGCCAGCGCTGTCCTGGTGAATGCTTCGACCAGGTTGAACGACGGTTACCAATTCGGCCTGGGAGCGGAAATCGGGATCAGTACATCCCGTATCCATGCACGAGGGCCGATGGGACTGGAAGAATTGACCTGCTTTAAGTATATCGTGTTGGGGAGCGGGCAAGTCCGCGAGTAGATGCCCTCCGATCCAAGCCGCGCCGCATTGACAACCCCAGGCCACCTTCGCTTTTCTACCAATCTCTCCTTCGTTCAGGATCTGGAGCAGGCAGGCGGGCGAGTCGTTCGCCAACCGACCGGGCATCTCGTGTTTTATCGCTCGGATGGTCGCCGGTTTTTGGCGACGGATCCGGAAGGAAACCCGTCACAAGAGTGCGAGTGGGGGACAGATGCCATAGGCAATGTGGTTCTCTGTCGTGCTCGGGTGCGTCTGGATTGGGATTGCTGGGTCGGGTTGAAGCCGGCTGGTTTGGTCAATGAAACTAGCTTCAACTTAGCCAGCAAGCGCGGTTGGCAGCTTCTCAAGGCTGATGATTTGCGTGCGATGGCTGCGCAGGCGCTTCATGTCCCGATCGAGGATGTGCGATTCTTCTATCGGGATGAGGATCTTCTGATAGAGCCAACGGGGCGGGCGACCATCCGTCAGAGGAGAGATGCCCTCTATGTGCTTCAGGACGGAGGGTTCGAGCGGATCAGTTTCATGTCCTGTATGGGGGCAATGAATTGGCCCTCTCTCGATTTTCTACCGGTAGTCGAGCTCTTTAAGTCGCTCTTACCGGGAACCGGCTCTGCGGTGTTTGAATTGATTCGCGGGCTCTACGATGATCAGAACGAAGGGAAGGCGAGTGCTCGACCGCTGCGATATAGAGGGATTCCTCCCTATCCCTCGGAGGCAGCATTCAGGCTGTTTAGTAATTTCTTTACCCCACAGGCGCCGGAGAGGAATGACCCCTTCACGGTCTTCATGAATCGGGAACGGTCCGGTCAAGTGATCTGGTTACCGGCGGCCACAATGCCAGTTCGATATTTTGATCAACGTGCGGGTGCTTGTTTCACGATCCAGGACAATATGCTCTATAAGGTGACGGTCGCGTCAGATCCCTCGGGGCTATCCTATATGAGCCAGCAAGGCCGTCGGTT
>Ga0134122_10001627_pt1 | contig 16266 bp, 14 predicted proteins | sample KB302_FD_96461 | JGI IMG/M metagenome (GOLD analysis project Ga0134122, IMG submission 96461) | Terrestrial soil microbial communities without Nitrogen fertilizer from Kellogg Biological Station, Michigan, USA - KB3-0-2 | ecosystem: Environmental > Terrestrial > Soil > Unclassified ... | reverse complement strand
GCCGACGAAGAACACCGCGATCCGCAGGATCACCGAGTTGGCGGCTTTGGCCACCGCCCGCTCCGGGTCCGACGATTCCGCGGCGGCGATCGTCGCGATCTCGGCGCCGACCATGGAGAAGATGACCGTGACCACGCCGACGGTCACGGCCAAGATGCCGAGCGGGAAGAACCCACCATGCGACCACAGGTTGGAGAAGTCCAACGACTTGTGCGGCCACAGACCGAGAACGTAGAGCGAGCCCAGCGCGATAAACACCACGATGGCGGCCACCTTGATACCGGCGAACCAGAACTCGAACTCACCGAAGGACGAAACCGAGAACAGGTTGGTTCCGGTCATCAAGATCAGCAGGACCAAGGCAGACAACCACAGCGGGATGTCGACCCAGTACTGGATGATCTTCGCGCCCGCGATCGCCTCGAAGCCGACGACGATCACCCAGAAGTACCAGTACAGCCAGCCCACCGAGAAACCGGCCCAGTTGCCCATTGCGTTGCGGGCGTAGTCGGCGAACGAGCCGGTCGACGGGTTGGCCACGGCCATCTCAGCCAGCATCCGCATGACCATGATGATCAGCAGGCCGGCCAATGCGTACGTGATGAACGACCCCGGCCCGGTGTCTTTTATGACGACGCCGGAGCCGACGAACAGGCCCGCACCGATGACGCCGCCGATGGCGATCATCGTCAGCTGCCGCTGGCTCAGCGCTTTCTTGAGTGTGGGTGCCGCGCTCATCGCATCCTCCCATGCTCGGTATAAGGGCATCATGACCCCTCGCAGCCGTCTTTGTGGCTGAATAACGAGCGGACGGCAAAAGCCGTCACGCACGGCATGTCGCGGGCCTCTGCGTCTACCGCCGCTAGCTGGTGACGAACTCCTTGGCGACCGCGACCACACGGTCGCGGTCGGTCTGCACCAGACCGACACGGGTGCGGCGATCGACGATGTCGTCGGCGTCCAGCGCGCCCTCATGGGTCACCGCGTACTCGAATTCCGCGCGGGTGACGTCAATGCCTTCGGCCACTGGGTCATTCGGCCGCTCGCAGCTGGCCGCCGCGATCACGTTCGGCGCCTCTGCGCCGAATCGGGCGACCAGCGACGGCGGCAGGTGGGCTGTCGAGGCCGCCGTCGCGACCGGGTTCGACGGTGCACCGACCAGTGGAAGATCCCGGGTCCGGCAGGGACCGGCGGTCAGGTTACGCAACCGGACCGCCCGGTCGAGCACATCCTCGGCCATGTGCCGGTATTCGGTGAGCTTGCCGCCCACGACGCTGATCACCCCGATCGGCGATTCGATGACGGCGTGATCACGCGACACGTCGGCCGTGCGGCCCGCTCCGGTGTCGATCAGCGGCCGCAGTCCGGCATACGCGCCGATGACGTCGGCCGGACCGAGCGCGACCTCCAGTGCGGTGTTGACGGTGTCGAGCAGGAACGAGATCTCGTCCGATGTAGGTTGCGGCACATCGGGAATCGGTCCTGGCGCGTCCTCGTCGGTCAACCCGAGGTACACGCGCCCCAGCTGTTCGGGCATCGCGAAAACGAACCGGTTGATCTCGCCGGGGATCGGAATGGTCAGCGCAACGACGGGATTGCCGAAGGATGCGGCGTCGAACACCAGATGTGTTCCGCGACTTGGCCGCAGCCGGATCGAAGTGTCGACCTCCCCCGCCCACACGCCGCTGGCATTGATGATGGCGCGGGCCGAGACGTCGAACGACTCGCCGGAGCGCTGATCGGTCAGTGTCACCGAGGTGCCCGTCGCGTTCGATGCGCCAACGCGGGTCAGTATCCGCGCGCCATGCTGCGCGGCGGTGCGCGCCACCGCGGTGACGAGCCGTGCGTCGTCGATGAGTTGTCCGTCGTAGGCGAGCAGGCCGCCGCTCAAGCCGTCGCGGCGCACGGTGGGCGCCATCTCGATCGCGCGCGCCGCATCGATCCGCCGTGAACGCGGCAGCGTCGATGACGGCGTGCCCGCCAGCTTGCGCAGCCCGTCGCCCGCCGCGAAACCGAAACGCACCAAAGCCCGCGCCGCCGTGCTCATCTCGGGCAGTAGCGGAACCAGCTGCGGCATGGCCTTGACGAGGTGGGGAGCGTTGCGCGTCATCAGGATTCCGCGTTCGATGGCGCTGCGGCGCGCGATTCCGACATTGCCTGTCGCCAGGTAGCGAAGCCCGCCGTGCACAAGCTTGGAGCTCCAGCGGCTGGTGCCGAACGCAAGGTCGTGCTTCTCCACCAACGCGACGCGCAGACCGCGGCTCGCGGCATCGAGCGCGATGCCGGTGCCGGTGATGCCGCCGCCGATCACGATCACGTCGAGCTGCTCGCCGTCGGCCAGCGCGGCCAGCTCGGCTACCCGCCGGGATTCGTTGAGTGCCGTCGAGCCGGTCATGGTTTCAGGTACCCGTCCAGGCAGTGGGCGAGTTCTACGTCGAGCGCGCGCGCGTCGAGGATCGCGGCGACGATCTGTCCTGACTGGATCGTCGACCGGGCGATCAGCAGACACATGGCCGCGAGCTGACGCGGCTCGCCGGGCCGGACGCATCCTTCGTCCTGGGCGAGCTTGATGTCGGCCGCCAACGTGTCGATGAGGATCTGCTGGCTGGTGCCCAGCCGTTCGGTCGTGTAGACCATCGTCAACTCCGGAGCCCTGTTCAGCACCGACATGACGACTTCGTCGTCGCGCAGGTGGTCGGCCACCGCGACCATCCGCTCGACCACCGCTTCGCGGCCGACCCCACGGGTCGGGACCGCGTCCAACGCGCCGACAATCCGTGCGGTGAGCAGTGCCGCGAGCACCGACCGGATGTCGGGCCAGCGCCGATAGACCGTCGGCCTGCTCACCCGGGCGCGGCGCGCGATCTCCGCCAGAGTCACACGCTCGACCCCGTAAGCGGTCACACAATAGGCCGCTGCCTCGAGGATGCGGTCGCCGATCGGCGACGAGGGGTCGTTACTGATTGACACCATATGTAATACTGTAACCCATGGCGCGTCCGGATGACCAGCAAGCCGCACTCCTACCTCCGATGAAGTGGAACGCATGGGGGGACCCCGCGGAGGCGAAACCGCTATCTGTGAGCATTCGCTCGCTGCTCACGCAGGCGCTCGGCATCGACGACGCGGGCGCTGCCGACCTCGAACCCGAGCAAGTCCGGCTGCGGCCGTCGGCGCTGTCGCGCTCTGATCGCGAGGGGTTGGCGGAGATCGTGGGGACCGCGTACTGCGGCATCGACGACCGAGCCCGGCTGCTGCGTGCGGGCGGTAAGTCCACGCTGGATCTGTTGCGCCGCAAGGACACCGGCGTACAGGATGCGCCCGACGCGGTGCTGCTGCCCGGCGATGAAGAAGATGTGGCCGCGATTCTCCGATATTGCGCGGAGCACAGCATTGCGGTCGTCCCGTTCGGAGGGGGCACCAGCGTGGTCGGCGGCCTTGACCCTATCCGCGGCGACTTCAAGGCCGTGATCTCGCTGGACCTGCGTCGACTGAACCAGCTGCACGGGCTCGACGAGGTGTCCGGCGAAGCCGAGTTGGGCGCCGGACTGACCGGGCCGGATGCCGAACGGTTGCTCGGCGACCGCGGCTTCTCGCTCGGCCACTTCCCGCAGAGCTTCCAGTTCGCAACCATCGGCGGGTTCGCCGCGACGCGGTCGTCGGGACAGGACTCGGCGGGTTACGGCCGGTTCAACGACATGGTCCGCGGCCTGCGCACAGTGACGCCTGCCGGGGTGCTCGATCTCGGCCGTGCACCGGAGTCGGCGGCAGGCCCGGACCTTCGGCAACTGATGATCGGCTCGGAAGGCGTGTTCGGGATCATCACCCGCGTACGCGTTCGGGTACATCCGGTGCCGGAGGCCACCCGGTATGAGGCGTGGACGTTCGGTGACTTCGCCACCGGCGCCGACGCGCTCCGCGCCGTCGTGCAGACGGCCACCGGGCCGACCGTGATCCGGCTATCCGACGAGGCGGAGACCGGTGTCAACCTCGCGACCACCGAGAGCATCGGCGAGCACACCATCACCGGTGGCTGCCTGGCCATCACGGTTTTCGAGGGTTCGGCGGCGCACGCCGACAGCCGGCACGCAGAAACCCGCGCGCTACTGGAGGCGAAGGGCGGCACGTCACTGGGCGAGGGCCCCGCCCGCGCATGGGAGCACGGCCGGTTCGGCGCCCCGTATCTGCGCGATTCACTGCTGTCGGCGGGCGCGCTGTGCGAGACGCTCGAGACTGCGACGAGATGGTCCAACTTGCCCGCACTCAAGGCCGCCGTCACCGAGGCGCTGACGACCTCACTGGCCGAATCGGGCACGCCAGCGCTTGTGCTGTGCCACATTTCGCATGTGTATCCGACTGGCGCGTCGCTGTACTTCACCGTGGTCGCCGGGCAGCGCGGCAACCCGATCGAGCAGTGGCGCAAGGCGAAGGCCGCCGCGTCGGACGCGATGATGCGCACCGGCGGCACCATCACGCACCACCATGCGGTCGGCGCCGACCACCGGCCGTGGATGCGCGACGAGGTCGGCGACCTCGGTGTCGCGGTGCTGCGGGCCGTCAAGGCCACGCTCGATCCGGCAGGAATTCTCAACCCCGGCAAGCTGATTCCTTGACGTCCTCCCCGGACTGAGGTCCCGGGATTCCAACCCCATCCCACCGGCTTACGCGGCAGGAGTAGCGAGTTGAGGTTCACGGTTCGCAGACCGCCCAGCGGCGAGGTCTCCCCGTGCGGTCACCGGCCGTCCGGTGGCGATGTTGCGTGCAGCGTTCACACCGGCGTTGCACCGCCCAGCATTGCAAGCCTCGCACTCGAAAACCGCTTGGCTCTTGCGGTTCCCCGGTGCGACGTGCCCACATTCGGAGCAACGCTGCGACGTGTACGCAGCCGGGATCTGCTCGACCCGGCCGAAAGCCTTGTGCTGCAAACGCCTTACGAGCTGACCCCAGCCACTTCGGCTCATCGCACGATTGAGCCCGCGCTTCTGGGCGACTCGGATACCCGGCTGCTCGAGAGTGCCGCGCGCAGAGCGGGTCATCGCCGGTACGTCAAGGGCCTCGACCCTGATTACGTCGAACCCCCGTGCGAGATCGGTGGTAGTCTTCTCCACCCAATCCTTACGCCGATCCCTCTCACGGGCCTTCAGCTGGGCGATCGCCCGTTTCGTCTTGTCGCGGCGATTGGAGCCGCGCTTGGCGCGGGCCAACCGCTGCTGCAACACCTTCAGCCGTCTCGATTCATCCGGGGTAAGACCGGGTGCGTGCAGCAGCTCGCCGGTCGACAGCGCAGCCGACACCGCAACTCCGCGGTCGACGCCGACCACGCTATTGTCACCTGGACCTGCGATCGGGTCGGGGACGTGCGCGAAGACGATATGCCAGCGACCAGCCCGATCACGGGTAATCCGGTAGGACTTGACGCCCTCGGGTACTGGCCGCGACATGCGGAACCGCACCCATCCGACCTTGGGGACCCATACCCGGCTAATGTGGCTGTTGAGCCGTTCGACGTGATGCGATTTCAGCCCGACTTGCCGAAAACCTTCGTGCACACCGGCTTTGCGCCATGTCGGGCGGCCATGCGTGCGGTTGAAGAAGTTTTGCATGGCCTGCGCGAAATCGCGCAGCGCCTGCTGCTGCACCGTCTGACTCCCGGCCCGAAGCCACGCGTACTCGGCGCGGGCTTCCGTCAACTGCGCACACTGCTCCACATAGCCGGGAGCCTTGCGGCCCGGTTGCCAATGCTGTTGCTGCTCCACCGCCAAATTCCACACATACCGCGCATCTCGACAGTGCGCCAACAACACTTCCTCCTGCTCGGGAGTGGGCAACAGTCGAAACCGCGACATATCCGCACAGCAACCACCACCACCGACATCCCCGGCGTCAGCACACACGGAGCCCCCGCGACCGGCTTCATCCCCCGACTGAGGTTTAGGGTTTCCAGCCGAAGGAAACATCCATGACTACTCGCCGCGAGATCGGCACCGTCACCGTCCTGACGAACCCGATGTCGGGTCACGGCAACGCGAAGCACGCGGCCGAGCGCGCGATCGCCAGGTTTCAGCAGCGCGGCGTCGAAGCGTGCGAAATCGTCGGCACCGACGCGGAACACGCGCACCGGCTGCTCGACGATGCCCTGGAGCGTGGCACCGATGCACTCGTGGTGTGTGGCGGTGACGGCGTCGTCACGCTGGCGTTGCAGTCGTTGGCGCTCGGTGACATCCCGCTGGGCGTGATCCCCGCCGGCACCGGCAACGACCATGCGCGCGAATACCGGCTTCCCAGAAACGATCCCGAGGCTGCCGCCGATGTGGTCATCGACGGCTGGGCCGAGAGCGTCGACCTCGGCCGCATCGACAACCACGCAGGAACGCAGAAGTGGTTCGGCACGGTGATGGCCGCCGGATTCGACTCACTGGTCAGCGACCGCACCAATCGCATGCGCTGGCCGCACGGTCGGATGCGCTACAACGTGGCGATGGTCGCCGAGCTCTCCCAGCTGCGGCCGCTGCCGTTCCGGCTGGCCTTCGACGACGGTGAGACGATCGTCGCCGACCTGACGCTGGCCGCGTTCGGCAACACCAAGAGCTACGGTGGCGGAATGTTGATCTGCCCCGACGCCGACCACGCCGACGGCCAACTCGACATCACGATGGTGCACGCGACGTCGCGGACCCGGTTGGTTCGCTTGTTCCCCACCGTTTTCAAGGGCACTCACGTCGAACTGGACCGGGTCACCACCGCGCGCGCCAAACGGATCAAGGTCGACTCCCCCGGCATCAACGCCTACGCCGACGGCGAGTACGCGGGCCCGCTGCCGGTCGAGGTATCCGCGGTACCCGCCGCGCTGAAGATCCTTACCCCACGCCCCTACTCAGCCAACTGACCTCGGCGGTGTCGCCTCCGTCGCGGTAGGGCTCCAGCGCCTCGTCCCACGCGGTGCCCAGCACCGAATCGAGCTCGGCGACCAGTACGTCGGCCCCCGACGCCATCAACGCACGCAGCCGCATCTCGCCGACCATCACATCGCCGTTGGCGCTCATCGCGCCGCTCCACAGTCCCAGCTGCGGTGTGTGGCACCAGCGGTGCCCGTCGACGCCCGCGCTCGGGTCCTCGGTTACCTCGAAGCGGAGCACTGACCACGAGCGCAGCGCGTTGGCCAGTTGCGCCCCCGTACCGACCGGCCCGATCCAGTTGGTGACCGCGCGCAGCTGTCCCGGCATCGCGGGCTGCGGGGTCCACTTGAGGTTCGCCCTTGCCTGAAGGGTCGACGACAACGCCCACTCGACATGCGGGCATACCGCCGCGGGTGAGGCGTGGACATACACCGCACCCGTCGCCGCGTCGGCGAATTGGTTCGCTGCACGCATCTGCTGCTCCTTCGGTTCCACGAGGGACGTCTTCCCCAACGACCTGGTGAATCCGAATTACAGCTGTGTCGTGCGTGTCTATTGTGCCTTGTGAGGCACCTGTTGCGCTAGTCTGCCCCGAATTCTCTCAGGACTTCGTCAGACAGCGCCGGCCAGCATTGGTGGGTCCATTCCCCGAAGTTGCGGTCCGTCAGCACCACGAGCGCCAGATCGGCGTCCGGATCGACCCACAAAAACGTCCCTGACTGGCCGAAATGCCCGTAAGTGCGGCCCGAGTTGGACGATCCGGTCCAGTGTGGCGACTTAGCATCCCTGATCTCGAACCCCAGCCCCCAGTCGTTGGGCCGCTGCACCCCGAACCCCGGCAGCACCCCGGTCAGACCCGGAAACTGCACGTCGGTGGCGTCGGCGTGCATCTGCGGCGACACCATCCTGGGCCGCAGCAGGTCGCTTGCGAAGGCCGTCAGGTCCGCGACCGTCGACTTCGCGCCGAAACCCGTCGCTTCCGCGCCGCCCTCCAGCGCGGAAGCGGTCATCCCGAGCGGCTCGAACACCGCCTCGGCCAGGTACTGGCCGAATTCGATGGAAGAGGCTTGTTCGATCGTCTCGGCGAGCACCTGAAATCCGTAGTTGGAGTAGATCCGGCGCTGGCCCGGTTTGGCCATCAGCTCCGCCGACTGCATGGAGTAACCCGCCGCGTGCGCGAGCAGGTGCCGGACCGTGGACCCCGGCGGACCGGCCTCGGTGTCGAGTTCGACAACGCCCTCTTCGATCGCGATCTGTGCGGCACGGGCCGCGAGCGGCTTGGTGACGGACGCCAGCGCGAATCGCTGCGACGTGTCGCCGTATTCCGCGACCACACCGGACGGGACGACGACGGCCGCGGCGGCAGATTTCACCGGCCAGCCGGCGATCGCATCGAGAGCAGACATCGAAGCGAGCTTATGACACGAGGGCGTGCTGGTAGGCGTACGCCGTCGCGGCCGAGCGCGACGAGAGCCCGAGCTTGGTGAAGATGTGGTTGAGGTGACTCGCAACGGTCTTCTCGCTGATACACAGTTCTGTCGCGATCGCCCGGTTGGACTTTCCCTGCGCGACGAGCGCCAACACCTCGGTCTCCCGCGCGGTCAGGCCCGCGGCCGGCGACGTAAACCTCCTCCTGGTCCCCACAAGCGACTCCAAAGTCGAATTGGCCGCGCGCCGCTCCATTTCGGCGCTCTCGGGGTCGCCAAGGGCGTCACAGGCGTCGGCGATCAACAGCCGGGTACGCGCCTGTTCACGTGGCACCCGCAGCTCGATCCAGTCGGCGACAGCACGCCGCAGGGCGACCAGTGCTCCCACCGCATCTCCGGAGGCAAGGAGTGCCGAACCGGTCGCGAGTTCGGCGTGGGCACGCAACAGCGGTGACCCGAGTTGAGTTGCGATGGAAGATAACTCGTCGGCCGCGGCGCGGGCGCCCTCGATATCATCAGCGGCGACCAGGATCTCGGAGGCGGCACAGAGAATTCGCGCGCGGTCGATGGGCTGACCCGACTCCGCCAACCGTCGGCGCAGCTGCGCGGTAGCAACGTCAACGCGACCCTGCGCAAGCCGGAGAAGAGCCATGCCCGGCTGCGGTTGGCAACCGAACGAGTTGGCACGCTCGTAGGCTCGCTCGGCCATCGCGAATTCGCCGCGCAGCCTGTGCAATTCGGCCTCGATGTAGAGAGCTCCGCCGAGCGTCGGGGCGTTCATCGGCTCGCTCAGTCCGGCGCATGCAGCCTTGGCAACCGAGACGCCGTCGGACCACGCGCCGTGCAGCATCAGAAGGTCTGCGCGATGGAGCAGGCAGTGGCCGTTGTAGAGGACCAGGCCGTGTTGGGCGTCGCACCACCGCGTGAATGATTCGGTCCACTGTTCGCATCGGCGAATGTCGAACAATTCGTGAACGGCGTCGATGACCGTGCAGTAGGCGTCGCCAACAGCCATCGGCGGGATCTCGCGGGCCTCCACCGAGACCATCGCCTCGTCGAGCAGCGACAGGCCCTCCGCGGTTTCGCCCACGTAGATCATGCACCGGCCCTCCCCGATGCGGGCGAGAGTGAGCAGCTCGGTGTCGCTGAACTTCTCGCCGATGTTGCCTGCCCGGACGAACGCGGCGCGAGCGGCCACGATGTCGCCGTCGACGCAGATGCGACACATACCCGCGGCGTGTTCGACGAATCCGCGTTCAACACAGTCGATGGTCGCGTCGTCAAGCAGCCGTCGGCACCGCTCGGCCCATCCGCTACTGCGGGCGAAGTCGCCGGTGAAGCCGAGTGCCTGGGCAAGCCGGACCCCGAAGCGTGTCGCCCGGACGACGTCGCCCACATCGAGGCACCGCTGATGGCCACGCCCCCAGACGTCGAAGCTTTCCTGTTCGTGTCCTGTCATGTAGGCCGCGGTGGCCAGGGCGTCGATCTCTTCGACGTCAAGTTCCCCTGCTTGGCGGGCGAGCCGACGGTATTCCTCGTCCCACGCGACCACGCCTCCAGTGTGGTCGCAATTGCCAGATGACGTGCGAGAAACCTCGCAGCACCTCCGGCTCAGGCGAAGAACGCCGCCGCGGCGCGAGGGTCGGCCCCGACGAACATCCACATCTCGTCGATGCGGTCGCCGGCGAACCGGTAAACGAACGCGTTGTCGGACTCCAGCGTCTTTCCGTTGCGGCCGAGGACGGCGTGTTCCCATTCCGCCGCCCAGCCGTCGATGCCAATGCAGAACTGCTGCTCGAGCTTTACGTCCCCGCTAGTGGCTTCGAAAACGGCTCCGATCGCACCGAGCAGTCCGTCTACTCCGGTGTGGTCGCCCGCTGTGGCGAACGGCGCCCGCAAGTGGAAGACGAATCCGTTGGTGAACAACGAACTCAGCGCTTCCTTGTCCTCACTGATGATCGCCTGGGTCATCTTGTTCACTGTCGTGACGTTTGCATGCTCGCTCATGTATCCGACGGTATGAAGCCAAGGCTCGGTCGCACATCGGAGAAACAGTGGAACTTTGCGTTGTGCCGAATCGGTAATTCTTTGCATTCGGCCTAGTCGGCGCTCCATGACGAGACGATCGCTGCCACGTGCCGGGCGTCAGTGCCGCAGCAGCCGCCAAGCACCGTGACCGTCGATAGTCGGTCACGCAGCGCGACGTGCCGCGCGCCGAGGTCGACTGGATCACCCTCGTCGAGTTCGGTCGCGTCGTCGAGTTCGGCGTGGCTCCTCGTCGATGCGTTCGCGCGCAGACCGACGATCCTTCGCCGCCACGGCCCATCGGGGGCCAGCGAATCGGCGAAGTGAGCGGGATGCGCGCAGTTGACCATGAAATAGGCGGCACGGGCGCCAGTCGCCGCATCCACCTGTTCGATCGCCTCGCGCAGCGGCTGGCCAGTGGGCAGCCGGCCGTCGGTTTCGACCGTGAAGGAGATGGCCGCGGGAATGCCCGCCGCGGAGGCGGCATCCACGATGCCGATCGCCTCCTCGGCATTGGTCATGGTGATCGCGGTGACCTGGTCGGCGGTGGTGGAGGTGAACGTGCCGATCTGAATCGCGTGGTAGCGCTCTGCTTCCTCAGGCGTCATCGCGTTGCCCGGGTCGTAGCCGTCGCCGCGCGGGCCGACACATCCGCTCACCACCGCGGTGATCCCGTCGGCCGCCGCGGCTGCGCGCACCTCTTCGGCGAGGGACACCGCGGCACGGTTGAAGCCGTCGAGCTGTTTGGGCGCATAGCCGAGCCGAGTGGCCCAGTCGGGATTGGCGCGCCACGTTGGGGTTTCGATGATGAAGCCCGCGCCGTGCTCGCGCGCGATCGCCAGATAGCCGTCGTAGTAGCGACGCAGCCGGCTGCGGCCGTCCGGCTTCTCGAGCAACGGGAATGCCGCAAAGCACGGCAACTCGATGCCGTCGTGGAAGATCAGCTCGGTCTCCAGGCCTCCGTCCGTCACGAACAAACCGCTGCCGCTCAGCTGAGGAAGCGATTGCCGCCTGCTCGCTTCGACCGTCATCGCATCACTTCCGCGCGACGTAGTAGAAGTTGATCGGGTCCGACTCGATCTCATGGACCGCAACGTCGCCGAAGCCTGCGTCGGCCAGCATCGAGGTGGCCAGCTGACGCCCCCAGCAGGTGCCCAGCCCGGCTCCGTCGAGGCCGAGCGAAACGCTCATGCAGTGCATCGTCGAGACGGTGTACATGTACGCACGTAGCGGCACGCCGATGTTGTCCTCGAGCTGACTCGACGCCTTGATGTCGACCATCAGCAGGACACCACCCGGCCGCAACGCGCGATAGATGTTGTGCAACACCTGCGCCGGCTGGGCCTGGTCGTGGATCGCGTCGAAAACCGTTATGACGTCATAGGCTTCGGCGGCGTCGAGGTTGGCGACATCGGCCTGGCGGAAGGTTGCGTTGGTCAGCCCGAGAGACCGGGCCTCGGCGGCTCCGGCGGCCAGCCCCTCGTCCGAGAAGTCGATACCGGTGAACCGGCTGAGCGGGAACGCCTGTGCCATGACGTTGATGGCATGACCACTGCCGCAACCGATGTCGGCGACGTCGGCGCCCCCTCGGAGTCGGTCGGGCAGCCCGTCCGCCATCGGCAGGACGACGTCGACGAGCGCGGCGTCGAACACCTCGCCGCTCTGCTCAGCCATCACCTTGTGAAAATGCGGATACTCGCTGTAGGCCAGCCCGCCGCCGGAGTGGAAGCAGCCGATGATCTTCTGTTCGACCTCACCGATCATCGCGATGAACTGGGCGACGCGGGACAGGTTGTCGGGGCCCGCGGCGCGGGTCAACACCGCGGCGCGATGGCGCGGCAGCGAATACGTCTGGGAGGCAGGGTCGTAGTCGATGACGCGGCAGGTGACCACACCGCCCAGCCACTCCCGCACATAACGTTCGTTGAGCCCCGCGGCATCGGCGATCTGCGCGCTGGTGGCCGGCGGCAGCTCCGCCATCGTGTCGAACAGCTTGGTCTGATGCCCGATCGACAGCAAGATGGCCAAGCTGGCACTGTCGATCGCGCCCACCACACGCTCTGCGAATTCCTCGGTGGTGTCGGTGGCGTTTTCGTTCACAGTCGTCATGACTGAGACGCTAGGCCGTCGGGGCCTTGTGCCGCATCGGGGAAACCATGCAAATTCCAAGAGTCACCGTGGTGTAAATGATGCAGAAGCATGCCAAAGCAAGTTGTTTGTGTGCGCCCACGCCACTGCGGCGGTGCGCGACGAGACGCCGATTTTGCCGTAGATGTTGGCCAGGTGCCTGCTCACGGTCTTCTCGCTGATGCAGATCTGCTCGGCGACTTGTTTGTTGGTGGCGCCGCCCGCGACGCGCCGGAGGATGTCGATCTCGCGTTTCGTCAGACCGCCGGGCGTCCTCTGCCCGCAGACCGGTGCCGGCTCGACACCGAGCTGGGCGTAGATGTTCTCCGCGGTGGCGGAGTCGGCGGCGGCCAGCTCGTCGTCACCGAGTGCCTTGTGGGCCACGGCCATCCAGTCATAGACCTGCGCGGTGTCGTAGCGCGATTGCTGTATCCGGTACTCGCGAAGCGCCGCCTCCAAGGCGTCGAGGGCCTCCCCGTACCGGCCCTGCTGCACCAGCAGTGCACCGCGCGCGTGCGCCGCCCACGCGCGAAAGCCGGGCGTACCGAACGCTTCGGCACCGGATTCCAGTTCACTGCAATGTCTTTCGGCTTCATCCAGGCTGTTCCGCGCGAGCGCCACCTCGACCGCGCCACGCAGCAGCCGCATGCGGCCCAGACGGTCTTCTCCTGCCAGCGCGACCCGAAGCTCGGTCCAAGCGGTATCGCTGTGACCGATCGCGCATCGCAACAGCGCCTCACCCGGTTGCGGCTCGACGCCCAGCGCGCGGGCGCGTGAGAACGCGGCGAACGCACCGTCGGCGTCACCGCGCAGCCGACGCACCTCCCCCAGTTGGTAATAACCCTCGCCGGCCGCCCAGCTGTTGACCTCTTCCAACTCGCGGCTCGCACGGACCAATCGATGCTCGAGCAGTCCGTAGTCGTCGGTCGCGGCGGACAGTTGCAGCCGATGGACGTCACATACCCCGCCGTAATTGGCCGACGCCGCGAAGTCGTTGCACCACCGTTCCATCGATTGTGTCCACGCTCTCATCCGTGGCAGATCGGCCAGCCGGTGACACTGGTTGAGCACGACGCAGTAGATGTCGGCAGCCCAGTCGATCGGCACCTGGTCGGCCAGCACCGGCAGCATCGCCTCGTCGATGAGCCCGTACGCCTCGGTCATGCGGGCCTCGCCGATCGCGGCGAGCGCCTCGGCCACGTGACAGAGCGCCGTGACCGCGGGGCTCTCCAGCCGGGCACGCATCTCGCGAAGCACCCGCCCCTGCTCCGCCAACGCTTGCGCGTCTCCGGTGAGCGCCGCAGCGACCGCGTCGAGGTAGGCAAGATAACCGTGGGTCGGCCCTTCCGTCGTGCCGTCGAGCAGACGACGCGCGCGGTTCATCCAGCCCTGCCCGATATTGAGGTCGCCGCGAGTCACCCACGCCAGCGCGAGGTCGACGGCCTTCATCGCCGCCGACGGCGGATCTGTCCGAGCGAGCTGTGCGAACACCCGTTCCGCCACCCGCAGCGATTCCTTGCCGCGGCCCAGCCGCCACGCCGCCGTGGACATCGCGTCGAGGTCGTCGGTCCCCAGTGGCGTGTCCTGGCCCGCCCGGGTGAACGCCTCGTAGGAGGCGTGCCAGTCTCGCCTGCCGTGGGCGGTGCGGGCCGCCAGCAGGAGTTCGCTGTGCGTCTCTACGTGCGTGACCATGTCAACTGCTTAAACGGTATATCCGGTCAAACCAGTTCAATCGACCGTTTCGCCAGGCCCATCCAGTAGCCGTCGATGACTTGTTTGGCCGATTGCCCCGGATCGCGCGACGCCCCGAGCGCGACGAACAGCGGCGAGAAGTGCTCGATGGTCGGATGCGCGTACGGCATGCCGGGCGCCCGGTGGCGGAAGTCGATGAGCGAGTCGACATCGCCCGCGGCGAAGCGTTCGCACGCCCAGGCGTCGAACTCGGTCGACCACTCCGGGGGGACGGCGCCGGGCGACGGGTCGTCGAGGAAGGGCAGACCGTGCGTGGTGAATCCGGACCCGATGATCAGGACGCCTTCATTGCGCAACGGACGCAACCGCTCGCCGAGATGCAGCAGACGCTGCGGGTCCAGGGTGGGCAGCGAGATCTGCAGCACCGGGATGGTGGCGTCCGGATACATGACGGTGAGCGGAACGTAGGCGCCGTGGTCGAGCCTGCGATCCGGATCGTGGGCGACGGGCTCGTCGTCGGGCATCAGCGCCTCGACCTGCGCGGCGAGGTCAGGCGCACCCGGCGCATCGTAGGTGGTCGCGTAGTAGTGCTCAGGGAATCCCCAGAAGTCGTACGTCAACGGGGTCTCGGTGGTCGTCGACCCGATGGTCAGCGGTGCGGCCTCCCAGTGCGCCGAGACGACGAGGATCGCACTCGGCGTCGGGAGACTCTGCGCCCACTTCGCCAGCTCCGAGACCCACAGCTCGTCGTCGACCAAGGGCGGTGCGCCGTGGGATATGTACAGGGCCGGAGGCGCCTGGCCGCCGGCATCGGGCCGAGAGATCACGCCCCTAGCCTCCCACCATTGGCATTAGGTTGTACGCATGACTCAGACGGTGCGCGGTGTGATTTCACGTAAGAAGGGCGAGCCGGTGGAGGTGGTGGATGTCGTCATCCCCGACCCGGGTCCGGGCGAGGTGGTGGTCGAGATCATCGCCTGCGGGGTCTGCCACACCGATCTGACGTATCGCGACGGCGGCATCAACGACGAGTTCCCGTTTCTGCTCGGCCATGAGGCCGCGGGCACGGTGGAGTCCGTCGGCGAGGGCGTGAGACATGTCGAGCCCGGTGATTTCGTCATCCTGAACTGGCGTGCGGTATGCGGTGAGTGCCGGGCCTGCAAACGCGGTCGGCCGTGGTACTGCTTCAACACGTTCAACGCCAAGCAGAAGATGACGCTTACCGACGGCACCGAGTTGACGCCGGCGCTGGGCATCGGAGCGTTCGTCGACAAGACGCTGGTGCATGAGCTGCAGTGCACGAAGGTCGATCCGGAGGCCGATCCCGCGGTGGCCGGGTTGCTGGGTTGCGGTGTGATGGCCGGGCTCGGCGCGGCGGTCAACACCGGGGCCGTCACCCGCGATGACACCGTCGCGGTGATCGGCTGCGGCGGTGTGGGCGATGCGGCCATTGCGGGCGCTCGGTTGGTGGGCGCCAAGCGGATCATCGCGGTCGACACCGATGACAAGAAACTGAACTGGGCGCGCGAGTTCGGCGCCACGCACACCATCAACGCCCGCGAGCTCGATCCGGTGCAGACCATCCAGGACCTCACGGATGGCAACGGCGCCGACGTGGTCATCGACGCGGTCGGCCGCCCGGAGACCTGGAAGCAGGCGTTCTACGCCCGCGATCTGGCGGGAACCGTTGTGCTGGTTGGCGTTCCGACGCCCGACATGACGCTGGAGATGCCGCTGATCGACTTCTTTTCCCACGGCGGCGCACTGAAATCGTCGTGGTACGGCGACTGCCTGCCCGAGCGCGACTTCCCCACCCTGATCAGCCTCTATCTGCAGGGCAGACTGCCGTTGGAGAAGTTCGTCTCCGAGCGCATCGGGCTGGGTGACATCGACGACGCCTTCCACAAGATGCACGCCGGTGAGGTGCTGCGCTCGGTAGTGGTGATGAAGTGAACGGCGGCCCGATCGCACGCGTCGTCACCCACGGGGTGTTCGAACTCGACGGTGGCAGTTGGGAAGTCGACAACAACATCTGGCTCGTCGGCGACGACTCCGAGGTCGTGGTGTTCGACGCCGCGCACGACGCAGGTCCCATCATC
>Ga0134122_10001625_pt1 | contig 16270 bp, 16 predicted proteins | sample KB302_FD_96461 | JGI IMG/M metagenome (GOLD analysis project Ga0134122, IMG submission 96461) | Terrestrial soil microbial communities without Nitrogen fertilizer from Kellogg Biological Station, Michigan, USA - KB3-0-2 | ecosystem: Environmental > Terrestrial > Soil > Unclassified ... | reverse complement strand
GCCGGAGACCCCGGCAAACCCTCCGGGAAACGCTCATGACCAAGCCCACCGCCGCCCAGAAGAAGAAGCTGCGCTCGCGCCAATGGTTCGACAATCCCGACAACCCGGACATGACCGCGCTCTATCTGGAGCGCTATATGAACTACGGTCTCACCCGTGAAGAGCTTTCCTCCGGCAAACCCATCATCGGCATCGCCCAGTCGGGCTCGGATCTTTCGCCCTGCAACCGGCACCATCTGATCTTGGCGCATCGGGTGCGTGAGGGTATCCGGGAGGCCGGCGGCGTCGCCTTCGAATTCCCGGTGCACCCGATCCAGGAAACCGGCAAGCGGCCAACCGCATCGCTCGACCGCAACCTTGCCTATCTGGGTTTGGTCGAAATCCTGTTCGGCTACCCGATCGACGGCGTGGTGCTTACCACCGGCTGCGACAAGACCACCCCCTCCCAGCTGATGGCCGCCGCCACGGTGGACATTCCTGCGATCGTGTTGTCCGGCGGGCCGATGCTCAACGGTTGGTTCCGCGGTGAGCGGACGGGCTCGGGCACGATCGTGTGGAAGGCACGGCAGATGTTTGCCACGGGCGAGATCAGCTACGAGGAATTCGTCGAGCTGGTCGCCTCGTCGGCGCCTTCACCCGGGCACTGCAACACGATGGGCACGGCCTCGACCATGAATTCGCTGGCCGAGGCCTTGGGCATGTCGCTGCCGGGCTGCGCGGCGCCGCCCGCACCGCACAAGGAGCGCGCGCAGCTCGCCTACGAGACGGGCAAGCGCATCGTCGAAATGGTCTGGGAGGATCTGCGGCCTTCCAAGATCATGACGCGGGAAGCGTTCGAGAACGTGATCGCCGTCAACTCGGCGATCGGCGGCTCGACCAATGCGCCGATCCACTTCAATGCCATTGCCCGTCACGTCGGCGTCAAGCTCGACAACGGCGACTGGGAACGCCTGGGCTATCCGCTGCCGCTGCTCGTCGACATGCAACCGGCCGGCCGCTATCTGGGCGAGGAATACCATCGCGCCGGCGGCGTTCCGGCCGTCATCAACGAGCTGATGAAGGCCAAAAAGATCCACGAGGGTGCGCTGACCGTCAACGGCAAGACGCTGGGCGAAAATTGCAAGACCCGTCCCGTCATCGATCCCGACGTGATCCGCCCTTACAAAAAACCACTGAAGGAGAAAGCCGGCTTCCTCAATCTCAAGGGCAATCTGTTCGAGAGCGCAATTATGAAAACGAGCGTGATCTCGGAGGAATTCCGCAAGCGCTACCTGTTGAACCCCAAGGATCCGAACGCCTTCGAGGGACGCGCCATCGTGTTCGACGGCCCGGAGGACTACCACAAACGCATCGACGATCCCGCGCTCAAGATCGACGAGATGTGCATCCTGTTCATGCGCGGCACGGGGCCGGTCGGCTATCCGGGCGGCGCCGAGGTCGTCAACATGCGGCCGCCGAACTACCTGATAAAGAAGGGGGTCCATGACCTCGCCTGTATCGGTGATGGTCGGCAGTCGGGCACCTCGGGCTCGCCCTCGATTCTCAACGCCTCGCCGGAGGCGGCAACCGGCGGCGGGCTCGCGATCCTCAAGACCGGCGACCGGGTGCGCGTCGATCTCAACAAGCGCAGCGCCGATATTCTGATCTCGAAGGAGGAATACGATCGCCGCCGGGCCGATCTGCAGGGCCATGGCGGCTATCAATATCCCGCCCATCAGACGCCCTGGCAGGAGATCCAACGCGAGCTGGTCGACGACTTTGCACATGGCATGGTGCTGAAGCCGGCGGTCAAATATCAAAAAATTGCCAAGACCAAAGGCATCCCGCGCGACAATCATTAGCAACCGCGCCTTGAACGTTGCGCAGCCGCGCGCGGCCCCGAGGCCGCCGCGCCCACAGCGAAGCCGTGCCCGCTAGCGCTCTCAGTGAGGACGCCGCGGGCGCGGCGAGCGCCATGCCCGCGCGGCATTTTGTTGCGCTCCAGGACGGGGGCCGAACCAGAGCTGAGCTTGATCGTTTGTCGCAGAGCGAGCCCGCATCTTGCTTTCTGGCTGGAGCCCAAGGCCATGGCGTTTCTCCGCCCATTTCGGGCGCAACTCTTGAGCCTGCTGCGCATCATGACGGGTCTTTTGATTCTGCAGCATGGTACCGGCAAGTACCTGAACTTTCCCGTGGGCCCGATGAACAATGCCTCGCCGTTGACGCCCGGCGGTGCTGCCGGGCTGATCGAACTGGTGGGTGGGGTTCTCCTCACCATCGGTCTCTTTACGCGCCTATCGGCGTTCGTGCTGTCAGGCACCATGGCGGTGGCCTATTTCTACGCCCACGCCCCGCGCGGGTTTTATCCCATCCTCAATCAGGGCGAGCTGGCGGTGCTCTACTGCTTCGTCTTTCTTTACCTGGCCGCCGCCGGCGGCGGGCCGTGGAGCCTCGACAGGCTCGCGCGGCACGAGGCCGACTGACGTGCCAGGGTGGCAATGGGCCCAGGGGGCCCCAGGGGGGCCCAGGGGGGTCCAAGGGGCCCAGAGGGGTCGCTCAGAGGGTAAAGATGAGGCAGGTGGTGGTGCCGTGCGCCAACAGGGTGGCGTTGGCGTCGAGGATTTTGCCCTCCGCCGTTCCCGCACGCCGTCCGACATGGAGTGTGCGGCCTTCCGCGCGGATCGGTCCGGTCGTCTCAGTGATGGGCCGGACTAGGTTCACCTTCAACTCCAGGGTGAAATAGCCCAAACCCACGTCCAGGTTGGTCTGCAGGGCGCAGCTCATGCAACTGTCGAGCAGCGTCGAAGCCACCCCGCCATGCACCGTGCCAATCGGATTGTAGTGCCTGAAGGCGGGCGTCATCGTAAACAGCGCGTAGCCCTTGCTGACGGCGGCCAACCGGAACCCCAAGGTATGGCAGATCGGCGGCTGTGCCACCTCGCCCTCGGCAATGCGGCGCAGAAATTCGAGGCCGCTTACGGCCTTGATCTCCTCTAGCGAGGCGACGTGCGGGTCTTCGCGCGAGTTTGCCATGGGCGCGGCGCCGGCCTTTCCTTGTTGCGGGCTCAGTGCAGGGGGCGGGCCGATGGCGAGCCCAGGCGCACGGCGCCCACCTCAGGCCGCATCGCCGTTGCCGTGGCGCAGGGCAAAATCGAGCGGCAGGGCCGTGGTGTACTTGATCTGCTCCATGGCAAAGGCCGAGGAGACCTTCGCTATCTCGATGCGGGAAATGAGCTTCTTGTAGAAGGTGTCGTAGGCGGCGATATCGGGAACGACGACCCGCAAAAGGTAGTCGACCTCCCCGCTCATGCGATAGAATTCGATCACCTCCGGGAAGTCGTTCACCGCCGTATGAAAGCGCTCAAGCCAGGCCAGCGAATGCTGGTCGGTCTTGATCGAAACAAACACCGTGACGCCGGCATTGACGCGCGGGGGATCCAACACCGCCACGCGGCGCTTGATGACACCGGCCTCCTCGAGCTTTTGGATGCGGCGCCAGCACGGTGTGGTGGAGAGGCCCACCTCCTTGCCGATGTCGGCCACCGCGCGCGTGCAATCCTGCTGCAGGATGCGCAGGATCTTGACGTCCATTTCATCAAGTATCGGGGAGGAGCCCTTGGGAAGTGACATGGGGCAAATGACCTTGTTGGAACATTTTTCTAGATGTAAGGCAGTGGCTGCCTAAAGCAGGTTCGATATTGCGTCAATGCGACGTAGGACCCGGGAATTTTTTGGCGCCGGCCGGCGTGCCGTTTGGCCACGCCGCATACGGAAGGTCCCCATGAACAAAATTGTGCAAATCACCCCGCAGTTTGCCGTGACCGGCGCCCTGGCGCCGGCCGACTTGGCCGCGGCAGCCCGCATGGGCTTCCGCGCCGTGCTCTCCAATCTGCCCGACGACGAATTGCCGGCCGCGCCCCGCAGCGCCGAGGAACGCGCCCTTGCGGCGCGCGCCGGGCTGGGCTTTGCCCACGTGCCGGTTCGCAAGGGCGACATGGGCTTGCAAGCGATCGGCGAGGAGATGCGTGCCGCCCTGAGCGTTCTCAACCCACCCGTTCTTGCCCATTGCGCCTCGGGTCAGCGCTCCGCCCTGGCCTGGGCGGTCGCGGCGGCGCGCTGCCATTCGGTCGACCGCGTGCTGCTGGCCCTGACCTCGGCCGGCTTCTTTTTTGCGCCGCTGCGCGCCGAGCTTGAGGGCCTGGCCACGCTCGGCAGTCCCGGCTCGCCGCTCCCGGCCGCACTCGATCTGGGCTGAATGTGGGTCGAGGCAAGGCGCCCGCCATCGGCTGGCGCCGGGCCCTAGAGCAACCGGCGCACGTCGTCTCTGAGCCGCGGCAGCAGCTCACGCTCAAACCAGGGATTTGCTGCGAGCCAGGCGTTGTTGCGCCAGGAGGGGTGCGGCAAGGCCATGCGGCGCGGGTGCACGGTGCTGGCCAGCTGCCCGCGCCAGCCCCTGACCGCGGCCGTCATGCCGCGGCTCGCCGTCGCCCCCAGGTGCCAGCGTTGGGCATAGCCGCCGACGGCAAGGATCAGCTCTAGTTGCGGCATCGCGGCGAACAGGCGCCGATGCCACGTCGAGGCGCACTCGCGCCGCGGCGGCCGGTCGCCGCCGGCCGCATCGTGGCCGGGAAAGCAAAAGCCCATGGGCACGATGGCGACGCGCCGCGAATCGTAAAATTCCTCCGGCGTGAGCGCGAGCCAGGCGCGCAGCCGGTCACCCGAGGGATCGCTGAACGGCACGCCGGAGGCGTGAACGCGCACGCCCGGGGCCTGACTGGCGATACATAACCGCGCCGTTGGGCTCGGGCGCAGCACGGGCCTCGGCTCGTGGGGGAGGGGCGTACCCAGCGCCGCGTCGCGGCAGATCCGGCAGGCGCCGATCTCGCCAAGGAGCCGGCGCAGCTCGCGCCTGTTGCCGTGCAGGCCCGTGCTCATCAATCGGCCGCCCTTATATGTCTAGGCTGAGGCCGTCGTGCGCCAACACGACGCGAGGGTCCGAGATGTCGTCGCGCCGGGCCAGCATGGCGTCGGCCATGTGCGTCAGCATCACGCGCTTGGCGCCGATGCGATCGAGTTCGGCGGTAATTTTGCTCCAGCTCATGTGAAAGCGCGGCGCCCCGTCGAAGTGGTAACACTCCATGATGTAGAGGTCGGCGTTGCGTCCGGCGGGGACGAGGTTTTCCACCCACTCGCTGTCGCCCGAGAAGGCGATCACCTTGCCGTCGAGCTCGAAGCGCAAGGCGTAGGAGGGGGCCCCCGAAGGGTGGTTGACGGCAAAGGCCGTGACGCGGATGCCGCCGACCTCGAGTGGCGCCTCGCTGAGAAGCTCGACGAAGTTGAGGTCGTAACGGCGGGGCACATGGCTCGAGCCGGGGAATAGGGCCTCGGCGGCGCTCACAAAGCGCCCGGCGAGGCCCGGCGGTCCAATCACGCTGAGAGGGGCCGTTCGCCTACCGACGTGCTGGGCATGAATGAGCCACCATACCAGCCCGGCGAAGTGGTCGCCGTGTAGATGCGAGATGAAGATCGTTGCGATCGCATTGGGGTCGAACTTGAGGCGATTGAGACCGATCAGGATCGTGGCGCCGCAGTCGATCAGAAAGCGGCCCCCGGTCCAGTCCACCTGATAGGCGGTCTGCAGACGGCCGCCGGAGCCGAAGGCATCGCCGCAGCCGACGACGGTGAGCTTCATGATCGCGACCTCAGCGCAGTGGGCTTAGGCCTTGGCGCTCGGCCTGCTTGCCACCTCCTCATACCACCGGGCGAGGTTCTTGAGCCCCTGCGGGCGTTCGATACGCGCGGGTTTCATGAAGTCGATGGCCACCAGACCGGTAATGTCGGCGACGGAATAATCCTCGCCGGCCAGGAAACGTCGGCGGGCGAGCTGATCGTCCATGATCTTCAGGATCTCCAGCGCCCGCGGCTTGTTGGCTTCGCCCCAGGCCGCCACTTGCGGCACCTCCAGCTTCGCCATGGCCGGATGCAGGTGCCGAAATGCCTGTGCAACGCTCAACAGCAGGCCGAGATCCATCCGACGGCTCCACATCTCGACGGTGGCCACGGCAACCGGCCCGCTGCCGAACAACCTCGGCTCGGGCCTCAGCTCTTCGAAATAGCGGCAAATCGCCATGGTCTCCGCAATGGCCGTGCCATCCTCGAGCACCAGCACGGGCACGCGCTGGAAGGGGTTGACCGCGGTGAACTCGGGCGTCTTCAGCGCCCCTTGCATGAGGTCGACGTCCTCGCAGGGAACCTCGATGCCTTTCTCGGCAAGGAAGATGCGCACCCGGCGTGGATTGGGCGCCGCCTTGGTTTGCAGAAGCTTCATGGCTCGCTTCCCCCCTCGTGCTCGAGCCTCAAGTCCTAGAGGAGGGCAGTTGCGCGTGCAAGCAAAGCGTGTGCCGCGGTCGCCGCCGCTGCAGCAAGGCTGCAATGTCACCGTAACCGGACGGCATAATACATTGATAAACGGGACGTTAGGGTTTTGCCGCGATCCTCAATCGACGCTGCGCACGCTCGAGCGCGTCGCTTCCCATGTTTGCATCGGCCGAGATGGCGAGGGAGACGATGCCCCAATCACAGACCAGGAGTTCAGATCCCGAGCGTGCTCGCGCCAAGGACGCGCGGGCTGCCGCCGCGGAGGTCATCCGCGACATCCGGGCGCGCCTGCTGCAGGGGACCGTGCTCAGGCCCGAGTTCGAGTATGAACTGTTGGCCATGTTCGTGCGCAACGAGCTTTCGGCGCGCGTCACCGTACCGCTGTTGGCGGTCATCTTTTCCTTGGCCTCGATGTTCTGGGCGCCCGTGCTGCAGGCCTCCGCTTGGTTGGCGCTCGTCATCTCCGCCAAGTTTTTCATGATCGCCGCCTGCCGCAAGTTTCTTGCCCAACCGCGCGGCACGGTGCGGGTCGATGAATGGCGCCGGCGCATCGTCTTGCTCGAACTGGCGAGCGGCATCACCTGGGGCGGCATGGCCGTCGTCGGCTTCGGCACCGGCGACACGGCCTCCCACGTCTTCATGCTGACCTCCCTCATCGTGCTGTTGGCCATACGCATGACCTTCGCATCGACGCTGATGACGGTCTTGTACGTGGGCACCACGCCGATGACGGTCGCCGTCGTGGCTCGGCTGATCCTGCAGGGCCACCCGTTCTACTATGCCATGGCCGCCATGGCGATCGGTCTGCACGTCTACTTCCTGTTCCTCGCCAAGGGCCTCAATTCGACGGCCCTCTCGATGCTGGAGTTTCGCGCCGAGAAAGATGCCCTGATCGCCGAGATCGAAGAGGAGAAATGGATCTCCGATGAAGCGCGCCAACGGGCCGAAGCGGCCAACGTGGCCAAGTCGCGCTTTCTCGCCACCATGAGCCACGAGCTGCGCACGCCGCTCAATGCCATCCTCGGGTTTTCCGAAGTGATGAAGAGCGAACTGCTGGGCCCCATGGCGAATGCAAACTACAAGGAATACTGCGCCAATATCCACGACAGCGGCCGCCATTTGCTGCAGGTGATCAACGAGATACTCGATCTGTCCCGGATCGAAGCCGGACGCTATGAGCTGCAGGAAGAACCCGTGCGCCTGTCCGACGTGGTGGAGGACTGTCTGCGCCTGTTGAGCTTGCGCGCTGAGAGCAAGGGGCTCTTGGTGATCCCCGACTTCCCGCGCGGGCTCGACCAGCTTTGGGCCGATGAACGCGCGGTGCGGCAGATCTGTCTCAATCTCTTGTCCAACGCGCTCAAATTTACCCCGCGCGGCGGCCGCATCACCTTGAGCGTTTGCGCCAACCTGGATGGCGGCCAGACGCTCATCGTGAAGGACACCGGCCCCGGCATTCCCAAAGAAGAGATCCCGCGCGTGCTGCAGGCGTTCGGACAAGGCTCGCTGGCACACGAGACCGCCGAAGGGGGGACCGGGCTGGGCCTGCCCATCGTGCAGAACCTGATTCGACTGCATGGCGGTACCTTCGAGCTCCGTTCCGAACTGCGCAAAGGCACCGAGGCCATCGTTACCTTCCCGAAGGGCCGGGTGCTCAGGTCCATGCCGCCCCTGCAACCCTTGGGCCAAGAGCGCCACCGTCAGGTGGGCCCGTTCCTGGCGGGCGTGCGGCGTGCCGGCGGCGAGCTGCCGCGGCGCGAAGACTCCACAATGCTGCGCTAGAGCAGGCTGGCTGCCGCCCGTCGCCGCGGCCGGGATTGCACACGCCGGCGCGCGGCCCAAGCCATCGCGCGGCGCAAGCCATGGAGGGTTTCTTGCCGCAAGGTTCGCTCCGCCCCCGCGTCAGGCCGTCTCTGCTGGCGGTCCCCGGCGCCCTGCACGGGCCAAGGCCGTTGCGGCCGCCGCGCCCGTCGCTACCATCGCGCAGCGCCCCTGAAGGGGAGCCCGGCGTGACGCGATTGTCAGGCCGGCCCGTGCTTCCTACATTGATGCCCTAAAACCCTGAGGCCGTACGGCTCGCGGAGCCTCCAAACTTGCTTTCTCCCTGCATCAAGGTATGTGCCATCGAGGTGACGACGGGCCTGTGCGCAGGGTGTGCGCGCACCCGGGCGGAGATCGCAGCCTGGAGCGCTATGAGCGAGGCCGAGCGCGACCGCATCATGACCCAGCTGCCGGCTCGGCGCCGCCGGGCCGGCCTGCAAACGGATGGATGAACCATGGGGGCGTGGATCGCACTCGTCCTGCTCGTGATCGCCGGCTTGGCGCTGTTGCTGCGCGCCGACGCGGGGACGATCGCCGGCTTTGATGCATCGGATTTTGCCATCGCCATGGCGAGCATCGCCATGCTGATCTTCGTTGCCTCCTCGATCGCGGGCAGTTATCGCGGCCGCGGGCCGCAGGCGGCGCGCGATTTGCTCACCTGGGCGATCGTGGCCCTCATGCTGGTGGCGGGCTACAGCTATCGCGAAGAGATTTTGAGTTTCGGCCATCGCGTGGCGGGCGAGTTGCTGCCGCCGGGCACGGCGCTGCGCGGCGAGCCGCAAATCAACGGCGAAAGGTCCGTGCAAATCCGGCGCCGGCCGGATGGCCACTTCGTGGCACGAACGCAGGTGAACGGCGTCTCCTTGACCATGCTGGTCGATACCGGGGCCTCGACCGTCGTCCTGAAACCCGCCGATGCGCAGCGCCTCGGTATCGACGTCGGTCAACTCAAGTACTCGGTACCCGTGCAAACAGCCAATGGCACCACCTATGCCGCCCACGTGCGCCTGCGCAACCTGACGCTCGGTCCCATTAGCCTGCAGGACGTCGAGGCGTTGGTCGCCAAGCCAGGATCCCTTAAGGAAAACTTGCTCGGTATGAGTTTCTTAAGCCGGCTGCGGTCATATGAGTTCACCAGCGATTTTCTGATGCTGCGGGGCTAGGCGACCCTCCTGCTGTTGCGCGACGGTCGGGGCTTGCCGTAGGGGTGGGTTGCGTGGCATGGCAATGTCCTCGGGTGTTCGCCAGGTCTTGGGCTTGTCCGTCGGCTGGTTGCTGGTGGCCGCAACGGCGGCCGCCGCGGTCTTGCATCTTGCCGAAATCAAGGACGCGGCGCGGGGGCTGCTTGGCCATTCCCCCACACCCTCCGAGGCGCCAGCGGCCGGGCAGGCTTGGCGCCAGGGCGCGTTTGCATCCAGGCTGGCCGTCGGTCGGGTGGTGGAGCTGAGGGCTGGCGCCTTCGGCCACTATCGGGCGCAGGCCGAGATCAATGGGCGACCGGTCGAGGTCTTGGTCGACTCCGGCGCGTCCCTGGTCGTGCTCTCGCACGAGGATGCCGAGCGCGCTGGCCTGCGGCCGCGCGCGCAGGACTACACGCAGCGCGTCAGCACGGCCAACGGGGTAACGCGCGTCGCCCCGATGCTGCTCGATCGGGTGAGCATCGGCGACATCAGCGTGCACAACGTCGAGGCCGCCATCGGCGAGCCGGGCAAGCTGGGCCAATCCCTGCTCGGCATGACCTTCCTTGGCCGGTTGCAGCGCGTGGACATGCGCGCAGGCGTCCTCTTCCTGCAGGAATAAAGTGCCCCAGTCCGCAGGAATGGTGCCCCAGTCCGCAGGCACAGTGCCCCCAGTCGGTAGCTATAGTGCCGGTGCGCAGGACTGGTGCCCTGGTTGACAGGGCCTGGTCTATTTGTCACACGCGCCTCGGGCCCAGCCGTATCGTTGATTGGGGGCCTGCGTTTTCCAGCAAACGTGTTGTGAGACCATGCCATGTTGCCCAAGCCGCGCGCCGACCTGAAGCCCAACACGGCCGACTTCGAGCGTTTGCCCCTGGTCAAGCCCACGGGCTTTCGCGAGTACGACGCACGCTGGCTGTTTCCTGCCGAGATCAACCTGATGGGGCTTAACGCCATCGGCCTCGGGCTTGCCACGCTCGCGGCCAAGTACGGGCGCCGCAAGCGCTTTGTCGTCGGCCACGACTATCGCTCCTACTCCAGCGCCGTGAAGCAGGCGATGATGACGGGCCTGCTCGCCGGCGGCGCCGAGGTCCACGACATCGGGCTCGCCTTGTCGCCGATGGCCTATTTCGCGCAATTTGCCCTCGATGTCGAAGGCGTGGCGATGGTGACGGCGAGCCACAACGACAACGGCTGGACCGGCATCAAAATGGGCTTTGATCGACCGTTGACCTTTGGCCCGGAGGAAATGTCGGCGTTGAAGGATCTCGTGCTTGCCGGCGCCGGGGAGACGGCATCGGGCGGCCGCTACGCCTATGTGCCCGACATCGCTGAGCGCTACTTCGAGGACTTGACCGAGCGGCCGAAACTCAAGCGCAAACTCAAGGTCGTCGCTGCCTGCGGCAACGGCACGGCCGGCGCCTTTGCTCCGCAAATTCTGGAAGCGCTGGGGTGCGAGGTCGTGCCGCTCGATTGCGAGCTCGATTTCACGTTTCCACGCTACAATCCCAACCCCGAAGACATGCAAATGTTGCACGCCATCAGCGCGGCCGTCGCGGCCAACGGCGCCGACGTCGGCTTCGGCTTCGACGGTGACGGCGATCGCTGTGGCGTGGTCGACAACGAAGGACGTGAAATTTTTGCCGATAAGGTCGGCGTCATGCTGGCGCGCGACCTCTCCGCGCTTCACGCCAAGGCGCTGTTCGTCGCCGACGTGAAGTCAACCGGGCTATTCCTGACCGATCCGGTGCTGAAGGCAAACGGTGCTAGGACGCTCTACTGGAAGACCGGACATTCCTACATGAAGCGCTATACGCATGAGCAGAAGGCGCTGGTCGGATTCGAGAAGTCCGGTCACTTCTTTTTTCAGCCGCCGCTGGGACGGGGCTACGATGACGGGCTCGTTGCCGCCATCGCCGTGTGCGATCTGCTCGAGCGCAATCCCGACAAGACGCTGGCTGAGCTCAACAATGCGCTGCCCAAAACCTGGGGGTCGCCAACCATGTCGCCGCACTGCAGCGACGAGGCCAAATATGCCATCGTCACCGAGATCACGGGGCAATACCAGGCGGCGGCGGCAGCCGGCACCCCCGTCGCCGGCCAGAAGATCCGCGAACTCCTCACCGTCAATGGCGTGCGTGTCGTGCTGGCAGACGGAACCTGGGGGCTGGTGCGCGCCTCCTCCAACAAACCGGAACTGGTGATCGTGGTTGAAAGCCCGGTGTCGGAAGCCCAGATGCGCGCGATCTTCGCGGATATCGATGCCCGCCTTTCCCGCTACCCGCAGGTGGGTGCCTATAACCAGAAAATCTAGCGCCGGCGCCCGCCTGCCCCAAGCTGGCGCCGGGTGCCGCCGCACAAAGAGCTGGGAAAGACCATGGACCTCGCCTAGCCTTTAGGTTTGCTCGGTGGTGAGGAGGCCAGGCGAGATCATGCCTCAAGGTATCGCCGCGATGCTGCCGGAACTCGCCAACGCCAACGGCGAGTTGGTGCGCCGTGGGCGCTTTCTCGAGGTGACCTTTCTGCTCGAGATCGGCGGCAGCGCCTATCTCATTCGTATCCACCGCGGTCGTATTGAGAGCATGCAGCCGGGGCCGCACGTGCAGCCGCGTTGGACCTTTGCCCTGCGCGCGCCCGCAGCCGCCTGGGCAAAGTTTTGGCAAGCGGTGCCGCCGCCCGGTACCCATGACCTCATCGCCATGCTGAAGAATGGTGATCTGAAGTTGGAGGGCGATCAGCATCCTTTCATCGCCAATCTGCGCTACTTCAAGGAGCTGTTGGCCCTGCCGCGCGTCGCCGGCGCGCAAGAGAGGCGATAACAACAATGGCCGCCCCACAATTCGAAGCCGCCGTCGGCCGCTACTTGCCCCTTCAGGTCGATGGCAAACGCCATCGCCTCTACATCGAGGAGGCGGGAAGCGGTATGCCGCTCTTGTGCCTGCACACGGCGGGTTCCGACGGCCGTCAGTTTCGCGGCCTGATGAATGACAAGGCCCTCACGGCCCAGTTTCGCGTCATTGCCTTCGATCTGCCCTGGCACGGCAAGTCCTCGCCGCCGGCGGGTTGGCAAGAGGGCGAATACCGTCTCACTTCGCGCGCCTATGTCGACACGGTGATGGCGGTTATCGACGCCCTGGGGCTCGAGCGGCCGGTTTGCATGGGCTGCTCCATCGGGGGCCGGATCGTCCTGCATCTGGCGCTCGAGCACCCGCAGCGCTTTCGCGCGCTGATCGGCCTTGAGTCGGCCGCGCACGCGCAGGCCTACTACGACCTCGACTGGCTGTACCGACCGGACGTGCATGGCGGGGAGGTCTGCGGCGCCATCATCTCCGGGCTGATTGCCCCCACGGTCCCGTCGAGCGAGCGTTGGGAGACGATTTGGCACTATATGCAGGGCGGCCCGGGTGTCTTCAAAGGCGACCTTCACTTTTATACGCAAGATGGGGACGTGCGTGGCCGGCTGAGCTCGATCGATACGCAAGCCTGCCCACTCTATTTGCTGACCGGGGAGTACGACTATTCCTGTAGTCCTGCCGATTCGCGCGAGCTTGCCGCGCATATCAAGGGCGCCAAGCTGACGGTCATGGAAAAGCTCGGCCATTTTCCCATGAGCGAGGATCCGCCGCTGTTTCTTACCTACTTGCGTCCGGTATTGGAGGAGATCCGCGCCACCGCCCGCTAGACGGCTTTGCCACTTGGGCGGCAAGGCCCGCGGAGCGCTTCGCTGCCGTCTCACATCGCCAAGGGTTGCCTACGTCTTCAACGAGGCGAGAGCCCTTCAGTTGCCCCCGCGCCCCTTGGCAAGGGCTTCGCGTTCGGCCATGCGAAGGATGTGGAAGCGCTGAAAATTGCCGTCACGCCCGTAGAGCTTGAGCCGTACCCAGACGAACAGATCATAGAAGGTGTCCGGCCCATAGCTTAAGGGCAAGCGTTCGATTGCCTCCAGCGGCCTACCCCACTTGCCTTCAAGTCCGCTCAAATCGTCTTTGAAAAACACGATCGTTGGCGTGAAGATCACGCCCCAGCGTTCAGCGAGCGCCTTCTCGGTCAAGCGCGTGCCGTCGAAATCCGTAACCTCGCGCGAGCCCCATAGGTCGAGCTGGATGATGCGGAAGTTCTCCCGCACGTAATCGTTGATGTACTTCTCCGAGAGCACCTCGGTGTGCAGCTTTGCGCAATAAGGGCAGCCGCGCTGCTCGAAGATGACGGCGAAGCGCTGGCCGGCGGCCTTGGCTTCGGCAAAGTCATCCCCGAGCTCGAGAAACGATAGGCCAAACCAGCTTTGCCGATAGTGGCCAGCTTCCAGGATCGGCTCGACGCGCGGAGTTGTGGGGCCGACGGGCGGCGGCAGCAGGTCATCGGCGACGCCCGGACCCGTCGGGCCTAAGAGCCACAGCATCAAGGCCACTGCTAAGCCGCGCATGCGAAGCCGTCTTTGGTCGGTTACACCCCCCAATCCTAGCCGATTGTCCGCCCCTTGACGATGCGCGCCGCGAGCTCACAGCACTGCCGAGCCGATGCGGTCGTGATCAAGGTGGCCCTCGCCATCCTCGATCAGCGCCATGCTTTCAAGCAGCACATCGATACCGGCACCGGGGTGGGGCGCGTGCTGCGACAGGTGGCGGCGGAAGGCGCGGGCGTTGGGTTGGCCGTGATAGAGGCCCAGAATGTGCCGCACGATGTTGTTGAGCCGTCCGCCTTTATGCAAGTGCGCTTCGACATAGGGCACCAGCGCCTCCAGCACGGCGCGGCGCGACGGTGGCGGCTCGGCCGCGCCAAACAACTGGCGGTCGACGCTCGCCAGAAGATAGGGGTTTTGATAGGCCGAGCGGCCGATCGCGACGCCATCCACCTTCTCCAGGTGGGCTTGCGCCGCCGCCAGGGTGGCGATGCCGCCGTTGATGACGATCTCGAGCTTGGCGTGCGCCGCCTTCAGGCCCCAGACGCGCGCGTGGTCGAGCGGCGGCACTTCGCGGTTTTGCTTCGGCGAGAGGCCCTTGAGCCAGGCTTTGCGTGCATGCACGATGAAGCTCGCGCAGCCGGCATCGGCGACGGTGCCAATAAAGCGATCGAGGTCGCGTTCGCTGTCTTGCGCGTCGATACCGATCCGGCACTTGACCGTGACCGGCACCCTGAGCCGGCGCTGCATCGCCGCCACGCAGCGCGCAACCAGCTCCGGTTCAGCCATCAGGCAGGCGCCGAACCTGCCGTCCTGTACCCGGTTCGACGGGCAACCGACATTGAGGTTGATTTCGTCGTAGCCGTAGGCCTCGCCCAGCAAAGCGGCCTCAGCGAGCGCCCCGGGCTCGCAGCCGGCAAGCTGCAGGCCCACGGGGTGCTCGGCGGGCGAGAAGGCAAGCAGCCGATTGCGATCGCCACGCAGCACCGCCGCCGCCGTCACCATCTCCGTGTAAAGACGCGCGTGCCGTGACAACAGACGGTGGAAGAACCGGCAATGCCGGTCCGTCCAATCCATCATCGGGGCAACGCAGAACCTGCGTTTTGTTGCTTGCGCGCACATGCGAGATCCGCTGGAGGGCCTGGAGCCGCCGCTCGAAGCCCCGGGTGTAGCCTCGAGCCACACGCCTAGGCAACCGGGCGATCGGCGCGCCTTGGCGCCCATAACGGTGCTTAGGCCGGCCCCGGTCCCTCGCTCATGGTGGCACCGGGACAAGCCCGTGGCCGGTCTGCCCAGGCTTGAACTGGCAACTTAGCCGCGCCAACGACATAGGTGAAGGCACAGGCAAAAGCGTTAACGCGCCTCGCGGTATCGTCGCACCCTGCTCTCGGCCAAGGCTTAACCAACCCCTAACCTGGCAAGATGAGGAAAGCGAGGATACGGCGCAGGCAGCCCTCCCCGGCCGCGGCCACCGCGCGCCATGCCAGCCGGCGTGCCGACGACAGGGGGCAAAAACGCAGGGTTTTGCCGGCCCATTGCGCCCAGCTGGGATTGGTGCTGCAGGGCGGTGGCGCGCTCGGCGCCTACCAGGCCGGCGTCTATCAGGCGCTGGCCGAACACGGCTATCTGCCGCACTGGATCGCCGGCATCTCGATCGGGGCCATCAACGGCGCCATTATTGCCGGCTCGCCCGAGACGGAAAGAATTGTCCGCCTCCGCGCCTTCTGGGAGCGCATTAGCGAGAGCTTGCCATTGAAGCCCTTGATCGCCGGCGATTGGGCGCGTGGCACGTTCAACGAGCTGAGCGCGCTGACCACCGCGGCAGCGGGCGTGCCGGGCTTTTTCCGCCCGCGCCTGCCGCCCGTGTGGCTGCAGCCCTGGGGCTCGGAGGCCGCGCTTAGCTTTTACGATACCTCGCCGCTGCGCCAGACGCTGGAGGAGCTCATCGACTTCGACCTGCTCAACAGCGGAGCCGTGCGGCTGAGCGTCGGGGCAGCGCACCTGCTGCGTGGAAACTCGGTCTACTTCGATACGCAAGCGAAGGACTACCGCCTTGGCCCGGAACACATCATGGCAAGCGCGGCGCTGCCGCCCGGTTTCCCGCCGATAGAGATCGACGGCGAACATTTCTGGGACGGCGGCGTGCTTTCCAACACCCCGCTCGATCACCTGCTCGACGCCGAGCGCGATCAGAGCCTGCTGGTGTTCCAGATCGACCTGTTCAGCGCGCGCGGCGCCATGCCGCGCAACCTGTTTGACGTCTACGAGCGACACAAAGACATTCTTTACTCTTCGCGCACGCGCAAGAACACCAACGCCTTCCAGCAGGCACAGGAGCTGCGCCAGGCGGTCGAACGGCTGCTGGACAAGCTGCCCGCCGAAAAAAAGCGCGAGCCCGACGTGGTCGAGATCGTGCGCAAGCTCAAGACCAGCGACAGGTTCAAGCCCAGCGCCTCGATGAGCGTCGTGCACCTGATCTACCGCGAGAAATACTACGAGACACAAGCCAAAGACTATG
>Ga0134122_10001624_pt1 | contig 16271 bp, 8 predicted proteins | sample KB302_FD_96461 | JGI IMG/M metagenome (GOLD analysis project Ga0134122, IMG submission 96461) | Terrestrial soil microbial communities without Nitrogen fertilizer from Kellogg Biological Station, Michigan, USA - KB3-0-2 | ecosystem: Environmental > Terrestrial > Soil > Unclassified ... | reverse complement strand
TAGACCCGCGATCGCAACCCGAGGCTTGTCACCAATCAAATTCGCGGCGCAAACAAGTATCAACAAGTAGGTCAGGATATAAGCGTCTGCGTCGGTTGAGATCTTCCACCACGCGGCGGACGCGGCAAGCGCGGCGGAGCAAACGACGGCTACATACCGGCTCAGCGTCGCGCGCTCGGCGAGACGAAAGAAAACGGCAACGGCCACGCCGCCGATGAAAGCGTTTGTGATTTGCAGAACCTGGATAGCGCGCACGGCAAGTCCCGCTGCCTGCGCGGCCCGGTACAGTACAAATCCAATCGCGTTGTACAACAGATGATTCTGGTGAAAGAGAAGCTCGGCGCCGCGATCGCCTTTTGCCACTTTCTCGATTTGCAGCGCGAAGGTTATTCCGTCCCAGTAGTAATCCGAGGTGAGCGTCGCGAGGTAAACAACTGTTGCCAGGCATCCTATCAACACCGCAATCTTGCGAGTGCTGAGCCATAAGTTGTCTTTAGGCAAGGTGTCGATTGGCATTGCGAGATCACGAACGTTCCCGGAAGGACTCGGCGGAACGCTGCTCGAAATTCTCAAACACGCGAGCCGCATTCTGTTTCCATGTATAAGACTCGACGACAGTGCTTCTTGCGTTGGCGCCGAGCCGCGCCCTCAACCGAGCATCCAGTCCCAATTTTTCAATCGCTCTTGCGAGACCAACGTGATCGCCGGGTTCTACGAGCAAACCGTTCTCGCCGTCAATTATCACTTCGGCTATTTGGCCGAGCCGGCTGGCGACAATCGGTTTCGCCATCGCCATGTATTCAAAAAGTTTTGTGGGCGAACCGAAAAACTCTCGCCCGTCGCTTAGAGGGACGTGCGGCGAGACCAACAGGTCACAGGAATCCAGATACGCGGGCACAGATTCATGCGCGACCCGTCCGGTGAAGATCGCATTAACACCCGCTTGTTTGACGATCGATTCGCTCTTTGCCCGCTCATCTCCGTCGCCCATGAACAAAAACGTGAAGCTCGGCTTCGAGTTAATTGATCGAGCCGCTTCTGCGAGCACCGGCGCGCCGTGCCACGGCCCGAATGTGCCGATGAACCCGACGACGATTTGATCGTCGTTGATTCCAAGCGACCCTCTGATCTCGTTACCGCCAGCGCCCGGGCGGAAGACATTGATGTCAACGCCATTTGGATTTGTAACAATCTTCTCAGCGCTGATGCCGGAAGCAATCACGCTGCGGCGCTCGGCTTCCGAAACCACAAAGATCAGATCAGCCGCGCGCTCGTTCAGCCGCTCAAAACGTTTCAATAGCCAAAGCTGACCGATAGGGTCCCAGTGACTGCTGATCCAAACTTCAGAGCCGTTGAACTCCAGCAGCAACGGGAGCCCTGTGATCAACGATAACGCGACGCCGGTCCAATTGAATCGGCTGTAGCGCTGATAGATGACATCAAACTCGCGTGATCCCAACCCTCCACTCGCGATCATCTGCAAGCTCTTTAGAGTGAATGCCAGATTGTTCCACACTTCAAACAATGTTTTAGTCGCGCTGAATGCTGGTGACGGCAGAATTGAAACGACACCTTCCGACTCCTCTCTTGCGCCGCTGAACAAAAACGTGAGCCGATGACCCAGCGCCGTCGCGCCACCCGCAAACCCCGCAACGTGCGAGAGCATTCCGCCCTCCCGGGCGCTCGCAAGCGTTGCTCGAACATACAAAGCGTCGAGGCCACGCGATTCACCATCGCGCGCGGGCTCTATTCTCGGCGCCGCGCGCGAGACCTTGCGAAACATCAGCGACAGGCCGAGCGCTTCGGTTAGCAACCAACTCAGCGGGATGATCAATCCGTACCCGACAACCAGTTCAAGCACGAGCCGTGGGGCTTCAACGAGAAGCGCGCCCGCTCGCGAGCGCGACAGGATATGCCCGTGACTGTCGCCAATCACGATGCGTCGCGCACCGGCCAGGGCACCGAACAACATAAGCAAAGCGCACGCGCTCTGCGCTTCAATATCCGCCGTGAAAATCAGAAAGACGTCCGGCCCGAGCTTCCGCACACGAGTCAAAGCCTCGCTCTTCGAGGTCCACTTGAGGTCGCTCTTGTTTATTTGTTTGACCGTCGCATTCGGCGAAATCGACGCAGCCCAATCGAGCGCCGCGTTCAAATCACCCGACAGATCCAGGAGCACTGCGCGCGATTTCTCTTTGCTTTGAGTCTTGTTATGCCCCCGACTGTTAGGAGAGTTGGTTGGATTCACCAGGTTGCGCCCGCCTTGAATCAAGTGTCCGCGCGAACTTCCGATAGTAGTAAAGGTGTAACACGTAGTCCAACGCCATCGACCCCGCGCCCGTCCACGCGGCGCCCGCTATTCCGAATCGCGGCACTGACAAGATCAACGCGGCGATAGTCAGGACCACCACGATGAGGACAATGTTGCGCAATTCGGCGCCGCGCCCGTGCGATCCGAGAAACACGTTGTAAGGTTGAAACAACCCCACGAACGCATTCATCGCGGCGAACGGAATAAGCAGCGGCGCGGCTTCGGCATATTTAGGAAAGATCAGCTTGAGCACGATCGGGCCGAGCACAATCAGTCCGATGGCGGCGGCGATGACCGCGGCGGCGTTCCACTTGATAATCCGGCTCGGCACGCGCGGGAGTTTTGCGAATGCGCGAAAGCGAGTCGTCGCGAGCGCCCGGCCCATCATCGCGATCGGATTGCTGAACTTCTGCGCGACCGCGTACATGCCAAGCGGCGCCGCGTCGGTAAGGAAGTAACCAATCGCAAGCTGATCCGAACGCGATGACGCCATGCCGCTTATTCGCGCGAGGTAAAGGTTCAGTCCGTAGCCCCGCGTTTCTTTGAGCGTCAGCTTCACATAATGCGATGCCCCGCTGAAGCTGGGCCGCAGCCGGGCCAACGCCCAAATCGACGCGATACCTACTCCCACCAAATAGGCTCCCAGAGCCGCTCCTGCGCTGAGACGCTGAGTCGCTACCAGCAAGACCAATCCGGCGAGATAGGATCCCGACAACAACAACTGAAACATCGACAGCCGCCGAATCTGATTCAGGCCCGTGCAACTCTGTTCGATGAATAATTGAAACGGCTGGAAGAAAGCCAGTGCCGCGGTCGCAATCAGCAGCCATCGAACGTCTTTGTGAAAAATCAAATCGATTGGCTTCGCGGTCAGCGCGATGAATAAGGAAAACACCAGGCTGATTGCGATCGTCACCAACACCAACGCGCCAAGCGCCTGCCGTTCAGCCTCGCGATCCTGAGCCAGCGCCAGCACTCGAGCTCCCGCCGACGAAATTCCAAACTCAAAAAACAAACTGGTCACGACGATGATCGTCAGGCAAAACGCGAATCTCCCCATCTCCGCCGGCTCCATCCATCTCGCCTGGATGACGCTTGCGCAGAAGCCCGCAAACATCGCAGCCGTCTGCGCGGAAAAAAGCATTCCCGTTTGCCGGGTCGTCTCCTTGCGCAGCAGTCGTTGATAGATTCCGTAGAGTGTGTTTGCGGGTGTCATTCGTTCGAGATCAGTTTTCGTTCGACTAAAGATAGCAATCAGCGTCGCGGATGCAAACTAGACCTGAGCGCGGGCCAGCCATTGACGGCCCGCTTCACAGAAGTCGCTGAAGTTGCACACTCGACAATGATCGGCAGGCTTCGGGTCAAAACTCTCGGGAGCTGATGAAGACACGATGCTGAGCATTGCTTCATCGATCGCGCTCGCGCACGCCTCGGCTTCAAGCAACTCCGCCGGCAGCGATACCTCGACATTCGGATCGAGAAAGTGAAGCGTCACTCGCACGCTTCCAGCTTCCGGAATCAACTCGCGCGCAGCCAGCGCGTACGCCTGCATCTGTATTTGATAATCATTCGCCGCGGCACGAATCTCGGATTGCACGATCTCTTCCTGATCGAGATGTGCGCCGCGCCCTTGCGTGAGAAAACCAAAGGAAAGCTGGGTAGCATCGCCCGCCGATTGCCTGCCGATCACGAGATGTGGATCTGATTCAGACTCGCGTTTGAGCCTGCGAAAACGGTTTGTCTTGAAGTCGATGATCTCGATGTTCATCCGATCATCCACTTCGGATGAAGAAATCAACAGCTTATCGATCGTGCCAGTCAGAATCCCAAGCGGCCGCCGCAGCCGAAAACGTTGCTCGCTCAAGACTCCCGCGGGAGAGTGCGGAGTGCGGAGTGCGGAGTGCTGAGTCCGCGCGGATTCCATTCGCCGGCTAACATCGCTTGTAACATAGTTCTCAGCAAGCGGGAGCAGATTGCGAATCGCTTTTTCAGAATCGATCTCCAGAACTCGCTCTGCAAGCTCTGCAGCCCGCTGTCTCAACACCTCTTCAAAGCTCTTCGTCAGCAACTCGCGAACATCATCACCCTCCGCGAACCGCTCGCAGAAGCGATGAATCACCGCGCCCTTCAACGTCGCCGTCAGATTCGTTGGCGGCTCGGGCGCGTCGGCGTCATTCCATACACTGAGTTGATCTTCGGACGGCGTGTGCAGAACTCGATCGAAATAGTATTGGCGCGGACAGCGCGAGTAATTCAGAAGCTGCGTCACGCTGAAACGATGAAGCCCCGTTCCGCGTTCGACTTCGATCGGAGCAAGCAGCGGAAACGAATCATCGGCCGGCGACGACAAAACGGTTTGTGTCTGCTCGGCTGAAGGGCCAATCTCAGCGTCCAACAAGTTCACGGTCAATCGCACGTCGACGCCTTCGGCAAGATTCAACGTGCGGCTCGCCGACTCATTAGCGGATTCAAGCGCGCGTGAGACCCACTCGAGCCAGGAGCCGCCGAGACCCTTGAGGTCCTTCGCGGCGCCCGACAATATCAGCCGATCTTCCGAGCGTGTGGCCGCGACGTAAAGCAACCGCATGCTCTCGAACTCTTCTCGCAGCTTCGCTCTGTCGCCGAACATTGCGTAACAAGATCCCGCCGCGAGCCGCCCGCGTCCATCGGGCACTTTCACCGTCAACCCGCGATGCCGATCCAGCGCCCACCACTCGATACGGTTGTCAGGCTGGCGATGCAGATCGGGAATAATCACTACCGGAAACTCAAGGCCCTTTGACTGATGAATCGACATCAACCGCACCGCGTCGGCCGATTCGTCGATCTGACCTTCGCTTTCGCGTCCGCCGGCTTCTTCGAAATCCCGGACGAACCGAACGAAATCGCGAATCATGTACGCGCCTGATCGCTCAAAGCGCTCGGCCAGGGTAAACAGCTTTTCGATATTCGCAAGCCGCTGCGCGCCGTCGAAGTTGGCTGCCGTTACGATCCTGTATTCCGAAGTCTCCGCCGCGTATCGCAAGAGCTCGGAGACACTCGACCGACGGGCCCGAGCGATCATTTCGTCAAGCAGATCTCTTGCACGATCGAGGACCGCGCGATCGTCATCATCGATTCCGGATATCAGTTCATGCTGCCGAAGCGCGCGAAGCAGAGGCCGAACGCCTTTTCGTCTACTCAGCGATCCTTGCGCATCAGCACCCGCCACCGGCGGCGCGCATCGAAGCGCAAACAGCGCGTTATCCGACAATCCGCACATCGGCGAACGTAGCACCGCCGCAAGCGCAACCTCATCGGTCTTGTTGTCGAGGAACCGCAGGAGCTGAATGAAGTCCGCGATCTCTTCGCGCGCGTAGAAACCTTTGCCGTCGACGGTCACGTAGGGAATTCCCGAGCGCCGCAATGCCGATTCGTAGATATGAACTTCGGTCATTGCACGAAACAACATCGCAATGTCGCGGTACTGGATCGCACGTTTGTCAGTCGCGTCTTCGTTGCGCTCGCGCGATTCGTGCTCGACAAGCAATTTTATTTTCGTGGCTAATTGCTCGGCGTCGCGCTCGCGGGGTTTCAATCGTGACCTCTTGTCATCCGAGTTGCCGCTTTCTCTCACGTCAATAAGCAACTCGACAACCGGTGATGTTGTATCTTCGTCACGCGCGGCGACGCTGGCATCGTGTGCGACGTAACCAAGTTCGTTGAGGTCGTTTGAGTCAGTTCTGTTGTGTTCGAAGACTCGCGCGAACAAAAAGTTGAAGAAGCGGATCAGCGAGAGATGACTGCGGAAGTTCCGATTGAGCGGCACACTCAAGCCGTTCTGGGCCTCGATCAATTCGGTCATCTCGCGAAACACGTCAACATCCGCGCCTCTGAATCCGTAGATGGACTGCTTGCGATCGCCGACGATGAACAGGTTCGCTCGCCTGTCTCGGCCGAGCGCGAGCTTCGCCGTCAACTTTCGCTGCAAGCTGTTCGTGTCCTGAAACTCGTCGACAAGAAAGAAGCGATATCGCCGCGATGTCCGGCTCATCACCTCGGGGTGATCCTCGAGCAGCTTGAGCGCGCGAAGCTGCAAATCATCAAAGTCGAGCGCTGACCTTCGTCGTTTCTGCTCGTCGAGCCGTCGCTCGAGGGCCTCGACCACTGAAATCAACTCGCGAGTGTACCGAGCGGCGTGCAAGTCAAAAAAGCACTGCGGCACGCGGCCGCGAAGCCTCTCATCCCATAACAACTCGTCGAGCGCTCTGATCGTCTCGCGAATTCTTCCTTTTTGCGCCTTCGGCCGGGCCGCTTCGCGGAACTCGAGAATCGCAGAGGCGAGTTCCGCGGGCGGCGTCGCAGCGGAAACTTTGGATAGTGATTCGAGAAGCGCGGGCCAGTGGCGTTCTGCTTCGCGGCGCTTTGATTCCGCAGACGGGGTCAAGTCGCGCGCTTGTATGAACTCGCGCATCTTCGCCGCCAGTTCCTGTAGCGCTGCTTTGTAGTCGTCGATTGTCTTGTGATTCCTGCCAGCCTCCTCGCGCAGCTTCTCGATCGTCAACCCCTGGTTGCGCATCGATCGATAAATACCGATCAATCCGCGGGCGAGCCTCACGCGTCCGATGCCCGCGGCCAGTTCTGTGATCGCCTGATCCTGGGCGCTGATGAATTCAGTGATCGTCTCTTCGGCGACAGATTCTTCGAGCATCGACGATTGATGCGCATCAAGCAACGCGAATTGCGGATCGAGGTCGGCTTCGACAGGAAACTCGCGCAAGAGCCTCGCGCAGAATCCGTGAATCGTCGTGATGATCGCGCCGTCCAGCGTTCGCTTGTGACGCATCCACCGAGCGCGCTCACGCGGGCCTGCGCTCGCAAGGATCTTGTCGAGCTCTCCGCGGAGCCGCTCGCGCATTTCATTCGCGGCGCGATTTGTAAAAGTGATTGCGACGATTTGATCTACAGAGATGTTTTCATTGCGAAGAATGTGGAGGTATCGCTCGACGAGGACCGTTGTCTTGCCGGCGCCGGGACCGGCGGTCACGGAGACGTGACGGTCGAGCGTGTGAGCAGCGAGTTGCTGCTCGGGTTTAAGCTCGCGAGAGGAAGAAATCTGCCTGCCGTCGTCTGTCATCCAACCTCGGACTTGCTTCGAATTCGAAACTTCTCGTATCGGCAAACAGCCGAGAAGTCGCAATGCGGACACGTAGCTTCAGGCGCAGTAGGCAACACCACGAAGCGGCCGCCGCGCATCCCGTCGATGAATTCCCACACACGTGATTCCATCTCGGCGCGAATCTGCGTCCACTCCGTGTCAGCAAGGGTTGATGCCGTCCGCGTTCCGACTGCCGTGTAAGATTGCATCGCCGCTCGATACAACCCTTGATTGCGGCGCGCGTGACCGCCCTTCATCGTGTAGTAACCCGCGCCCGCGATTTCGCTTCCGGGCAGGAACAGTTGCTCGAGCGCCGCGAGATAAATGTGAAGCTGCAACGCGCGGCCTTCGATCAGGTCTTCAAGCCCCGCGCCGCGAGATAACTTGTAGTCGTATGCGATCGCCGTCCCGTTCTCGGCGACATCAACGCGATCAATCTGTCCGCGAAGTTGCACAACCTCACTCTGTTCACCAGTGCCGCGCCGCAATTCAAGCCGCCGATCAGTCGAGCGCGGATCGACTCCTTCTCCGCGCATCCCGAACGCGAGTTCGAAGAAAGCGGGGAGAACGTTTTTGGCACGCGCCTTCTCCTGAATCTCTAGTTCGTAATCGAGCACCTGTTCGAGCAACAGCTTTCGTATCTCGCGATCGAGCCGCCATACCTGCGGATTGAGCGGCGGCGTCGCGCGTTCGTGTTCGTCAAAGACCGCGTCGGCGATTTCGCCAAGCTCGTTTCGCAGCGCCCGGCGATCGAGATTCGCGAGCCGTTTGCCTCGATGCCGTTCAAAGAATCGCCTGAGCACTTCATGCAGCAGGCTTCCGGCGTCCAGCGCAGTCAGGTCCATCGCCGCTTCGCCGCGCGGTTCGAGCCGCAGAACTTTTTCCGCAAAAAACTTGAACGGGCATTTGCCGTAGAGGCTGAGCTCGCTTGCGCTGAAGGGATGACCCGCGTCGTAATGCTCGGCCAGCCTTGCGATCAAACCGGTGTTGGTTATCACACCGTCAAACTTTCCAAACCGAGCGCCTCCGCGCTCACGTTCGATCGCGATGCGGCGCCTTGCCGATTCGGTCAAGACCCCCTGCTCGGAAGCCGCGTTCATCAGGCGATCAATCACATCACCCGAAAAGTTGCCGTCACGTTGGCCGCGGTGCCGGCCACGCTCATCCTGCCGGACCAGTAACATCGCACGCTCCGTCCTGCGTGATGAATCAAACAAAGTGCTGCCGTTGAAATCATTGCGCACCGTCTCTTTCGCGATCTCAACCGGCGAGATCGCGCGTCTCAATTCTTCGATGTAATAGGAGCCGACGGTTTCGGATCCGTCTTCAAGCACCAACGGTCGGCTCAGATACAGCCGCTCGGTCGCGCGGCAAGCGGCCTGATAAAAGTAATGTTCTTCTTTCAAAAGCGTGTCGGGCGATATGTCCTCGAGCGTCAATCCATATTGCTTCAATCGCTCGCGTTCCTCGTGCGGATAAATCCAATCGCGCGAAGCTCGCAACGGAAACCCGCCCTCGATAAGACCGGCGATAAACAACGCGCGAAACCTCAACCCGCGAACGTCGGTCGCTTCCAGCACTTTCAATCCGTCGGGGTTCGCGTGCCCGGTCACCAACACTTGCCCGCGCAGACACCGCAACGCTTCGTCCAGAAAAGTCGCGAGCGTGATTGGCTTCGGGGTGTCATCATCTCGCTCAGACATCTCGATGCTTCGAGTCGCGGCTGCAAACGCGCGGCGAAGGCTTTCAAGCCCACGCAGGTCGAGCGTCAACGCCGGAAGCTCCGCGTCCGCAATCGAAGAACCTCGAACCTCGGCGGTGAATTGAAGCTCATCAAGCAATCGCATCATCGCGCCGCCGAGTTGACGAGGCCTTCCTTCGCGGGGCGCGGCTGAGATCAGCTTCCAGAAGCGATCGATGATCAACTCGGACCACGCGATCACCGCCGGATCGATGTCGCGAGCCGGCTTTGATTTTCGTTCGGAACCTGGAAGCGGCACTTCGACGAACTCACTTTGACCAACACGGCGCCCTTGGATGACCGCCTGCCCGTCCGTCGCCGCAAGCGTATCGTCTTCCACTAATACTTCTTCGTCCGGTTCCGCGTCGTCCAGCTTCTCGCGTTCAGCGGAAGGTTTCCGGCCAGTGAGCTTTCGCGCCCTCGCAAGCCACGCTTCGACTCGCAACTCACCTCCGACGTATGCGATGACGTTTTCGAGTTCATCCGCGTCCCAATGCGGCGGCGACTGGCGGCGCGCAGCTTCTTCACTCTCGAAAACCCAATCGCGTTCGAACCGCTCGGCCAACATCGCGACTTCATCTGTGGACAAACGAAAATATCCGGACTTGATAAGGTCCGCGAGATCGCTTACTTTCGCCGTTGATTGCTGCTCTCGTCTTATCTCGATCAACATCTCGATCAACTTGAGCGCGGCGCGAACAGCCGGAATCTCGACCGCGGGTGTGCGTCGTCCCAACGCGACCGGGATCGCCTCTTCCTCAAAGACTCGCGCGATGGTTTCTTCGTAGGACGCGCGCTGTCGCACGACCAATGCGATGTCGCTGAGCTTGAACTCGCTTTTCAAAACGAGCCGCTTTATCTCCTTTGCGATCGCGCGGATTTCCGTTTGGCGATTCGCGCATTCGAGCAGACGTATTCGCGCGAGCTTCTCCGGCGAATCGATCTGTGCTGACTCGGCCTGATGCATTTCATCTGGGAGCGGATTGAAGAGCCATTCTCGCAGGAACGCAAGCTGATCAGTCACCGGCTCCGCGTCCGAGATTGTGAACACGTCGAACTCAGCCATCGACGTTAGTTGCTTCACCGTTTGCTCGAAAGGCCGAAAGACTTCCGCGTTACGCTCATCGCGATTCAGATTGACGATCACGTCAGGAAACTGCGGAATCAACAGTCGCAGCATCTCGCCTTGAACCGGGGTGAAATCAAAAAACCCATCCAGCACCAACAGACGAACCTGCGAAAGCCAGGGCAACGCCACGCGTTTCCCGTCAACTTCGCCCCGAAGCACTTCGAGCGCGCGCAACTGATCGGCATCGTCTTCTGTAAAGCCTGACCCGGCGAGTGTCGACTCATAAGCCGCGTAGATGATCGCGATCTCACGATCGAAGTCTGACTGGCGAGGAACCGTCGCAGCCTCGACAGCCGGCGCATCAATGTTTGAATCGGAATCAAAATCGCGAATGCGAGCTTCGACTATTGAAGCGAACTCGGCGGCCGATTTTCCCGCGCGCTGGATCTCGCCAATGAGCGTCGCGATGCTGTTGATGCAGCCGTCGCGTCCGGCAAGCGGCGCGATGGCATTGAGCTTTCCTTCGCGCGCGAGCCTTTTGATGATTTGTGAAATTATGCTGCGTTTCAGCGGAAGCTCTTCTCGATCGATCGCGATTCGAGGCTGAAGGGGCAATCCCGTCCCGTCTTCGATCGCGGTTGCGAGCACGAACCTGGCGAATCCTCGAAACAGGTGAACCGGCAGCGATCCCCACACTCCTCGATTACGGACGCCGTCGAGCAATCGATCGGCGGCCAATTCGAGCAACGGCCGCGACGCGGCAATGTAGAGCAGCGCTTCAGCGGGCCCCGAAGCGAGCACGTCCGAAGCGCGAGCAATCAAGCGCTCTCGCTTGTCGCTGAGGATGGGAGCCAGCCAAATCTGTTTCGACAAGAATTACTCCAGGAACTACGGCAGGAACCTCTGAAATTGAAAATTGAGAATTGAAAAATGAAAATTGCAAATCGCGCGATGCTTTCTCATCTTAGCAATTTTCAATTTTCATTTTTCAATTCTCAATTTTCAATGCTTTCTGTTCTTCATCCTCGTCCTCGGTCTCAACTTCAAGCAATCCCGGAATCAGCGCCGTTTCGCCGATGTCCAATAATCGGGTCGTGCGATCGACGATCTCGAGCGGCTCGATGTCTTCGCTTGTCGTAGCGCTCAAGTCTTTGAACTTTCGCGCCGTCACAAGCACTCTTCCTTCGAATGAGCCGACAGCTTTGTTGTAGGACTCGACCGCTTTGTCCAGGCCCTTGCGCACATCCGAGAAGTGCTCGGCCAGGATTCGCAGGCGATCATACAACTGCCGCCCGAGCTTGCTGATCTGCTGGGCGTTTTCGTTCACGCGTTCCTGTTGCCATCCGTATGCGACGGCTTTCAACAAAGCTATCAGCGTCGTCGGCGTCGCAAGAATCACGCGTTGATCGACACCGAATTCGATCAATGACGGGTCCTGTTCAAGCGCCGCGCTGAAGAAAGTTTCGCCGGGCAGAAACAAGACAACGAATTCAGGCGTGCAGTCGAGCTGCTCCCAATAAGTCTTCGCGCCAAGCTTGGTCAGGTGAGTGCGCACGTGGCGCGCGTGATCTTTGAGCTTGGCGGTTCTGATCGCTTCATCAGACGTCTCGAGCGATTCGTAGTAGGCTTCGATTGGCGCCTTCGAATCCACTACAATCAGTCGATCGTTCGGCAGCCTGACGATCATATCGGGCCGCGCGCGGCCATCTTCTGTAGTAATCGTCTCCTGCTGACGAAAGTCGCAATAGCTCACCATGCCCGCAAGTTCGACAACGCGGCGAAGCTGAACCTCACCCCAACGCCCTCGCACCACCGGGCTCCGAAGCGCGTTCACAAGCTTTGACGTTTCGATTTGGAGTTGCCCTTGTGAAGTTGTGAGACTCTTCACCTGTTCGGTTAGCGACGAGTATGCCGAAGCGCGCGCCGATTCCAATTCGCGAATCTTGCCGTCAACTTTTTCAAGCGAGTCCTTGAGCGGCCCGACGAGTTCACCAATCGCTTTCTGCCTCGTATCGAGATCACCCTTTGCGGCTTCCTGAAAATGCCCGAGCGTTTCGCGCGCGAGGCTGAGAAAGTTTCGACTATTCGTATTGAGCGCGTCGGCCGAGAGCGCTTTGAAGGCGTCGGACAGCTTGATCTGGGCGTCTTCCAGCAAGCCGAGCTTCTCATTCGACGCCTTGCGTTCGGCTTCGAGCTGGGTTTCAAGCGAGCTGATGCGCGCAAGCAAACTCGCGTTCTCGTTTTGAAACGCGGCGAGTTTCGAGTTCAAATCCGTCAGGTCGCTTTCAAGCCGGCGGGTCTGATCGTGCTTGCCCTGGAGGCGTTCGGCGAGAGTCGCGCGTTCGGTTTCTGATTCGCTTCGGGCGCGGTCGTATTCGTGTTTGACGCGTGGTCGAAGGATCAACCACATACTGATACCACCCAGCACGCTGCCGCTTGCCAAAACAAGAAATAATAGGATCGTCTGATCCAACTCCTAACCCCCTCCGCACCAAGAACAAGAATTACGTGGTCCGGCGCCGTTAGCCTGACTTTGAGAACTTCTCTAGTGTATCCAACAGAATTCTGATCCGGCTTTGACTAGCTGCATCGGGCAATAGATGACCGGGCAGCGCGCCCACGAACGCATCACTCGCCAACAGTTGAGCGATGGCGGCGCTAATGAATGATCGCACGTCGGAAGGCGCGGCTTCTAACTCGCCCAATAACTCTGGTCTGCCGTCCACTACCATTATGAGGTCTTCAAGATCGCGGCTCGACAGGTAGTCACCTTTACCCCGTCCCCTGAAAGCCTCGATCTTCGTTGCGCAAAAGTACGGCGCTGTAACGACTCTAATATTCAGATCTGTCTCAAGCGTATGAATCTGAGCTGACTCTATGGCGCCTTTATGCCATCTGTTCGAGAATCCAAGTATCTTTTCGTCCAAAGGCATCACATCCAACGTGGTGTCGCCGTTCTTCCATCGACAGAGCGGTGCATCTTCGCTGGTGTCTTCTTCAAAATCGAGCGCGCGAAGCCGTTCTGAAAACCTGACGTATTCTTCATAGGATAGAATTTCGGTGATGGCATCGACGTCGAACGTCGGTCGAACATCGCCTGCGCCTTCGTCAGTGATGAACAACCCTGTAGTGCATCCGCCGACAAAGACCAATTCATCGAGAACAGGAACGAGCAACCGGGCCGCTACGATGAGTTGTTGAATATTGGGATCAGCCATCGGACTTCTTGCGCAGAATCTTTATAAGTTCCTGTTCCGCCAGCGCCCGCTCGCGGGCGCGGCCATCCCTGATCGCGTCTACGAGAGCCAGTGCCTCATACAGCAGCGCATCTTTGAGAGCCGCGATAGGCGCCATCTTGTAGAGCGGCGTCAAAGCGATCCCTCGCTTTTCTCCTTTCGCGTGGGGCCAGACGGGAATCGGTTCATCGCCGGCAGCAATCAGCCGATTCAAGGGCGCGGCCGCGTAGGAGGTTGGAATCCCGCGGCTTGGTCCTCCGCGCTCGGCTGGGAACGCGTACTTGACGCCGTGGATCAAAAACACTTCGATGGCACTTACATTGGGGCGGTTCGACATTTCCGGGCCGTGCAACAGATGTGCAGCTTCAGCTCGCTTCACCGCGGCATGAACTTCGGATTGACTCATCGCGAGGTCTCGCGCGATCTGCGCAAACGGCGGCCGATTCCCGTCGTAGCCAAGGAGCTTTAGCACAACCACAACATCCTGAGGTTTCAGAACCACGTTCGGATTATATATTCGCTATTCGCGAATAGCGAACGCTACGCTCTGATCATTCCTGGGTCGGCGGTTTTGGGGAAATCATAATGGCCAGGCGAGTTGGTTAGCCTATTTGGCGGCCAAATGCCGACACGATTCGTTCATACACCTTCCGCGTCACGCGCACGTCGTTCAAGTTGTATTCTCGAATCGCAGCAAGCCTTCCGGCTTGATACAACTCGAACACCCGGCTTCCCTCGACTTCATCTGTCTTGCTCGACGGAATTCCGAGCGCCCACGCCAGATCATCGAGCGCCACTCGATTCCTCGCGCCAAGCCACCAGCGATGCATCGTGTCGTACACGCCTCGCACGTTGAACTCCGCCAGATTCACAAACGGACGAACCGCGATGTTGTTGACGAGACATCGCTGAAAGATGAACGGCAGATCGAACCCGATGATGTTATGCCCGACGATCTCGTCAATCTCGGGATCAAAGCTCTGCATCAACGACAGGAAGTCAGTCAGTGCTTCCTGTTCACTTTGCTCTTGTCCGTCCGAGTCAATACCGAAGACGTATTCGCTTTCGAGGCTCTCGATTCCTTCGATCTCGATCCCGGCCACCGAGCCGATGTGAACGGCAATCGACAATACACGTCCCGACGTCGCCGCGAGCGAGCCAAATTTGAAAGCCCGCTCTTCTTCGGCTAACTGATCCTCAACGTAGCGCTGCTGCTGTTCCTCGTTCATCTTTCCGGAATCGATTGATCGCTTCAGCCGGTGCGCGGCCCTCTCCTTGAAAGCCGGGACTGGAATCGTTTCGATATCGATCGTGAAAGCGCGAGGGAGCAGAGGTTCGGATTCCTGAAGCTCGCGATACTTTTCAACAGTGATGGGCCGGAATTCCGCAACGACGAATTGAACCTGATTCTGAAACGCCTCGACGCGGCCGACGATTCCCCATAAGCCGGGCTTAATCGAGCTGCCGGTATGATGAAGCTCGGCGGGGATCTTCAAGGCGATCTTTCCGCTTGCGTTTCGCGCGTTCGCAAGCAGAAAGGGCTTGCCCTGTTGAGGTCTGATCTCGCGCACCGAAGTGACCGCGACCGTCAGCCAGAGGTCTTCGCCCGTTCGCAGCTCCGAGATTGGAATGTTGCCCTTCATCGGCTTGTGAGGTTAACTGACTCGCCCGCAAAACAGAAGGTCACGGAATCAATCGGGTGTGCTTAAGAGTGGGGCTTCGTGTCTTGATTCACCGCTGATTTGCGCTGCCTTCGGTCCGCAGATGGCCGCTGATCTGAGAAAATCAGCGGACCGAAGGCAGCGTAAATCAGCGGTGAATTCGTCGTGCTCGTCTCACTTTAATTACACCCAAATCAATCCGCGATTCGGATTCGCACAACGTGTGTTGCACAAAACGTCCGAACAGGATAAACAACAACACTCTCGTATTGTTGGTGCGAATCAACTGCGTTAGTCATTTGCGGTAATTTTTTTAAGCGAGGAACGAGCATGAATGAATTCAGGCGGCGCGCACTCGGAAGTTCGATGCCCGTAGTTATTTTCGCGGTAATAGCAATTCTGTCTCCCGCAATCACAAACGCACAAACGATCAATACCGATCGCGTCGCCGCGGAACTTGAGCCTGAGATTCGACGCGCGATGGCGGATGGGAAAATACCCTCGGCAACCGTTGCTCTCATCGCGGGAGACAAGGTGATTTGGAGCGGCGCTTACGGTAACTCAAATCTATGGGCGCAAACCGCCGCGAGGAAAGACACCGTTTACCTGATCGGCTCGACCTTCAAAGCGATGTCAACAGTGGCGCTGCTCCAGCAAATGGAACAAGGCAAATTCAAACTCGATGATCGAGTCAACGATTACCTGACCGACTTCAAGATCCAAAACGAAGACCCGCAACACCCGGTGACTTTTCGTCACCTGCTGACTCACACGTCGGGTTTGCCCGCGGACTTCGGCCCGGTTCCGGTGTGGGGATTCGACGCGCCGCCCGCGCTTGAAGATTACCTTCGGAAATCGCTCAAGGTCGCCAAGCCGCCGATGACCTCAGTGGTCTATTCGAATATGGCTTACACTTTGATCGGCTACCTCGTGCAGAAGTTCTCCGGCGTGCCCTACAGAAAATACATACAAGAGCAAATCTTCACGCCGCTCGAGATGACAAGCACAGCCTTCGAGCCACGGCCGGACATGGAAGAGCGGTTATCGATTCCCTACATCGTCGATGAGAAGACCGGCAATCAAACCGCGGCCACGAGGCTCAAAGCCGCTGTGTGG
>Ga0134122_10001623_pt1 | contig 16281 bp, 16 predicted proteins | sample KB302_FD_96461 | JGI IMG/M metagenome (GOLD analysis project Ga0134122, IMG submission 96461) | Terrestrial soil microbial communities without Nitrogen fertilizer from Kellogg Biological Station, Michigan, USA - KB3-0-2 | ecosystem: Environmental > Terrestrial > Soil > Unclassified ... | reverse complement strand
CCAAAGCCGCATCGGAAGTTCGATGCGGCTTTGGCGTGTTTATTGCAGTCATGTCCGCGGACCAGTTCCACGAACCACAAACCAAAAACGACCGATCAGGAGGATACGAATGAAACGATTGCTTACGATCTCAGTCATCAGCATGGCTCTTGCGTTCGCACCTGCTGCTTTAGCGGCGCAAAACGCGAACAAGCCTAAGCCAAAACCGGCGAAGACGATGAAGACGATGTCGCCGCGCGCGGAAGCTTTGAAGAAATGCAACGAGGACTACGCGGCGGCAGCCAAGAAGGCGAATGAGGATTACGCCGCGGCGGTCAAGGATGCCAAGGGCAAGAAGGGCAAAGATCGCACGGCGGCGATGGCAGCGGCAAGCAAAGCCAAGAAGGACGCGTGGGCAGCCGCAGCGAAGGCCAAGAAGGATTGTATTGCTGCAGCACCCAAGAAATAACTAATCGCGAATCTTTTTCTTCACTACTCAAGGCTCGGCGGCTGTGCTAAAGTCGCCGGGTCTTTTGTTTTTCAGACTCAGAGAGGACCCCGTATGAAACGAAGTCTGATCCACGCCGCACTGGCGATCGCGCTTGCGCTAGCCGTCGCCGCTCCTGCGTCTTTCGCAAAGCAAACTCGCGCGCACCGGGCAGCGATGAAACTGTGCAAAGAAAAATACAAGGACGCTATTCGAGGATCGAAGTACTTGAAAGGTCACGATCGCCGCGTAAGACGCGCGCAGGCACGACGGGACCGGGAACAGTGCGAACGCATGGCGCCCAGATGATTCAACCCGCAAGGATTGAGCGGTACACCTCAGCATCAACATTGCCGCCGCTGATCACCGAGCATACGCGGCGTCCGTGAAAACGCTCGGCGTCCGTTAGCAGCGCTCCGATTGGAAGCGCGCCCGTTGGCTCCGCTTTCAGATTGGCGAGTCCAAACAACAACCTCACACCTTCCTTGATATTTTCTTCCGGCACTTCGACGATACCCGCCAACCCGTCTTTTAACACCGGCCAATTGTGATGACCGACGCTCACCGTTCGCGCGCCATCGGCAATCGTCTGAGGCTCTGTTTCATTTACTACAATCCGTCCTTCGCGAAGCGAGCGCGCGGCGTCATTGGCCACAAGCGGTTCGGCGCCGACTACTTTCGAAGCGCTGCCGGCCGCGCGTAGTCCGGTGATAATTCCCGAGGTGAGTCCGCCGCCGCCTACCGGCGCTACGACGAAATCGAACTCGCGGCTCGCGAGTTCAGTTCCAAGGCTCGCGTTGCCTTCGATCACAAGCGGATCATCATAAGCGCTCGCGATGTAGGCGTCGGGATTTGCAGCGGCAAGCTCGGCGACGCGGCCTGCGCGGCTCGTCTCACGCACATCGATCAAGTCGACCACGCCGCCGTACTCGCGCACCGCATCGATCTTCACCTGGGCCGATGTTGACGGCATCACGATAGTGCACGTCTTGCCGAGAAGCGCGCACGCGTAGGCCATCGCCTGACCAAAGTTGCCCGACGACGCGGCGATGATTTTCTGCTGAGCAATTTTGGAAGCGACGTTGTAAGCAGCCCTGAACTTGAAGCTGCCGGTGTGCTGGAACGTTTCGGTGGCGATTGTCAGGTCAATGCCGAGTAGCTTCGCCAATCTCGGCGCTTCGATGAAGGTTGTTGGCCGGACCATTTCGACGAGAGGTTCGGCTGGCTTAATGCTTGGATACATAAGCGTAAACTATCGCAAAAGCGATAGCGGACGACAAGATGAGTTAGCCGGCGCGAGCCTTGTGTTCGATTGTGTTCTCCGATACTATCTCGCCCACTCGGGGACGTTGTGCGTCGGAGGCTCTCCAATGCTCGAGCTCGACACATTATTGCTTGGGCGCTACCGCATCCAGAGGCAGATCGGCAAGGGTGGGATGGGCACGGTGTTTCTTGCGAAGGACGAAAACCTCGGAATCACCGTGGCCGTTAAGCAAAACTTCTTTACAGATGCTCGTTTGATCGAGGCCTTCAAACGCGAAGCTCGATTGCTTGCGGGGTTGCGCCACTCTGCGCTTCCCAGGGTCATCGACCACTTCCTCGATATCACCGGCCAGTATCTTGTGATGGAGTACATTCCGGGCGAAGACCTGGGAAGCAATCTCGAAAAGCGAAAAAAGGAGATCGAGCCGATTGACGAGGCTAAGCCGTTCAGCGTTGACGAGGTCGTAAAGTGGGCGGAACAACTGCTCGACGCGCTCGAATATCTTCACACACGGCCCGAACCGATAATCCACCGTGACGTCAAGCCGCAGAACCTGAAACTCGCGGAACGCGACCAAATCATCCTCCTGGATTTTGGGCTGGCGAAAGGCAAGCCGCTTCAGATGAGCAGAGCGACCACGACCGGGAGCATCTACGGGTACACGCCAACCTACGCGCCGATTGAGCAGATCAGGGGACTCGGCACCGATCCGCGCAGCGATCTATATGCGCTGGCCGCAACGCTCTATCACTTGATTACGGGCGTTGCGCCGGTTGACGCGGCGACGCGCGCCGACGCGCATCTTGGAAATGAGCCCGACCCCTTGCGGCCAGCCAATGAGTTGAACGCCCTGGTGCCACAGGGTATTTCTACATTGCTTGCAAGAGCGATGGAGCAGCACCGCAACAATCGACCTGCATCCGCCGCTGAGATGTTGAAGATGCTACGCACCGCTAAGCGCTCGACTGTGATTGAAATTCAAAATCGAGAGCCACGTCAGCCGCACCAGACTCCTTTCGCTGAAACACAGCAAAACGAAGAACACGGGAAGGCTGGTGAGGTTTCAACCCAACTGGCGGAGCACGAGCCACGGTCCACGCGACTAGTCCCGGTTGCGACTCAACCGGAGCCAGCGGAGATTGTCCGCACCCTGGAGTCCGCCGGTGGAGCACAGCCCGCACAACTCGGTCCGCGGATTGGAGAACTGACGTTCGAGAAACGCGATGGCGATCAACGCAAAACAAAGACGAAGCTCGCGGTAGCCGCCGCCTGCCTTCTGCTGGTTGTTCTCGGCGCTTGGGGGTCGGTGAAGATGTTGAGAAAGCCAAACGGACCACCAGTCCCCCCCGCTCCCAAAGAAAATATCGAATTGAAATTTGGCGTTCGGACGACGCCGACCAAGATCTTTAAGGTGTCACTCAGCGATGACGGGCGGGCTCTTGCGTCGGCAGGCGATGAGCCTATTGTTCGTTTGTGGCAATCAGACAGTGCGAGAGAGTTGATCGGACACACGCAACGAGGCCGAAGTGTTGCGATGAGCCGGGACGGTCAAACCGTTGCGTCCGGCAGCGAAGACGGCTCGATTCGGCTTTGGCGCGCAACGGATGGTCAGTTGATCAATTCCTGGCGTGGGCACTCGTTTTACGTCTTCGCGGTGGGCTTCAGCCCGGATGGCCAGATGCTCTTCTCCGCGAGCGCTGATAAGACCATCAAGCTTTGGCGCGTAAGCGATGGCGGGTTAGTCAAAACAGTAAACCGGCCCGAGGCCGGCTACTCAATTGTCACCATCAGCCCTGATTTGCGGCTCGCCGGATACTATCGCGAGGACGGTTCTTTTAAGCTGTGGTCGCTGGTTGACGACACCTTGATACGAACGCTTGATGGCAATGTGCCGATGGTTTATTGCGGGGCCTTCACCCGCGATGGGCAATTACTGGCGCTGGGCAGCGAAGACGGGGCCGTTCAAGTATGGCGAGTGTCTGATGGCCGGATGGAAAGAGCTTTGGGCAAGTTTGATGAGAGCGTAGTAAGTGTAACCTTTAGCGCGGATGGACAGACGCTGGCGGCCGGACTTGAACACGGGGCGATAAAACTATGGCGCATCAGCGATGGCAATTTGATCGGGACGTTTACCGGGCACACCCAGCCGGTCGACTGCCTTGCCTTCCGGTCGGACAGCCGAGCTCTGGCATCGGGGAGCGACGATAAGACAGTCAGAATGTGGAGTCTCGACGAAAAGTAGATTCACTCTAGTGGAAGCAAAGCCTCGGGAGGGCTGGCAATGAGAAGTCAATGTGAGCAAAAGTACTCGTGCGTGCTTCGCAATGCGAAAGCAAAACGAAACGCGCTGATGATATCCGGACTGTTAGTGTTCACGACGAGTTGCTATTCAGCGATCGGGCAGGTTGGGCCGGATGCCGCCCCGCGACTTGAATCGCGTAAGCAGACGCAGACGTCCGTATCTAAGCCCAGACCCGTTCGAAAGATTGACGACAACAGGCGCGCGCGCGGGCTGTTCGTGAACAAGCGATCGGATGCGTTAAGCGTGCTCGTGTTGAAACTTGACGACAGCTCTCTGGTTCCCGTTGACCCGAGCCACGTATTCAAGGCCGGCGACCAGATCAAGATTCAACTCGAGAGCAACTTCGACGGATTCATATACGTCGTCAACATTCAGCCGAGCGGGAAGACGTGTCTGATGTTCCCGTATCCAGGAGTCTCTGACAACCGGGTTGCCTCAGAAGAACAGTATCAAATACCCCCGGGTAAGGACGCGTTGCAATTCGATGAAGAGAAGGGAACAGAAGTGCTGCAGGTAATAATGTCACGTGACCGAGTCCCTTATCTCGACGCGGCGCTCAACGAGCCCGAACAGTGTCTTGCGCAATCCGCGACAATCGCCGGCGCCAGAGTACAGGCCGGCATAGTTAAGAATGTTACGCCGGTCGTGCCCCAGACCGTCGGGAGCAAGATGCGCTCGCGCGACATCATCCTCGCTGCAGGAAAAGACAAGGACACGAAAGGTTCAGTCGTTGCCCTACCCGATGACGGCGCAAGGCTCAAAGCCGGCGATATTGCCATCTTTGAAATTCGATTCAAACACAATTGACGAGAGAATTCCGTCTCTCGCCGAATTGAGAGAACCGGCCCTTAGATCTGCGGTCCTCAACGGACTACGTTCACGCAAACAGTGGGGCCTCGAGAGCGGCAGGACGGACTGTCGATCCGATTAATTGCTCATCTTAGATTCGTGATGAGAATGCCTATGACATTCCCCCCAACACTCACTCTCGTTGCAGGAGCGCGAAGACGCGAGGTTTTTCGTTTCATACAAACAGATACTGCCTGTAGAATTCGGCCAGATGTTCGCTGAGGTCGCAGTTCCAGTTTACATCAGGCAAACGTTCACCTATCGACTGCCCGGCGATATGGCGACTCGTGCGCACGTGGGTTCGCGCGTGCAGGTTCCGTTCGGAAAGAAATATCTCACCGCGTTCATTGTCGATCTCCACGAAAAGCTCGACGACGAAGTCGATGAAACCCAAATCAAGGAAGTCGAAGAGCTGCTCGACGAATCTCCGGTCATCACGCCCGAAATCCTCGAGCTGACGAAATGGGTTGCCGATTATTACTTCGCGCCGTGGGGCGAGTGTCTCAGGGCAGCCTTGCCGGCCGGCGCGATCTCGATCAGTGAACAGATGCTCGAGCTGACGCCGTCTGGCCGCGCGGCACTCAATGAAGGACATCTCTCGTCTTCAAAGCAACAAGCGCTTGAGCTGCTGCTTTCGGGGTCAGGTGAAATAACGTCGCGGCAATTCGAGCGCCAACTCTCGAAGCCGCGCGCTGGCGCGCTCATTCGTCAGCTTTCGCGGGATGGACTCATTCGCGTTTCACAACGCATCGCCGAAACGCGGATGAAACCAAAGCTTCACAATGTCGTCAGGTTGAGTCAGGGGTTGGGGGTTGGCGGTCGGGGATTGGCGAAGTACCCAACTGACCACGGACTCCGTACATCAACGCAGAAGCAACTGAACGAAAAGCAGAGTCGAGTCGTGGAATTTCTGCGGTCAGCCGACGACGCGGTGCCGTTCAGCGAGTTGCTTGATGCCGCCGATGTATCATCCTCTGTCGTTCGCACGCTCGAAAAGCGAGGCGTTGTGGAAGTCTTTGCGCGCGAGGTTCGCCGCGACCCGCTCTCGCATCTCGACGAAGAATCCACTGAATCAATCACCCTCACCGAGGAACAGCAATCGGCACTCGATCAGATTGTCACGAGGCTTGGCGAATACTCGACGTTTCTCCTGCACGGAGTCACGGCGAGCGGCAAAACCGAGATTTATCTTCGCGCGATGCGGGACGGGCTCAGCAAAGGCATGACCGCGCTGATGCTCGTGCCAGAAATATCGCTCACTCCGATTTTCTCCCGCCGTTTGCGAGCGCATTTCGGTTCGGCCGTCGCGATACTTCACTCGAGCCTTTCCGAAGGCGAGCGAACAGATGAGTGGCGCAGAATCAAAGAAGGCGGCGCGCGAGTTGTCATCGGCACTCGCTCGGCAGTCTTTGCTCCGCTCGACAAGCTTGGGCTTGTCATCGTCGATGAAGAACACGACGGCTCTTACAAGCAAGACGAAACGCCGCGGTATCACGGACGCGACACCGCGATCATGCGAGCCTCGCGAGCCGGCGCCGTCGTCGTGCTTGGATCCGCAACGCCCTCGCTCGAATCTTTTCAACACGCCCAGTCCGGCAAATACACGTACCTGCGGCTCAAAACTCGCTATGCCGATCGCGCGCTCGCCGAAGTTCAAACGGTCGATATGCGCGAGGTGTTTGAGCGCCACGGCAAAGCTCAAACCTTGTCCGATGAATTGACGGCGGCGATTGCTGAGACATTCGCGCGCGGCGAGCAGTCGATGATTTTGCTGAATCGCCGCGGCTACTCTTCATTCCTGTTATGCCGATCGTGCGGGCTCGCGATTCATTGCCCGAACTGCGATGTGACGCTGACCTATCATCGCTACAACGAAAGCTTGCTGTGTCACTATTGCGGCTACATTCGCCCGGTGCCGCGCCTGTGCGACGCTTGCGAAGGCGAATACATTCACTACGTCGGGCTTGGAACCGAACAGCTCGAAGCAAAGCTGAGGGAGATGCACCCGGAGATGAACATCGCGCGGCTGGATCGCGATACTACTCGCACACGCGGGAGCTTCGAGCAGATCTTAATGGAATTTGCGGGCGGTGGAATCGATTTGCTTGTCGGCACGCAGATGATCGCGAAGGGTCACGACTTTCCGGGCGTAACTTTGGTCGGAGTTGTCTCGGTGGATGCCGGTCTTGCGTTGCCGGACTTTCGCGCCGCCGAACGTACGTTTCAACTACTCACCCAGGTCGCGGGACGCGCGGGTCGAGGCGACCGGCCGGGCCGCGTGATAATTCAAACATATCATCCCGAGCATTATTCGATTCAGTGCGCCAAGAGTCAGAACTACGACGAGTTTTATAAGCACGAGATCGTCTTCCGGCGAACGATGCACTACCCGCCGTTCTCGGCATTGATCAACGTGCTTGTGCACGATAAGGATTTCGACAAAGCGAATGGGACGGCTTCGGAGTTCGCGCGCGAGTTGCGCGGAGCTGCGAAGGGAGCGGGCATTCGAGTGCTGGGTCCCGCGCCCGCAGCGATCTCGCGAATTAGAGGGGAGTATCGATTCCAGGTGCTGATCAAATCACAAAGCCGCGCTCGCGCCCGCGAGGCGTTGGATATTGCGATGGATAGAGTGACCAGCTCAGGTCACAATCCGCGATCGATATCCGTCGAAGTTGATCCGATGAATCTGATGTGACCAAACTACGGCAGCGAGCCTTTCAGCACCATCCACGGATGAACATCCACGGTTAACCGTCCGGCAATAACCGCTGGGTCCCCGGCTGAAAGCGCTTTCGCTTCTTCAAGCGTATCAACCTTAAACACAAACACTCCGGCGTAGTTGCCGGCGTTATCAAACGGGCCCGCGATCACAAGCTTGCCCGCCTTCGCCATGTTTTTGATGTTGTCCATGTGAGCGGTCTGGAGCGTGTCGGTTTCAGGTGTTCGCTCAGGCGTCCACTTCGCACCTCGGCTGATCAATCCAAAATAATACGTCTTCATTTCAGCAAGATTGAACGGCGTCGCCGGCGACTTCATGATTCCTTTCGCGGCCCACCATTTGAGCACCTCGACTGAGAGGACGCCGGCCTTGACCATCGGATCAGCCTCCTCGATCGTACGGGCTTCTTCAGCGGAGGTTGCATTGATCACAACTATTCCGGCGATGCGTCCGCCGTCGGTAAACGGCCCGAGTGCCACGGCCTTTCCGCTGGCTGCTAGACTTTCGAGATACTTGAGGTGTCCCTGTTGGGTCTTTTGAAGCTCACCCGCGGCCGTTGGCGCATCCGATCGCTTGACGAGCAGGCACAAATAGAACGTGCCCATCTCGTACTTCGGTTCCTGCGAAACGGAGTACCCAGCGTAAGCAAAAGAGCTCAACGTCATCGCGCAACAAAAAGCTGCCGCGGTAATGACTCTCGCCAGTCGTCGCGTGTTATTCATGAATGCTCCTTCGACAATCAGTATTTCAATCGCCTCTCATCTCTATTAAACGTTTTACGGCGTTCTTTTCGTGGATTCATCCGGGAATCTTATTACGCGTTCAAACCCCGATCGCGTTCTGGCATTATCGCGGCCACGCCGGACCGGGGCAACCTTAAACGGCAGGGCTCGCCGCGAACGGATTCCGCGGTTACACTTTGGTTGGAGGCAGACGATGGATCACCAAAGCGAGCGCGAGAAATTGATTCGGATTCTCCAGGGCGCTTATTCGGGTGAGCTTGCGGCGGGTTACGCGTATCGAGGCCACTGGAAATCGGTGAAGAGCCCTGTCGAGCGCATCGCGATTCAAAAGATTGAGCGAGAGGAATGGGTCCATCGCCAGCGCGTCGGAGAAATGCTGGCGAGCCTAGATGCGCGACCGCTGAAGCTCCGTGAAGTGAAGCTGTGGATCATTGGCCGCGGCATCGGGCTCGCGTGTCACCTGATCGGTTGGTTCTTGCCGATGTATTTCGCGGGACGTCTGGAAAGCGGAAACGTGCTGGAATATGAAGACGCAGCCCGTCACGCGGCGGCATTGGGTTTAGATGAATACGAAGCTGACTTGCTGGGAATGTCTCGCGTGGAGAAAGAACACGAGGACTTCTTTATCGGAGTCATCGCGGGCCACAGCCTGTTGCCGCTCATGAACTCGATCTTCAAATGGGGGTTAACCAAAGAGCCTGACGCGAAACCGGCTCCGGAAGCCGTTTACGAGGTAGTCGAGTAACAATAGCCCGCCTTGAAATTATTGCCCGCTGTTCAACTTCACATCCACCGCAAGCAGTCGCTTTGGTTCGTGGCCTACCCTGATCGTAGCCATGACGGTTTTCGTTCGGGTGTCGATCGCCGAAACGGTGTCGTCGAGTTGATTGCTCACCCAAACTTGTTTTCCGTCCGGAGTGATCGTGATCCAGTTTGGGAACTTCCCGACGTTGATCTTCGCGACCTGTCTCAAAGCCGGAACCGAGAACGCATAAACTGCTTTCCCGGCCATGCTCGTCACGTAAAGCTCTCGTTCGTCGGGCGTCAGCGCGAGCCCGTGCGTGAGCGTGTCATACGGGGGTATCTCGGTTCCCTCGGGGAGCGACGGCAATTCGACTCGGCGAATTGTCTTTCCTTCTTCCAGATCAACCACCGCAAACCCGTGCAGCTTGGACAAGGCCACGTAAGCGAGCTTCTCATCACGCCGAAGCGCGATCGGGCGAACCCAGTCGCCCGGCGCGATTTCGCGGAGCTGCTTGTGCGTAGCCGTGTCATAGATCGTGATCCGCGACCCGGCCATTGTGCCGAGATAAAGCCGCCGCCCGTCAGCCGAAACATAAGTGTTGTGCGGCCACGCCGGCGCCTTCATTCGATCGATAACTTTCATCGTGGTTGTATCCACCACGTCGACCGCGGAGTCGTTTCGAAGCGGGACGAAGACCTGGCGGCCGTCGAGCGTGATCGACACTTCATTTGGCGCGCGGCCTACCTTTGTTCGCGCTTTAACCTGATTGGTCGCGGCGTCAACGGCGACGAGTTCATCGGTTCCTTCGACGCTGATGTACAGCGTACGACGATCCGGTGAAGCGACTATGCCGTGCGGGTTCGCGCCGACTTTTATCGAGCCGATGGCCTTCATCGTCGCCGGATCGATGACGGTGACCTCATCGCCTTTGGAGTTCGTCACGTAAACCCGGGTCGTTGTTGTGCCCGCAAGACCCGCAACCGCTGTTCGAAGCGCCATGGGAGTTCCAAACTGCGCGAACAGAAAGATCACAGCGATCATTGCGAAGACAAGCTTTGTTGGTTTCATAGCGGCGACATCATACACGAAACGGCGTTCGCGTTGAACGCCACGCTGCGGATTTTAGCGAAGGCCTTTGTTTTGGCGGCCGAGACGCCAGTTCGTCACTTAATCCCGAACTCGGTTCGCATGAATTCTTTCACGCCCTCGCGGCCAGTCATTCGCAGCCATATCGGTTTGCCCTCGCTTGCTACCTCGAGCTGAAATGTAAAGAACGGACAGCACAGCCGCTCCAGCGAGATCCACTCCGCAACCATCGAGATGGTTTTAGCTTCGCCAGAAAAGTGAAACGCATAGCCATTGTCCAATTCGCGGATGTCCTTCACCGCGCGATGCAGCTCTTTGCTCAAGTCGCTGTGGTGCGCTCTCTCGGCGGCAGTGAGAGCCGTCAGGCTGCACGCGAACGGGATCTCGGCTTCTTTTTGTTTTTCATCCGGCATCTTTTTTTCTGACTGAGGTTGAGACTTCGCAGTCGTTTTTTGTCCGGCCGGCGCGAAACCCGTGAGGGCCGCGGCGGAAAGAATCATCGTCAGCAACAGCGTTATTCTCGTTTGCATAATCCATCACTCTCCTTGTCGCCTGGTCTTTCCGTCAATCAATCGTGCGAACATGCACATAGGAAACGGCTCACTGCAATGGCAATCGTTCAAGCCGTGTTCGATGGCATCGCGTTGCGCACGCAGTCGCTCGATCTTCTCGTCAATTACCGTGAGTTTGGTCCTGGCGATCTCGCGCATTTTACGGGAAGCCGGCGGTCCTTTCTCGCGCAGGTGAATCAGCGATCTGATCTCACTAAGCGTGAAGCCCTGGAGCTGTGCTCGCTTGATGAGACTGATGAACGCCACCGCCTCGATCGAATAATCGCGATAGCCTGAAGGAAGGCGCTTCGCTTTTTTCAGAAGACCAATACGCTCGTACAAGCGAACAGCCTGAATGCTCACTCCCGCGCGACTTGCCACTTCGCCGATTCGCATTCCACAGCCTCCGATCATTCAGGGATTGTGCACTATGTACCTAAGTATAGAGTCAAGCGTGATTATTCAAGCCTCGCTGGTGTGATGTTCGTGTGTTGATTCAATCTCAGAAAAAAGCGTTTGTAGTCCGGCCTTCTGAAGGCCGGACTACAAACAGCACGCGTGGTATCATTGCTCTCCCGAAGAAGCAATGTACATCGATTCACACGCGCATATCGAAGGCAAAGAGTTCGACTCCGATCGAGAAGCCGTCATCCAACGCGCGCTCGATGCCGGAGTCGAAACGATCGTGTGCATTGGAAACGGAGAAGTCGCCGCGGACTCGCACGCTGCCGCGTTTCGTCTTGCCGAGCAGTATCCATTCATCTACACAACCGTCGGCGTTCACCCTCACGAAGCGCGGCTGCTCGACGACAATCTTTACGCGCAACTGATGGAACTCTCTAAGCATCCGAAGGTGATCGCGTGGGGCGAAATCGGTTTGGATTATCATTACGACAACTCGCCTCGCGAGGTGCAGCGCGAAGCCTTCAGACAGCAATTGCGTATGGCTCGCGAGCGCGGGCTACCCGTATCGATTCACACTCGCGAGGCCGAAGCCGACACGCTTGCGATTCTCGACGAAGAGTGGAAGGACTCGGGGCTTGGCGGTGTGATTCATTGCTTCACCGGAACTCGCTCGTTTGCCGAAGCGGCGGTCGATCGTGGTTTTTGTATTTCGTTCTCGGGCGTTGTTACGTTCAAGAAGGCTGAGGAGCTTCGCGAAACAGCACGCTGTCTGCCGCTCGATCAAATATTGATCGAGACCGACGCGCCGTTCCTTGCGCCGATACCGTATCGCGGAAAGCGCAACGAGCCGGCATACGTTGTGGAGACGGCGCGCGCACTCAGCGAGATTCGAGAAATGAGCTTGGTGGAGTTCGGAAGGCAAACCTCAAACAATTTCAAACGCCTCTTTGATATCGGAGCGATTGGAGGGCAGCATGATGAATAAACTTTCATCAGTGGCGCTATTGATCCTAACTCTGAATGTCGTATGCCTGCCGCGAACGCAGTCTCAGCAACGACGCCCAAGTACCCAGCCCGTCGGCGCCGTTAAGGAAAGCAAGTCCAGAGCGGCTTCAGTCCAGGAAATACTTTGGTGGCTTCCAGAGGACACCGAGACAGTATCCATTGGGCGAGGACCTTTTAAGGTTGTGAAACCTGGCAAGCCATCCGAAGATATATCCCCAACGGATTACGTAGGATATTTCCTCAGCCAATCGCATCTTGGGGGCCTTGGGATAACTAAGGACGGCGCGTTCATGAAACATTTCATTGGACGCACGGTGTCGTTTTGCGTCGAAGGCAGCAGGCGATTTCGCGCGCCGACAAGCTTGGGAGGAATGAGATTCGAGGGGTGCAGCATCATTGTGCTGGAGCAAGATCTACCGGAGCGCACAGCTTTGCTCAATCAAATGGCCTCACAGGCGAAAGCATTTCACAACATTGCAGGGCATCGAGTCGCCGAGTTCGAGGAAAGGCTGGAGGAGGATACCTGGAAGTTTCTGTTCGCGATGCCCGCGCCGAATGTGTTGTTGTGCGCGACCAACCAGGAGTTTCTAGCGGACGTGTTGAATCGCATGACTCATCGCGGAGCCAGGCGCGTCCTCCCGGAGACTTTGCGCGAATGGAAACACATCAATACCGAAGCTCAATTCTGGGCGGTGCGTCATTACAACGCGGATGAAGCGATGAAGGATCCATCATCACCGCTTAGCGGACAGCAGACCGGGGCGAACTGGCCTGACACGCAAGCCATCGGCATCGTTTTCGAATTTGATCCAGCTCTATCAAAGGTTGCCACGGTTCGTTACCTCTCTCGAAACGAGAAAGGCTTAAAGGCGTTCTCTGATGATATGAAAAAAGCGAGCTACCCCGGCCAGGATTTCAATCCTCAGTTTCGTCAAACGAAGCCGGGAGTCGTAGAGATGTCAGTGTCGATTGATGAAAAGAACCAACAGGTGGGAATCTTCCTATTCGTACTTCTCATACTACTGGGGCACGGCGTGTTCGTGTAAGCGACAGAGCAGAATATCAACTCGTTCAATGATGTCGTTGTGAAGGAGGCAATCTTGAAGACGGCGAGAGTAAGTCGCAGAATGGCGCTTCGAGGAGTCGGCTTGCTCGCGGGCGGAGTTGCACTTAATTCTGCCTGCGCTCGTCGCGTTCGGCCTTACGTCATCGATCCGCCGACGGGATCAACCAAACGCGCTCGTCACTTCACGCCGGTCAACGTAGCTCCCGAACGAGTGATCAGAACCGTAGTCGGACTGCGGCCGTTTCGTCCTTCGGGCTTCGTCGTCCGGGCAGAACCCTTCGGCGACAAATTGCTTGTTCACAACTACGGACACGGCGGCGGCGGCGTGACGCTCTCGTGGGGCACGGCTTATCTTGCGGCCGAGCTTGTTCGCGAATCGGCGAAGACCGGCGCGGCTGCGGTGATCGGCTGCGGGGTGATAGGACTTGCGACCGCGCGCACTCTGCAGCGGCGCGGCTTCGATGTCACGATTTACACAAAGGACATGCCTCCGGAGACTACGTCGAACATAGCGGGCGCGAGTTGGTCACCTACCTCGGTCATCGATGAAGACAACCGCAAGCCGGCGTGGGATGCGCAGTTCGAACGAGCCGCGCGGTTTTCTCATCGATCATTTCAGTTGCTCGCAGGAGATGAGTACGCGGTGCGCTGGCGAGAGCAGTACGCATTGAGCGACGCGGACTACGGAGAGAGCTGGGACCACGCAATGCTGCACGATCTCTTCCCGGCTTCTCGAACACTCGAGCCCTCCGAGAATCCGTTTCCAGCTAAGCACGTTGCGGTGCTCAGCACGATGTTCATCGAGCCGTCGATTTATCTGAACACGCTGTTGCGAGACTTCTACATCGCGGGCGGACGAATTCGCAGGATGATGTTCGCATCGCCGAGCGAGCTTGCGACTCTTGCGGAGCCAGTGATCGTGAATTGCACGGGCCTTGGCGCGCGCGAGTTGTTCGGAGATCGCGAGCTGATGCCGATCAAAGGCCAGCTTCACGTATTGCTGCCGCAAGCCGAGGTGGATTACGCGATGGTGACCGGCGGGCTTTATATGTTTCCGCGCCGCGACGGAATAATTCTCGGCGGCACATTCGAGCGCGGAGTTGAAACGATGGAAGTGAATCGCGAAGCCGAGCAGCGAATCATCGCGGGTCACCAGCGAATATTCGAAGGGATGCACTGAAACGCCTTGCCGATCTGAGCAACTCAGGAATGACTCTCAACCCAAAGCCGTTTTATCTTGGCCGCGTTTTCGGCATCCCGATCTTTGCTCACTATAGCTGGCTGCCGGTCTTTCCCTTCTACGCTTGGGCAATCGCATCGGGGCTCCTGCCGCGCGAAGCGCCGGGGTTATCGACGGCGCAGTACTGGGCGCTTGGATTGATGACCACGTCGCTGTTGTTTGTGTCGGTGCTCGCGCACGAACTTGCGCACGCGATTATGGCGAGGGCCGAGGGACTTGGAACCGGCAACATCACTTTGTACATGTTCGGAGGACTCGCGACGCTGAACGGACAGCCGGCCCAGCCTTCGTCGGAGTTCAAGATCGCAGTCGTAGGGCCGGCCGCGAGTTTCCTGATCGGGACTATCTTTTATCTGGCGGTCGATCTGTTTGTGTTCGGCACGACTCATCGAGCGATTGGACAAGTGCTTCGCCATCTCGGCCTGGTTAACTGGTTTCTCGCGGGGTTCAACATCCTGCCGGGCTTGCCGCTGGACGGCGGGCGAGTCCTGCGAGCGATACTGTGGCGCTTCAACAAGAACTTTCGAGCCTCGACTCAACTAGCGATCAGGTCAGGGTTGATGATCGCAATCACGTTGGTTGCGGCGGGCATCTACTCATTTATTATGGTTCCCGACTACGGCATCACCGGATTGTGGATGATGATCATCGGCTTGATGATCGCGTTGATGCTTGGAACAACCGAAGGGCGCACGCGCGGGCCTTGGCGAGTAAAGCGCGGCACAGTCGAGGACGTGATGAATCAGGATGTCGTGCAGATTCCACCGAATATGAAAGTCACCGACTTCATCGACAAGGTGCTGAATAACAATTACCACACTAGTTTTCCGGTCGTGCTGGATCGAAGACTTCACGGGGTGCTGTTGCTTGAAGAATTGAAACAAGTGCCGAGTGAAGACTGGCCACGGCTTGAAGCGCGCGAGGTGATGCGCCCGGTTGACGCTTCGATGTTCATCAACGCGAACACACCGATACGCGAAGCTCAGTCGATGCTATCGCACAACGTCCTGGGCCGCGCGGTGGTGTTGGATTCGAATGGATTGATTGTGGGTTATGTCAGCTTGCGCGATGTAAACAAGGTTCGAAGCGAACCGGTGAACTAACGAGTAGTCACTCGCGTTCTGCCTGTTATACGAAGTCGCCAGAACTTCATAGCTAATCCCGTAGGGATGACCAGTCTATAGAGAACAGCGCGGCCGAGATACTTGACTCCTTTAGGAGTCACCGGCTGACGCAACATAGGTCACTCCTAAAGGAGTTACAGAGACAAGCCCGCGCGAAGCTTCTATCGACAGGTCATCCCTCTGGGATTGGCTGCCTACAATCCTCGATCTTCGACCTACTAAGCTGGGTGTCACGAATACTGGGATGAAGCTTTACTTCGCCTTTGTTTCCGAAGCGCGATTCTTTTTCAAGTAAGCATTCAACCCCGCATACAACGATGCCGCGACTCGTTCACGGAACTGACCGGTCTGCAAAAGCGCTTCGTCTTTTGGATTCGACAGGAAGGAAACTTCAGCAAGCACGCTTGGCATCGCCGCGCCCAACAACACCACAAACGGCGCGTGCTTCACTCCGCGATTCATAGCGGTGCGAGGCGACTGCGCTCCGATGCCTCGCACGAGACCCGCTTGAATGTAGCGCGCAAGCTCGCGCGATTCGCTTACGCGATTGCCTACGGTCACGCTTGCGAACATCGGCTCGGGTTTGTCGGCGGATTTGTCGCTCGCGATGCGTGCGTTCTCACGAGCGGCGGCTTGCAAGTCTTCGGCTGGAGCTCGATCCGGACTGAGGAAGAAAGTTTCGACGCCCGATGCCACTCGCGACGGGCTGGCGTTTG
>Ga0134122_10001622_pt1 | contig 16287 bp, 7 predicted proteins | sample KB302_FD_96461 | JGI IMG/M metagenome (GOLD analysis project Ga0134122, IMG submission 96461) | Terrestrial soil microbial communities without Nitrogen fertilizer from Kellogg Biological Station, Michigan, USA - KB3-0-2 | ecosystem: Environmental > Terrestrial > Soil > Unclassified ... | reverse complement strand
GTACCCGGGCGCGGACTCGGTGGCGGTGGAGCAGTCGGTGGCCACGCCCATCGAGCAGCAGGTCAACGGCGTGGAGCGGATGATCTACATGCGCTCCACCAACGCCAGCGACGGGACGATGACCCTGTCGGTGGCGTTCGAGGTGGGGTCGGACGGGAACACCGACAACATCCTGGTGCAGAACCGCGTCGCCCAGGCGAACCCGTTCTTGCCCCAGGACGTGCGCAACGCGGGCTTCAACGTCCGCAAGGCGACCTCGTCGCCCATGATGTTCATCTCCATCAACTCGCCGTCCGGCGCGTACGACCAGCCGTTCCTCTCCAACTTCGCCACCATCCGGATCGTCGACCAGCTCCTGCGGGTCAACGGCGTGGCGGAGGTCCGCAACTTCGGCGGGTCGGACTACTCGATGCGGATCTGGGTGCGGCCGCAGGACCTGGCGCGGCACCAGCTGACGGTGACCGACGTGCTCGGCGCCATCCGGGCGCAGAACACCATCAACCCGGCCGGGCAGATCGGCGGCGAACCGTCTCCTCCCGGCACGCAGATGACCATCACCGCCCGGGCGCCGGGCCGGCTGGAGACGCCGGAGCAGTTCGGGGACGTGGTGGTGCGCGCGGAACCGGACGGCTCGCTGATCCGGGTCAAGGACGTGGCGCGGGTGGAGCTGGGCCTGCTCAGCTACCGCGTCTCCGGCCGCGCCGACGGGCGGCCCGCGGCGCTGATGGGCATCTTCCAGCAGCCGGGGAGCAACGCGCTGGACGTGGCGACCGCGGTGAAGGAGCAGATGAGGCTGCTCAGGGACTCCTTCCCGCCCGGGGTCGAGTACGACGTGACGCTGGACACCACGCTCGCCATCAGCGAGGGCATCCGGGAGATCGTGCTGACGCTGCTGGCGGCGCTGGGGCTGGTGGTGCTGGTGACGTTCATCTTCCTGCAGAGCTGGCGGGCGACGCTGATCCCCCTGCTCACCGTGCCGGTGTCGCTGGTGGGGTCGTTCCTGCTCTTCCCGCTGCTGGGGTTCTCCATCAACACGCTGTCGCTGTTCGGGATGGTGCTGGCCATCGGCCTGGTGGTGGACGACGCCATCGTGGTGGTGGAGGCGGTGACCCACCACATCGAAAAGGGGATGGAGCCCAGGGCCGCCACCTTGAAGGCGATGGAGGAGGTCTCCGGGCCGGTGATCGGCATCGCGCTCATCCTGGCGGCGGTGTTCGTGCCGCTGGCGTTCGTGCCGGGGATCAGCGGGCGGCTGGGGCAGCAGTTCGCGCTGACCATCGCGGTGAGCGTGATCATCTCGGCGTTCAACGCGCTCAGCTTGTCGCCCGCGCTGTGCGCGAAGCTGCTGCGGCCCCGGCCCAGGGGCGGGCACCGGAACCTGCTCTGGCGGTTCTTCGACTGGTTCGAGCGCGAGTACGAGCGGGGCGCGGATGTCTGGACCCGGGTGGCGGGCTCGCTGGTGCGCAAGTCGGTGCTGACGCTGGTGGCGCTGGTGGCGCTCGGCGGAGGGGCCTTCCTGATCGGGCAGAAGTTGCCGCGGTCGTTCGTGCCCACGGAGGACGTGGGGTACTTCCTGATGGACGTGACGCTGCCGGACGGGGCGTCGCTGCCGCGCACGCGCGAGGTGCTCAAGCGCATCGAGGACCTGTGCCTGGCCCACCCGGCGGTGGCGCACGTGAACACCGCGGCCGGGTTCTCGATCCTGGCGCAGGCGTCGAGCTCGAACGTGGGGCTGGTGTTCGTGGCGCTCAAGCCGTGGTCGCAGCGGGAGGGGGAGAACACGGACTCGGCGTCGGTGGTCCGGGACATGAACCGGAAGCTGGCGCAGATCCCGGATGCGCGGGCGTTCGCGCTGGAGCCGCCGGGGATCCCCGGGCTGTCGGCGAGCGGCGGCGTGGACGTGATGCTCCAGGATCAGACGGGGCGGCTGACGCCCGCGGAGCTGGCGGCGGAGGTGGAGAAGTTCGTGGCGGCGGCGAGGAAGCGGCCGGAGCTGGCGAACATGAACACCAGCTTCCGGGCGTCGGTGCCGCAGTACGCGATCGAGGCGGCGAGGGACGTGGCGCTGAAGCAGGGCGTGCCGATGCAGGACCTGTTCTTGACCCTGCAGGCGTACCTGGGCGGCGTGTACGTGAACGACTTCAACCGGTTCGGCCGGCAGTGGCGCGTGTTCCTGCAGGCGGAGTCGTCGGAGCGGGCGACGGAGGACGCGTTCCAGCAGTTCTACGTGCGGTCGCAGTCGGGACAGATGGTGCCGCTGTCGGGGCTGACGAACGTGAAGCCGACGACGGGGCCGCTGTTCACGGTGCGGTTCAACGGGTACCGGTCGGCGCAGGTGACGGGGAGCGCGGCGCCCGGGTTCAGCTCCGGGCAGGCGCTGGACGCGATCGAGGAGGTGGCGAAGGAGGTGTTGCCGCAGGGGATGGGGATCGCGTGGAACGGGGTGAGCTACCAGGAGAAGACGGCGGGGAGCGCGGCGAGCACGTTCGCGCTGGCGCTGATCGCGGTGTTCCTGGTGCTGGCGGGGTTGTACGGGAGCTGGTCGCTGCCGTTCAGCGTGCTGCTGGGGACGCCGGTGGCGGTGCTGGGGGCGTTCGTCGGGTTGTGGGCGAGGCACTTCCCGCTCGACATCTTCACGCAGGTGGGGCTGGTGATGCTGGTGGGGCTGGCGGCGAAGAACGCGATCTTGATCGTGGCGTTCGCCAGGGACGCGGAGCGGGAGGGGTTGTCGGAGGAGAAGGCGGCGCTGCAGGGGGCGAGGTTGAGGTTGCGGCCGATCCTGATGACGTCGTTCGCGTTCATCCTGGGGTGCGTGCCGCTGTGGATCGCGACCGGGGCGGGGGCGATCGCGAGGCGGGAGCTGGGGACGACGGTGATCACCGGGATGCTGGCGGCGACGCTGCTGGGGGCGATCGCCACGCCGGCGCTGTACGTGCTGGTGGAGCGCGTGGCGAAGCGGGGGAAGCGGCACCCGGCGCCGGCTGAGCCGACCCGACCGGTGGAGGGGCATCCGTGAGGGCTCGGTGGGCGGTGGTGCTGGCGGTGTCGGCGGGCTGCGCGATGGGGCCGGAGTACCAGCGGCCGGAGACGCCGGCGGCGGAGCAGAAGACGTTCCGCGGGCAGGCGGAGGACAAGAAGTCGCTGGGGGATCTGCCGTTCTGGGACGTGTTTCACGACGAAGCGCTGAAGGGGTTGATCCAGGAGGCGCTGAACAAGAGCCCGACCGTGCAGGTCGCGGCGGCGCGCGTGCAGCAGGCGCGGGCGCTGGCGGCGGCGGACGGGTGGGCGCTGGCGCCGACGCTGTCGGCGAACGCGGTGGGGATGCGGCAGCGGGCGTCGGTGCCGGGGCTGGGCGTCGCCACCGGGAACATCTTCGCGCCGGGGATCGCCGCGTCGTGGGAGCTGGATCTCTGGGGGAGGCTGCGGAGGACGCAGGAGGCGTCGTACCAGGCGTTCGTGGCGTCGGAGGAGGCGCAGCGGGGGGTGACGGTCGCGCTGATCGGAGACGTCGCGCAGGCGTACTTCCAGCTGCGGGCGCTGGATCAGCAGAGGGCGATCGCGGAGCAGCGGATCGCGAGCCGGTCCCGGGCGCTCCAGCTCTTCCAGGCGCGGTTGGATCGAGGCACGGGTAACCGTGCTGAAGTCGCGACCGCCACGGCGCAGGTGATGGACGCGCAGGCGCAACTGGCGGACATCGAGCGGCGCCAGCGGCAGACCGAGAACCAGCTGTCGGTCCTGACGGGGTCGCCGCCGAGGCAGATCCCGCGCGGCGCGACGCTGGAGGCGCAGACGATGCCGCCGGAGGTGCCCGCGGGGCTCCCCTCCTCGCTCCTGGAGCGCCGTCCGGATCTCCGCCAGGCGGAAGCCCAGCTGCACGCGGAGACCGCCCGGATCGGCGCGGCACAGGCGAACCTGTTCCCCAAGATCAGCCTCACCGGGGCGCTCGGGCTGGCGAATCCCGACCTCGGGGCGCTGCTCTCGGGCCAGGTGGTGCAGTGGAGCTATGGCGGCGCGCTGGGGTGGTTGGCGCCATTCCTCGGGCGGGAACAGTTGCTCGCGGCGGTGGAGGCGCAGAAGGGCCGCACGGCGGAGGTCACCGCGCAGTACTTCGCGGCGGTGCTGAACGCGCTGCGAGAGGTGGATGATGCGCTCTCCGCCCTGGAGCTGATCGGTCGGCAGGTGACGGCGATCGAGGCGCAGGTGAAGGCGGTGACGGAGCAGCGCGCGCTCGCGGAGTCCCGCTATCAGAGCGGTGTGACGTCGTTCCTCGAAGTGACTACCGCGGAGGAAGCGGTGCTCCCGGCCCAGCTCTCCCTGGAGAACGCGCGGGCGGCGAGGCTCACTGCCTTGGTTTCGCTGTATCGGGCGTTGGGTGGGGGCTGGAAGACGCCTGAGATGCACTAAACCGTCTGCCACTGCTCCAAGCGGGCCTCGATATCCGCCACCTCCTCGGCCGCACGCTGCGACTCATCCGCGCGTCCCAGTGCATTGAGCAACATCGAGAGCAACAGCAGCGAGCGAGCCAGCAATCTCGAGAACACCCGGGGTCTGGCCTCCGCCAAGCTCCGGCGAATCGCCACCGATTCCTCTATTGCCTTCAATCCCTCATTCAGTCGGTCCGCCTCTGCGAGACGGATCGCAAGGTTGTTCAGCGAAGTGGCCAGGTCCTGCAGGAACGCTTCCGGCCTCTCGCTCGCCAACTGGCGGCGAATCTCCACTGCCTCCTCTGCCGCCCTCAGACCCTCATCATTCCTCTCCATTTCCCCCAGTAAGATGGAGAGATTGTTCAGCGAAGTGGCCAGGTCCTGCAGGAACGCTTCCGGCCTTTCCTTCACCAACCCTCGGTAAACCTCGATCGCTTCCTCCGCAGCCTTGAGCCCCTCCTGCAGCCTCCCCAGCTTTCCCAGCCGAGCAGAGAGGTTGGTCAACGACGTCGCCAGATATTGCAGGAATGCTTTCGGCTTCTCCTTGACCAGGGCCCGGTACGCCTCCACTGCCTCCTCTGCCGCCCTCAGACCCTCTTCCCCGCGCCCCATTTCGCCCAGATCAACCGAGAGGTTGCTCAGGGTCGCCGCCAATTGAGGCAAGTACAATCCCTTGTTTTCATTCACCAATGATCGGTACAACTTCACCGCCTCCTCCTCCATCTTCAACCCCTCCGTCCTTCTTCCCATCTCTCCAAGCCGATTGGCGAGATTCGCCAGCGAAATCGCCAGGCCTGGTAGGAATGACTCTGGATTCTCCTGCGCCAGTTTCCGATAAACCTCCACCGCCGCTTGCCCAAATACGATGGCCTCTTCCGGACGTGACAGAAAGCCGAGGCCGTTACAGAGCTGAAGCGCAGTTTGGGCAAAAGCTTGATCGCGCCTGCCCAGGGATGAAGGCCTCACCTGGAGGACGTGCTGCACGTGCGGCACGCACATCTGCATCACCCGCCACTCGCCAGGCGCCGCCTCCAATCTTTCCAGGAGCCCCGTCAGGGCCGCGCGCACCCGTTCCCAATCTTCCTCTGCGTGGTGAGAACGCCTTTGGACGTAGTCCGCCAGGACACGATGCATCGAACCGAACACCCCAATCGATGGCGCTGCAGTCGATTCGTCGTCAGTGATGAAGGACCACCCGGTCAGGGCCATCCGGACTGCTGGTGAAAGCTCCAGTGCATCGATCACCGCAGTCGGAATCACGGACGGCGCCAATCGCGCGAGGAGTCGAGCGGCTCGCTGGGCGTCGGGAGACAGCAAGTCATAGGACACCGCGAACGCCTCGATGACACCTCGAAGCGCGCCTTCCGACATGCGGTCCCGGAGCGCATTCAAGTGCTCCTCTACCACCTCCGTCTGTCCGGTCGGGTGCCGTGCCTTCTCGGCCAATTTTTCGATCGAGGTCCCCTTGAGTCGAAGCGCCGCATTGAGAACAGTCAGGGCCAAGGGCAACCGGCCGACCCACTCCGCGACCTGGTCAGCCTCGACGGGCGGGAAAGGAAAATTCAATCCAGTCGTTAAAAGTTGAGCCGCCGCTTCTTGACCGAGAACGCCAACGGGCACAGGCACTGCGGACTCGATCGCGCTGATCTGCGCCCTGGACGTGGCGAGCACGGTCACCTTATTCAAGGCCGGACACCACTTCGACAGTGAGTCGGTCGACGACTCGGGGATGTTGTCGACGACGAAGAGGATGTCCTTGCCAGCCGCGGCCTTATCCAGCGCCACGCTCAGTTCGGCGTGGGCGATGCGCTGCTCTTTTCGAAAGGTGAGCAGATCAGGAATGGCCGGGTCGAGTGTGCGGAGGATCCCATGGTGCTGGGCTTCGAGATCTTCCTCTCCATCTACCCAGAAGATCCCGTCGGGGAATCGACTCCGGCCGAAGCGGTGGACGTATTCCAGCGCGAGTTGAGTCTTGCCGACTCCACCCGCACCTTCGATGGATCCGATCAGTGCCGCGGCAGTTGCGTTGCCTCGCAACGTCCCGAGCGCAAAGTCGATGCGCCAGAGATCGTTCGCCCGCCCGACGAATCGTTCTCCCTTCGAAGTTGGAAGCTGACTCGGGAACTTCCGGATTCCCGCAAGCGACTCGGGAGACCGATTCGCCGTAAGCTCAAGGAGCCGGGCGCGGGCATCCACGAGCGGCTGGCCCAGCGCCGCGTACCGCGCTCCGAGCGTGAGCTGGCTTCGCGCGAGCTGCTTTCGAACCAGCTTGACGACGCGCTTTGTGTCCTTCGCCGAGCTCCAACTCGTCATCTGGATGGCGGCCGGGAACTTGTCCAACTCAGACGGCCGATCGCCTTCGGGGAGAACGACGATGAGGTGCGAGACGGGGTCTGGGCCCACCGAGGTACGCCGATTGAAGGGCTCCAACGCGGCCTTGAGCTCCCACCGGCAGTACAGTTGCTCGAAGTAGACCTCATCCGGAAAGACGACCACCACACGGCACCCGAGGAGCGCGTCGACGAGCCGCTCGGGGAAGCGGTCTCCTGCCTCGATGTCCTCCTGGTCGAAGAACGCCTCGTTCCCCAGGGCTGCATGGAGCGCCCTCGCCGCCTCGGCGCTCGTCTTCCGCGCGTAAGAGATGAAGACCGAGTGCTTGGGAAGGAAGATCGGGGGCACCGGAGGATTCTCCCAGCGACAGACGCGCCGGACTCTATTCCTTACTTCTCCACCCTTCCCCCGGCTCTATGCTCCCACCCGTGGACAGCGTCGAGGCGGAGCGCGCGAAGCTCAAGGGTGCGCTGCTGGAGTACGGGCTGAAGCTGGGCGAGGGGTACAGCCGGGAGGGCGCCCGGTACCAGTGGCTCCTCGACACCCGCGAGGTGCTCCTCCGCCCCGGTTGGCTCGACCTCGCCGCGCGCCTGCTCTGGCGGCGACTGAAGCCGTACAAGCCCGACGTGGTGGGCGGGATGACCCTCGCCGCCAATCCGCTCACCATCGCCCTCCTCTCCGAGGCCGCCCGAGACGGGCACCCCGTCGAAGGCGCGATCATCCGCCGCGAGCCGAAGGCGGACGGGCTCCGGAAGCAGGTCGAGGGCCCGCCCATCCAGAAGGGCGCGCGGATGGTGCTCCTCGACGACCTGGTGAACATGGGGGACACCCAGAAGCAGGCCCTCAAGGCCGTGCAGCCCTTCGAGCCGAAGATCGTCGCCTGCGGCGTCCTCGTCGACTACCAGCGCGCCGGCGCCACCTGGCTCAAGGAGCAGCAGATCCCCCTCGAGACCCTCTTCACCCTGGCCGACCTCGGAGTCGCCATGCGCCCGCCGACCCGACCGCAGTGCGCAGAGCTGGCCTGGGGCATGGGCCCGCTCAACACCTCCCGGTACGACGCGCCCAAGTCGTCGGCGGTGGTGAGCGGGGATTCGCTCTATGTCGGCAGCGACGCGGGGTTCATCTTCTGCGCCAGCCTCGACGGCGACGAGCGCTGGCGCTACGGCGTCCGAGACCAGCACCGGGGAGTGCACGCCACGCCGCTGGTCCAGGACGGGAAGGTGATCGCCGGGGCGTACGACGGCTACCTCTACGCGGTCGACGCGACGGACGGGACGCTCGTGTGGGAGCAGCGGCCCGGGCAGTGGATCGGATCGTCCGCGGTCGGAGATCCGGAGCGAGACCGGCTCTTCGTCGGCGTGGAGTTCGGCGAGAGCGGCGGGAAGCTGTGCTGCGTCCGCGCCTCCACCGGCGACACGATCTGGGAGGCGGTCGGACGGGGATACATCCACTCGTCCCCGGTGCTGGACGCGCCGCGCGGGCAGGTGCTGGTGGGTTGCAACGACTACACGCTCTACGCGTTCGATGCCGAGACCGGCGCGAAGCGGTGGAGCTACCTCACGGGCGGGGAGATCAAGAGCAACCCGGTGGTGTCGGCGGAGGGCGTGGCGTTCGCGACGTCCTTCGACGGCTGGCTCTACGCGCTGGACGCCGCCACCGGGCGGCCGCTGTGGAAGCGGCGGCTGGGGCACAGCCTGTACTTCACGCCGCTCTGCATGGGCGACATGGTGATCGTCGGCTCCTACAGCGCGCGCGTGGTGGCGCTCGAACGCGCCACCGGTCACGTCCGCTGGGTCGCCACCACCGGTGAACGAGTCGTCGGCGGGGCCGCGGCCATCGGCGACTCCATGGTAGCGGTCGGTTCGGCGGACGGCTGCGTCTACATCTTCGACGCCGTCACCGGCGAGACGCTCTTCCAGGACCGCCCCGCGGCGCCGTCGTTCATGACGACGCCGACGTGGACGGGTTCACTCCTGCTCGTCCCGGCGATCAACGGCCCGCTCTACGCGTACCGGGTGAAGTGACGCCTACACCGCCTTCGGCGGCTGGTCCTTGAACCAGGCGTCCGCGTAGCCGCGGGTCTGGCCGTTCATGACGAAGGACGCGCCGGCCTGGTGCTGGATGAGGTTGCCGTTGGCGTCTCGGGTGGCCTGCGCCTTCGACTCGATGGCGTTCGGGTCGCCGAGGTTGATCTGGCTGACGCCGATGTCCGCCAGGCTCTTGTCCTGGCCGTTCACCCCGCCCACCCGCATCTTCACGCCCGCCTTCTGCTCCAGCACCTTCAGGTCGCTCGCGCTCAGCGTCTGGTCTCCAGCCCCGATCAGCCCGAAGTGCTGGCCCAGCGCCCGGAGCGCCGAGAAGCCGTTGCTGAAGGTGCCGTCCGGCCGGTCGCCCTTGATCCCGAACCGCGACAGGTCGGTCTTGTCCCCGAAGCTGTTCGCCAGCACGCCCTTGTTCGGATCGCCCGCGAACGTCAGCAGCCCCGTCCCGGCCGCGAGGTCGTTGATCCGCTCCCCGCCCTTCCCGTTCAGGTTCGCCGTCGTCTGGTGCGCGTTGTCGAACCCCACGCCCTTCCCGGCCAGGTCGAACACCAGCGGATCCCCACCGTCGCCGCCACCGCCACCGCCGCCGCCGTCACCACCACCGCCGTCCCCGCCGCTCGACGTGGGCGCGGGCTGGTCAGCCGGAGGCGAGCTGGCCGCCGCCGCGGCAGCCGCCGCCGCCGCCGCGGAGCTCGAGGCCGCCGCCGGACTCGACGCCGCTCCCGAAGACGCTCCCGCGGAAGCCCCTGCCGACGCCGCCGCGCTCCCCGCCGATGCCCCCGCGCTCGCCGAGCCCTGGCCCTGCCCACCGCCCAGCAGCTGCTGCAGGAGCTGCATCACCTGCTGCAGCATCCCCACCAGTTGGCTCACCGTCTGCGTCAGCTGATCCCCACCCTGAGGAGCCTGCGTGGCCGCCGGTGCGGCAGGCGCGGCTGCCGGTGCGGCAGGCGCGAACTGGTCCACGGGGGCCTGCGGAGGCGCCGCAGCGGCTGGCTGCTGCGCCGGCGCCGCCTGGCCATTGCCACCCGCTACCGCTTGAAGGAGCTGACCAACGCTCTGCAGAACAGAACCAACCGACGAGATGGGACCGGCGGCCATGGAAGCGGCCTCCTATTTATGAGGAAACGGGAACTCCTATCCCTATTCTCGTGGCATCCACACCTACAGTTGCCACCACGAGACCACATCGGATCGACCGTGTCCGCTCAGCCACCGGTCCGGAGCCCGTATTTCTTGGCTTTTCTTCCCAGGGTCACCGGATCCACCTTCAACTCCACCGCGGCGCGTCGAAGCACGCCCCGGTTCCGGTCCAGGGCCGCCCGAAGCACCTCCCGCTCCACCACGCCAAGCCGCTGCCGGAGCGATCCGGAGGTGGGCACGGAGATTCCCCCTCCCGCCTCTCCCGCCGGCACCTCGAACAAGCTCGCCGGGAAGAGCGACATCGTGATCGGCGCGCCCCCCGTCGTGAGCAGCGCCGCGCGCTCCATCAGGTTCCGCAGCTCGCGCGCGTTCCCCGGCCAGTCGTATGCCAGCAGCAGCTCCTCCACCTCCCTCGACAGCGGCGGCACCGGCCGCCCCAGCGCCACCGCCGCCGCCCGGAGGAAGTGCCGCGCCAGGGGGAGCACGTCCGAGCGGCGCTCCCGCAGCGGCGGCACCAGGATCGGGAAGCTCGACAGCCGGTAATACAGGTCCGGGCGGAACCGTCCGCCGCGCACCTCCGCCCGCAAGTCGCGGTTGGACGCCGCGATGATCCGCACGTCCACCTGGCGCACCTGCGTGCCCCCCACCGGGCGGACCTCTCCCGTCTCGATCACGCGCAAGAGGCGAGCCTGGAGGTTGGGCGTCGTGTTCTCGATCTCGTCCAGGAAGATCGTCCCGCCGTCCGCCAGCACGAACAGGCCCGGGTGGTCCGCCGTGGCCCCGGTGAACGCCCCGCGCACGTGGCCGAACAGCTCGCTGTCCAGCAGCGTCTCCGTGAGCGCGCCGCAGTCCTGCACCACCAGCGGCTGGTTGGCCCGGCTGGAGAGCTCGTGGATCGTCCGCGCGAGGATCTCCTTCCCCGTCCCCGTCTCCCCCTGCAGCAGCACCGCCACCGGGTGCGGCGCCGCCACCTTCGCCAGCTCCAGCGCCCGCCGCATGGCCTCGCTCTCCAGCACCAGCTCACCCGCGGCGGTGCGGATGGGGCGCCGCCCCTGCAACAGCGAGCGCTCCAGCCGCTGCGCCACCCGGCGCTGCTCGGCGCGCACGCCGCGCTCCCGGCACGCCCGCGCCACGGCCGCCGCCAGCGCCGCCTCGTTCAGCGGAGGGGCCAGGACCCGGAACACGAGCCCACCGTTCAGCGCCTCCATCAGCCGCATCGGGTCCGACCGCGCGCACGCGATCACCCGCGGCGCCAGGTCGCGCTGCGCGTCCAGCACCTCCGATGACCCCGCGGGCCCGCCCCGCTGCGCGGCCAGCCGCTCCAGCAGGTCCATCGCTCCCGGCGCGTCCGCCCCGCACACCACCACCGCCGCCACGTCGCCGCGCGAGACCAGCTCGTCCACCTCCTCTGCGGAAGTGGCGAAGTGCAGCCGAGCGTTGGACTCCAGCGCGGCCCGGATCGCGTCCGACTCCTGCCGCGTCCCGAACGCCACCGCCACGTGCGACATCCCCGACTGAACGTAGCGGGCGATCTTCAGCCGGTCGTCCGCGGACAGCGCCCGGAACGCCACCCCCAGCGACACCGACACCTCCCCGCCCGGCCCCGCCAAACCGTCGTGCCGCCACACCACCCACCCCCACCCCCGCACCTTCGACCCGGAGTCCGGCAGGTCCAGCTCCAGGTCCAGATCCGATCCCTCGACCACCGCCGCCGATCGCGGCCCACCCGTCGCCTGCAGCCCGATCCCCGACTTGCTGATGTTGACCGACCAGCACTCCGGCAGCGGCGGCTGCGTCGACACCCGCACGAAGAGCGGCATCCGCGCATCCCTCGGACGGAGCAGATCAGGTGGCGAACCCGGCGAACCCCGCTTCACTGACGCAGCACCATCATGCGAAATCGCAGCATAGCGTCCCTGTCGACTGTCCGCCCATGCTGCGGGATCGCCACATCGCCCCCCAGAGAACCGAGCAGTTCCGCCGCCTTCCGTTGTGGCATGTCTGGTGCTTTGCTCTGGATCTGCTGTCGGCTGTGGTCGGGGGTGAAATGTCTGAAGAAGGAGACGGCCTCCCGGTCGTGCGCGTGAAGTTCGCGTGCGCCAACGTGGAGGAGTTCCGTCGCAAGTTCGAGCCGAACCTGCTCGCCAAGGGAATGTTGGCGCGCACGCCGCAGATGCACGAGACCGGCCGGCGGGTGATGCTGCGGCTCGAGCTGCAGGATGGCTCGCTGGGCGTCGACGAAGAGGCCGTGGTGCAGGCGCTGGAGTGGACGGGCGGCAAGCAGGCGATGCGCCTGCAGCTCGTCCGGGCCAAGCAACCCGGCACTCCCGCGCCGGCGGCGCCCGCACCCAGGGCGGCGAGGCCGGCGGCGGCGGTGGCGCCGCCTCCATCGCGCGTCGCCACCGGGACCGCCATCCCGGCCGTCACCGACTGGGCAGCCAAGCCCGCCGAGAAGCCCCCCGAGCGCGCGCGCACCGACACCGAGGCCACCCGCGCGATGTCGCTGGACGAGCTGCTCAACGCGCTCCCGCCCACCGCCAAGCCGAAGCTGACGCCCTCGGGAGGAGTGCCCCACCTCAACGGCGCCTCCACCCGGCCAAACTCGCCGTTCCAGGGCGGCGGCTTCAACCCGGTGCCCCCATCCCCGCCGCCGTCCTCGGTGACGCCGCTCGCGCCGCCGATCGCCTCGCCGCGGGCTCCTCCGGCCGCGCCGGCCCCCGTGCCGGTCCAGACCTTCGCGGCCCCGCCGCAGACTCATGCACCGCCGGAGCAGGCCTACCCGCCGCCGCCGCAGGTGTATTCGCCACCGTCGGCGGCGCCGGCCGCGGCGGTGGCGCCATCGGCCGCATCGCTTCCGGTGCCAGCGCAGCTCTCCGAGATCGAGCCGCCCCCTTCCATCCGGCCGATGACGCCGATGTACCCGATGCCGACGCCGTTCCCCTCCACCCCGGCGCACGAGGCGGCGGCACCCATCCCGGTACCGGAACCGGCGCCCGAGCAGGACGAGCCCGCGAAGGGCCGCATCCTCATGTCGGCGGCCGACTTCAAGGCCAGCCTGACGGGCGAGGTCACGCTCAACCCGGCGAGCACCCCTTCCGTCGAGCCCTCGGACTCCACCCGCGAGTCGATCCGGCCCGAGGCGGAGCCCGGCGTGGACCCGGCCGGTCCCACCGTCTTCAACACCGCCACCGAGGCCACCACCGCCAGCAACGCCACCGTCGCGGTCCCGGGGCTGGCGAGCGAGGTGGAGGCGGCGAAGAGGCGCGGCCCCGGCCGTGCCATCGCGACCTTCATCCTCTTCCTCGCCGCGCTGAGCGGGGCCGGTGCCTACCTCTGGCGGACCGGGAAGCTGGAGCAGTACGCGCCGATGCTCGCCGCGCGCCTCCCGCCGAGCCCGGCGTCCATCACCCCGCCCGCGCCGGCCACCGCAGCCCCTGCGTCAGCCGAGACACCGAAGACCGCCGCCGCCGAAGCTCCCAAGCCGCCGGCCGAGGCGCCGAAGACCGTCGCCGCCGCAGCTCCCAAGCCGCCGGCCGAGACGCCGAAGACCGTCGCCGCCGCCGAAGCTCCCAAGCCGCCGGCCGAGACGCCGAAGACCGTCGCCGCCGCCGAAGCCCCCAAGCCGCCACCTCCCCCCGCGGAGGCCCCGAAGCCCGCCATCCCCGCCGCCGAAGCGGCACCGCCGGCGCCGGCCACCGAGGCACCGAAGCCCCCGGCCGCCGCCGACGGGTCGGAGGTCACGCTGTCCATCACCACCCAGCCGCCGGGTGCGAAGGTCCTCGCCAACGGCGAGCAGGTGGGGGTCGCCCCCCTGGAGCTGCCGTGGGTGATGGGCAAGCCGATCAAGCTGCGGTTCACCAAGCCCGGCTTCAAGGCGGCGGTCCGCAACTTCACGCCCAACGCCACCGGGACGCTCGACGTGACGCTGGCGCCGTCGGCCGCCCAGCCGGACGAGCTCAAGGACGTGTACTGACGTTGGAGGTGCAGGGTGCAGGCGCTCGCGACGGTCGCGCTGATGGCTTCGTTGATGGGCGCCGGCTCGCCGGGTGGCGACCCCGTGCTGGCGGAGGCCAGGGCCCACGTGGAGGCGGCGAGGAAGGCCTTCGTGGCGCGCAAGTTCAGCGTCGCGCTGCAGGAGTTCCAGGCCGCGCAGCGCCTCAAGCCGGCGCCGGTGCTCTGGTACAACATCGGCAAGTGCTACGAGAAGCTCAACACCGAAGTCCCCAGCGCCCTGCGCGCCTACCGCACCTACCTGATCGAGGCGCCCGGCACCTCTGACCGCAAGGAGGTGGAGAAGGCCATCGTCCGCATGGAGGCCAAGCTCCGCGCCAGGGGCGTGCAGCAATTGATGGTGCTCGCGCAGCCGGCGGGTGCCACCGCCTCCATCCCGGGCAAGGGGTCGTTCCCGGTCCCCGCGACGTGGGAGCTCCGCCCAGGCACGTACACGGTCACCGTCTCCGCCACGGGATACCAGACGTCGTCGCAACCCGTGACGGTGACGGCGAAGAAGTCGGCGAAGGTCGAGGTGGCGCTCACGCCCACCGGCTCGCCGCAGGCGCCGCCGACGCCCCCGACCTCCGTGGCGACCTCGGAGGCGAACCCACCGCCGCCCGTGGAGTCGAAGCCGCCGCCGAAGGCCGCCGACCAGGGCACGGTGACCGTCGCCGTTCGACCCAGCGCGCCGCCGGCGGCGGGGCGCCCCGGCTCCGACGCCCCGCTGGCGCCGCCGCGCGGCCAGACCGAGCTGGGCTCCGTGCTCGCCCAGCCGCGCCAGCCGCTGCCGCTGACGCCGCCGCCGCCCGCCTCCGGCCGCCTCTGGACGTGGGTCGCGGGTGGGGTGTCGGTGGTGGGCGTGGGCGCGGGCGTGGGCTTCGGACTGAACGCGAGCTCCGCGAGCTCCGAGCTGCTCAACGGCAACCTGCACACCGAGGCGGAGGCCACCGCGCTCTACTCGCGCGCCAGGAGCTCCGCCCTCTACGCCAACATCGGCTACGGCGCGGCGGCGGCGGCGGGCGCGGCGGCCGTCGTCCTCTTCCTCCTGGAGGGGCAGCCGTCGAGCGCTTCGGCCTCGGCGGCCCCGGCCGCCGGCGGGGCCCCGGTGGTGCTCAGCTTCTGAACTTCTGGCTGTCGGCAGTTTGCTTCGGATTGGGCCGGATCCCTGATGACCTCTGAAGTCCCCGAAGGCCTTGGAAACCCCTTATGACCCTGCTTCGCCCTCGCCCGCAGTCGCGCCTGCGCGCCGCGCTCCTGCTGTCGGCGCCGCTCGCCCTCTGGATGGGGTGCGTTCCTCCCCTGGAGGGCGCGACGTGCGAGACGGACCAGAACTGCCCGTCGGCCCAGTTCTGCAGCGCCGGCGTCTGCAAGGAGGGGGCGAGGCCGCCGCGCGCGGCGACGATGAGCGCCGCCGCGTCGCTGGGCTCCACCACCGCGTCCGTGGGCCAGTCGCTCACGCTCACCTTCACGGTGACCAACACCGGCACGATCATCCTCGAGAACATCGCCCCCACCTCGGTGTCGGCGAGCGGGGCGGCGGCGGGCTCGGTGCTGTCCGGGCCCAACCCGGCGTCGGTGGACCGGCTGGTGCCGGGCGCCAGCGCGAGCTTCACCTGGACGGTGACCACCGGCGCGGCGGGGAACCTGACCTTCACCGCCGCGGCCCGCGCGTCGGCCTCCGACACCGGTGAGGCGGTGACCGCCAGCGCCACCTCGCCTGTGGTGACGGTGCAGCGCCCGGCTCAGCTGGAGGTGAGCCTCTCCGGCCCCACCACCGTCAGCCGCGGCCAGGTCTTCGCGGTCACCATGACGGTCACCAACCGCGGCGACGCCCCCGCCAAGAACGTGGCGCCCACCTCGCCCGGGGTGACCGGCAAGACGGGCGGCGCCGACGCCACCCCGGGCGCCACTCCGTCCGCGATCACCATCGACGGCGGGGCCAACGCCACCTTCCAGCTCACCTTCACCGAGAGCGGCACCGCGAGCGGCGCCTTCGCCGTCACCGCCGGCGCCGCCGGCGTGGACGGGAACAGCAACGCCGCCGTCACCGGGGCGCCCGCCTCCTCGGGGACGATCACTGTGCAGGCGCCGGCCGCGCTCCGCATCAGCAGCTTCACCATCCCCGCCCTCATCGGCCGGGGCGGGACCTTCACCGCGACGCTGACGGTGACCAACGACGGCGAGGCGGGCGCCACGGTGGTGCTGCCCTCGCCCGATCCGCCGGCGAAGGTGGTCACCGGCGGCGCGAACGCCAGCACCTCCACCGCCCTCACCTCGGGCAGCATCACCGTGGCGCCCACCTCGCCGTCGTTGGTCACCGTCAGCGTCGCGGTGAAGGTCCCGCCCCGGCCGATGAG
>Ga0134122_10001621_pt1 | contig 16296 bp, 14 predicted proteins | sample KB302_FD_96461 | JGI IMG/M metagenome (GOLD analysis project Ga0134122, IMG submission 96461) | Terrestrial soil microbial communities without Nitrogen fertilizer from Kellogg Biological Station, Michigan, USA - KB3-0-2 | ecosystem: Environmental > Terrestrial > Soil > Unclassified ... | reverse complement strand
TCGATGCTGGTTTTCGACGACGACCTGTCGCCGAGCCAGGTGAAGAACCTGGAGGAGATCGCCCAGCTGCCGGTGCTCGATCGCAGCGGCGTGATCCTGGAGATCTTCAACCAGCGCGCCCGCACCAGCGAAGCCCGCACCCAGGTCGAGCTGGCGCGCTCGAAATACCTGCTGCCTCGCCTCACCCGCCAATGGAGCCACCTGTCGCGCCAAGGGGGCGGCAAAGGAACGCGAGGCGGCGAGGGCGAAAAGCAGCTGGAAGCCGACCGCCGCCTGCTGCGCGGCCGGATCAAGCACCTGGAAGCCGACCTGAAGCAGATCGAGCGGACCCGCGAAGTCCAGCGCCGCGGCCGCACCCAGGTCCCCGAGATCGCGCTCACCGGCTACACCAACGCGGGCAAATCGACCCTGTTCAACCGCCTGACGAAGGCCGGCACCCTCGCCGAGGACCGCCTCTTCGCGACGCTCGACGCCAAGCTCCGCCGCGGCATCGTCGAGGGCTCGGGGCCGGTGGTCTACGCCGACACCGTCGGTTTCATCCGCAAGCTGCCCCACCATTTGGTCTCGTCCTTCCGCAGCACCCTCGGCGAAGCCGCGGCGGCCGACCTGGTGATCCACCTGATCGATCGCAGCCACCCCCGCTGGCAGGAACAGATGGAAGTCGCCGACGCGGTCCTCGCCGACCTCGGCGTCGAGCCGGAAAAGATCCTCAAGGTGTTCAACAAGATGGACCGCCTGGGACCGGAAGAAGAACCCGGAGACGGCGAGATCTGGATCTCGGCGGAGACCGGCGAAGGGATGGAGCAGCTCCACGCGGCGCTCGCCGAGCGGCTGTAGGCTGGCGATAGCCGATTGATGAGGCGGAAAGCGGTTCTACGAGCCGGAGAGCCGCCATCCCCGCCGGAAGGCCGCTTCCCGAGCTGGGAAGTCGCTTCCCGGACTGGGAAGTCGCTTCCTGGACTGGGAAGCCCCTTCCTGAACTGGGAAGTCGCTTCCTGAACTGGGAAGCCGCTTCCTGAACTGGGAAGTCGCTTCCTGAACTGGGAAGTCGCTTCCTGAACTGGGAAGCCGCTTCCTGAACTGGGAAGCCGTTTCCTGAGCTGGGAAGCCGTTTCCTGAGCTGGGAAGCCACTTCCTGGAGTGGGAAGCCGTTTCCTGGACTGGGAAGCCGCTTCCTGGACCTCAGAGCGAAGAGAGGAGGGGGAGGAAGACAGGGGAGGAGCGTTTGACACCTCATTCCCCCGCCGCTAGACTCTGCCGCCGCGTGGGGCCGTAGCTCAGTTGGGAGAGCGCTTGAATGGCATTCAAGAGGTCGTCGGTTCGATCCCGATCGGCTCCACCAAAGTAAACCCCCTTCAAAATCTACCCAAAAAGATCCGGCGCCCTCGCCGCCTCTTCGACCTTGGCAGTGTAGCCGCCGCATAGGCAGGCGCTGTCCAAATGATGAGCGGGTGCACCTGCATCCAAAGCAGAGCGTCGTGAAATCCTATTGCGCCGTGCCTGAAACCCTGCCGCAGCAATGGGAAGGGCGTGGGGCCATGCCCGCTTGGGGTGCTTGCATTTTGAAGGCAGCTTCGGCACCATGTAGGCATGGGAGTTCAGATCACGATCCGCGACGTCCCCGGTGCAGTAAAGGATGAATTGGCCGCTAGGGCCGCGCTGGCCGGCAAGTCGATGCAAGAGTTTCTGCGCTCTGAGTTGGAGCGCCTGGCATCGCGCCCGCCAGTCGAGCAGCTTCTGGCGCAGATTCGGGATCGGAAGGTCAGAACAAAGACGCGAATCTCTCCAGAAGAGATTCTGGCTCACCGTGACGCGGATCGCCGGTGAGCGCCGTTCTCGACGCCTCGGTGCTGGTTGCGGCCCTTTCCGACTTTGGAGCGGAGGGCATTTGGGCAGAGAAGATCGTGGGCGAGGGTGGCCATTTCGCTCCCCACTTTGCCCTGGTAGAGGCCACCAACATCCTCCGTCGACTCGAGTTGACGAGGAAACTGGGCGCCAGGAAGCCACGGCGGCAGCCCGAGATCTTCTGAAGATCGATTTGGAGCTGGCTCCCTTCGAACCCTTCGCCGAGCGGATCTGGGAACTTCGGAACAACGTCACGAGCTACGACGCTTGGTATGTTGCAGTAGCGGAGGGTCTTGATCTTCCCTTGGCTACTTTAGACCGGCCGTTGGCCGCATCGTCCGGTCCTCGCTGCCGGTTTCTGCTTCCGCCTGCCGGCTGAAGCTTGCCGCCCTCCTTCCGGCTATGATTCCCGCCGCCCGGGCGACCCTTAAGCCCGGGTACGACGCGGAGAGCTGCCCCCCGATGCCGAAATCCAGCGCGAAGACTCGGAAGAACGTCCTTTACCTGGTCGTCTTCTTCACCAATCTGCTGTCGCTCGCGTGCCAGGTGATCTGGGTGCGCAAGCTGTCGTTCCTGTTCGGCTCGACGGCCGGGGTGTTTTCGACCGTTCTCTCGGTCTTCCTGCTCGGTCTGGCGGTCGGGGCTCTGGTCGCCGGGCGGCTGGCGGACCGGACGGGGGAGCCCTGGAAGCTGCTTGCGCGGGTGCAGATCGCCCTCGGCGTGTATGTGGCGCTGTCGCTGCCGATCTTCGACTTCGCGCGCCGGTTCTATCTTCAGGCGTTTCCCAACGATCTTTCGCCGATGTCGGCCGCGCTCTGGAAGTTCGCGGTCGTGCTGGTCGTCCTGATCGCTCCGACGCTCGCGATCGGCGCCACGTTTCCGCTGGCCGTCCGCCTGTTGACCCGCGGGTCGGCGGATGTCGGCGGCAGCGTCTCGCTGGTCTACGGCCTGGACACGATGGGCGCCGCGCTCGGCGCGCTGCTTTCCGGGTTCGTCTTCGTCACCGGTTTCGGCCTATCGACCTCGACCTGGATGCTCGGCGCGCTCTCCGTGATCCTGGGCCTGTGGATTCTCGGCGCCAAGTTCGAGGGGACTGCGGTCTCGGTGGAGCCCAAATCGGAGCGTAGGGACGCCGCGAGCCTCGCGGGGAACGTCAAGAACATCAAGAAGGACAAGGTCCGCCAGAAGAAGATCCAGGCCGAACCCGCCGCCGCGGCAGCCGCCGTCTTCGAGCCGCCGCCGAGCTCCGAACCCGAGCCCTGGCCGGCTTGGCGGCTCGGGCTGGTGCTGGGCATGTTCTTCCTCTCGGGCCTCGCGGCGCTCCTTCTGGAGACCGGCTGGAACCGGCTGTTCTACCTGATGAACGGCACCAGCGTGTATTCGCTGTCGAGCGTGCTCACCGGGTTCCTGACCGGCATCGGCCTGGGGAGCCTCGCGATGCGGCGACGGATCGACCGCATCCGCGATCCGCTCTCGGCCGTGGCGATCACCTATGCCGTGATCGCCCTGGGCGGCGTGCTGGTCCTGCGCTCGGGGTCGTTCTTCGAGCGGATGTACCTGGCGATCTTCGCGGCGACGAATTCCTACTTCCTGTTTCAGATCCTGGTCTCTCTGGTAATTGCCGGGATCGTCTTCTGCGCCACGGTGGCGATGGGCGCGAACTTCCCGCTGGTCACCAAGATCTGCACCCGGGTCGCCGAAAGGCGCGGTTTCGCGGTCGGCCGGGTGTTCTTCTGGAATACGCTCGGCGCGGTGCTCGGCGCGTTCCTGGGGGAGTTTTGGCTCCTGCCGCGCTTCGGTTTCGCCGGCCTCGGCCTGGTCACCCTGGTCATCTACGCGCTCGGCGCGCTGCTCTTCCTGGGCCTCTCGCAAGGGGCCGGGCGCAACCGCGCCGCGATCCTGTGCGCCGCTTTGCTGGCGGCCGCGGTCGTCCTCTCTCCCGTCGTCCTCCATTTCGAGCTGCCGATCCACGCGGTCTACTACCACGGCCTGCGCAACGGCACGTGGGAGAACTTCCAGGCCGAGCTGGCGCAGATGAAGGTGATCGACGAGAAGCAGGGCTTCTACGGCCAGGTGGCGGTGCTCGACTACGGCCCGGACCTGCTGCTCAAGCACAACGGCAAGACCGACGCCTCGACCAACATCAAGGACAACCGGACCCAGATCCTGCTCGGCCATCTGCCGCTGTTCTTCCACCCGAATCCGAAACAGGTGCTGGCGATCGGCCTGGGCGGCGGCGCCACGCTCCGCGCGTTGACCCACAACCCGGACCTCGAATCCATCACCATGGTCGAGATCGATCCGCTGGTCACCCGGGCCGCCCGGACCTTCTTCGGCGACTTCAACGACCACGCGCTCGACGACCCGCGGGTGAGGATCGTCACCAACGACGGCCGCAACTACGTCGATAGCTCGCGCCGCACCTACGACGTGATCTCGTCGGAACCGCCCAACATCTGGGTCGCCGGGGTCTCCGGGCTGTTCACCCAGGAGTTCTACCGGTCGGCCAAGGCGCATTTGAATCCCGGCGGAATCCTCTGCCAGTGGATGCCGCTCTACGAGATGCAGGCGCCGGATTTCCGGATCACCCTGCACACGATCCAGTCGGTGTTCCCCAACATCAGGTTCTGGGCGGTCGGAGGCGACATCGCCCTGGTCGCTTCGGAGCTGCCGCTCGAAGCCGACGAGGCGAAGGTCCGGGCGCGGCTCGCCTACCCCGGGGTGCTCACCGATCTGCGCGAAATCGAGATGACGCCGGACGAGTTGCTCGGCAAGCTCTCCCGCTCGGACATTCCCTCGGACCGGCTGCCGAGCTTCATCGGCCGGGTCGAGATCGAGAATACGGACGACCTGCCCATCCTCGAATTCAGCACCGCCCAGAACCTCTACACGTTCGCCAAGGAGAAATAGGGCGGTCCTCCGGGTCATCCCGGCCAAACGTGGCCCGCTTTCGGCGGTTCCCGGCACCGATAGCATTGATCAGGCTCTGTCGCTACAATCCGCCGGTCGGCAAGCACGTTGGCACGCCCCACGCCCGCCGAACGCGCGCCTCCTTCTCTTTAGATCGAGCGAAGGTCGGCAGAGCTCGCGAGTTTTTCATGCCGGATTGCCAGAGGAAGTAACGTGCAGCCACGCAAAGTCCTCGTCGTCGATGACTCGAAACTGATGCGCAAGATGTACGAAGTCATGTTGCGCCAGTATCCCCTCGTCTATGCGGCCGACGGCCGCGAGGCGCTCGACCGCCTGCGCGAGCACGCGGACATCGACCTGATCCTGCTCGACATCAACATGCCCAACATGACCGGCCTCGAATTTTTGGCGGAAATGCGCGCGGACCCCGGCAACGCCCAAACCAAAGTGGTCATCATCAGCACCGAAGGCCGGGAGGAGGACACGGCCCGCGGGCTCGAAGCCGGCGCCGACGCCTACATCTCGAAGCCGTTCCGCACCGAGCAGATCCTCGAAGTGATCTCCCGCCTTGCCGACTCGGCCCCGGCCGAGACTTCGGAGATTCCCGCTTGAGCGAGATCGACGCCCTCGCCGGCCATCGGCCCGACCTGCAGATCGACCTGGTCGAGCAGCTGCGCACGACGGTCGAACGCGCCAACGACCTGCTGCGCGCGCTCGAAGGGAGCTTCGCGGCCCAGGAGCCGATGGTGCCCAAGCCCGCCGAGCGCATCCGCGAGCTGGAGCATCGCCTGTCCACCACCGATTCCGACGTCAAGGAGCTGGCCTCGCGGCTGGTCGAGTCCGAGCATCAGTCGGGCCGGTTGATGAGCCTGTACGTCGCCACCTACCAGCTGCACGCGACGCTCTCGCCGCCGGAGGTGCAGGCGACGATCGCCGAGATCGCGATCGACCTGCTCGGCGCCCAGCAGTTCGTCCTCCTGCTCCGGCGCGAGGAGGGCGACGATTGCGAGATCGCCCTGCGCCAGGGGCTGGGACCCGGCGGGCAGGCGCCGTTTGCCGGCGACTCCTACCTGGGCGGCGATCCGATGATCGACGCCACGCTCCAGGACGGCCTGCTCCGGCTGGGGCCGACCGAAGACTCTCCCGCGCTCGCCGCGGTGCCGCTGCGCGTGCAGCACGAGATCGTCGGCGCGATCGTCCTCTTGAAGCTGCTCGACCACAAGCCGATCCTGCGGCCCGAGGATCGCGACCTGCTCGACCTGCTCTCCGCGCACGCCGCCTCCGCCCTGTTCGCCGCCCGGCTGTTCGCGGCGAAGGACCGGAAACTGCGCACCCTGGAGAGCCTGGTCAAGCTGGCTCGGGGAGCCTAAGGGCGCGATGGGGATTTCCGGCAGCCTCCAGGACGTCTCGGTCGCGGACGTCATGCAGTTCATCCACCTCGGGCGGCGCACCGGCACGCTCGACCTGGTGCGCGGACGCGACCGGGCGATGATCGGCTTCCACCTCGGCCGGCTGGTGAGCGCGCAGACTCCGAAGACGCCGAAGATCGGCGACCTGCTGGTCTCCTCGGGGCTGATCCCCCGGGTCGATCTCGACGAGGCGATCCGGAAGCAGCGCGCCGCCGGTCCCGAGCGCCGTTCGCTCGGCCAGCAGCTGATCGAATCGGGGGCGCTCTCCCCCGAAAGCCTGCGCGACGTGATCGCCCGCCAGATCGAACAGGGGGTGGGGGAGGTCCTGCTCTGGGAGACCGGCACCTTCGATTTCGCGATCGACGATCTGCGCCCGATCGACGACATCGCGATCTATCCGAGCGACGTGCTGCCGGACGGCGACATCAACACCCAGATGGTGCTGCTCGAAGCGGCGCGGATCTTCGACGAACGGAGCCGCGAGCCGTCGATCCCCGCGAGCGTGCCGAGCGGCTCGGGCGCCCTGCCGATCGCTCACGCCACGTCGGCCGCTCCGGCGGCCACCGCGGCCGCCGCGGTCACCCATCGCGAGATCGCGGTCGAAGCCCTGCTCGACGAGGAGCTTCTGCTCGCCGCCGAGATCGAAGTCCAGATCGTCTGCGAGGACGAGGTGTTCCTGCGCCGCCTGCTGCCGGTGCTCGCCCGCCTGGGCGGGCGTTGCCGGGTGACCGCGCTGGCCGAAGCCGGGCGCGCGCTTCCGGGCGACGCCCCGCCGATCGTGGTCGCCGACCTGCGCCACGGCGCGCTCGCGCCGGAGCGGTTCCGCGCCCTCTCCGATTCGCATCCGCGCCCCTCGCTGGTCGCGGTGATCGATCCCGAGACCCCCGTCGCCCAGGTCTACGGCGCGGGGTTCCTCGCGACCCTTCCGGCCGAGGTCGAGGCGGTTGCGGCCTGCGTCCAGAACCTGCTGGAGAGCCGCCGCGAAGGAGCGTCGGGAGGCGGCGCCGCCGGGGTGCCCGAACCGCCGCGCGAAGTCCGCACGGGAGTCGCCCGGCTCCGCCGGGTCTACGGCGATCTACGCTCCGGTTTGATCTCCGCCACCGTCGCGCTCAACCTGATGCACATCATTTCCGAATCGGTCGAGCGGGCGATCCTGTTTCTCGTCCGGCGCGACCATCTGGTGGCGCTCGGCGCGTTCGGCGCCGCCGCGGACGGCCGGCCGCTCGCGGAGCGGACGAGAGGGCGCAACCTGCCGCTCGACGTAGACAGCGCGCTCTCCCGGGCGTTCGACTCCGGAGAGGTGCAAAACGTCACGTTCGAAGGCGCGACGCTGCCCGAAGAGCTGCGCCTGCTGCTCGGGCCTCCGCGCGCCGGCCAGGTCGTGGTCTTCCCTGTGCTCGGCGCCCAGCGGGTGATCTCGGTGATCTACGCCGACAACGGCGATCGCAACCAGCCGATCGAAGACATCGACATCCTGGAGCTCGCGACCGCCCAGGTCGGCATGGCGTTCGAAAACGAGCTGCTGCGGCGCCAGATCCAGCAGAAGGATTGATCCCCGGCGGGCGCGCCGGTGCCACGAATCCGCCGCGGAGACTCCTGACTCCTAAGGCTTCGCGCTCCACACCTCCGTCGCCGGATAGAACGACGACCAACCGAACCAGTACGTCTCATGCCCCGGCAGCCGGGCGAGCCGGCGCCCCGAAGGGTTGCTGAGGCCGTCCTCGGCGAGCTTCCAGGCGTGGCCCTCTTGATCGGCGAGGAAGCTCGCGCCGAGCGCCGCGCGGAGCACCGGCCCGAACGTCCGATCTTCCCGCCGGTAGGCGCGCACCGCGCCGGTCTCGTCGATCACCAGGACCACGGGCACCCCGTCGGAACCGCCGACCTGATCGGAGATCACGCCCGGCTTCGGCAGCTCGGCGAGCGGATAGGCTTTCGCCACGCCGCCGAGCAGCAGGGCGAACACTTGGGTCTTCGGCGCCATCCGGGGACTGGCGCCGAGGGAAGGAAACATCAGATCCGGGCTGGCGAAATACGGTCCGTACGGCTTGCCCGGCGTGTAGTCGCGGTCGAACCCGGTGCGCGGCGAGAGCACCTTCGTCGCCGGATGGTTCTTCTTCCATTTCGCCCAGGAGGTCACCACGATCGGCAGCCGTTCGAGCCGCAGGCCGGAGCCGGCGAGCGGCCCGGCCACGGGCTCGCCCGTCAGCTGGTTCCAGAGCGTTTCGGTCTGCCGGTCGTACATCAGTTTGTTGCTCTCGTAGAGCAGGCCGGAGGAGCCGAAGGTGAACGTCCGGGCGCCCGCCTTCGTCGAGTACAGCACGCCCGCGCCGCAGAGCGTGCAATAGGCGAGCGAGACCGGCGTGTCGCCCACGACGTCGTTCGCCATCTCATGCCAATCGAGGATGCGCAGCGGATAGGCGCGCGTGTCGCCGTGGATCTCGACCCCGAACACGCGATCCTCCGGCGTCAGGTACGTGGCCTCCGCCGCCGCGATCAGCTCCGGCCGGTCGAGCGCGGGAATGCCGTCTTTCTTCACCCCGCCCCATTGAATCCGCTCGATCGGAATGCGGCTCACGGCTCCGGGATCGAAAAACCGACGCAGCGCCGGATCGACCCGCGCCGCCAGCAGCCGGCCCTTCCAGGCGGTGAAGCCCGCCGGCAGCTTGGGGTCCTTCTGCGCCCCCAGCCAGGTGAATCCATCGTGCCACGGCTCCCCGCGGCCGATCCCCGCCGCGAGTCCGGCGATTGCCCCGAGCGCTTCGACCACCGCGGCTTTCTGTGGCCCCAGCGGAAAGCGCAGCAGCTCGACCAGCGGCGCCGCATAGCGCGGATCGCGCGAGCTTTCGGCGCGCGCGCAAGCGGCGCGGAACGCCCGGGCGTCCGAACCGAGCAGCGCTTCGAGATCGGCCGCAAGCTTGGCGTCGGACACCTTCGCGCCGGCCGGCCCGGCCCCGGCGAGCAACGCGGCGAACAGCCCTAGGGCCGCCGTGACTTTCAATCGTCTCATCGTGATCTGTCCCTTCCCGGCCGGTCATTCTAACGGCCGCTCGAAGGGTTCGGGGGGCGCGAGGATACCTACGCCCGAGCGGCCTTCAGGCCCGCGGCTCGCCGCGCGATCTGGTCGATCAGCCCGCTGAAGATCAGCCCGTGCAGAGGATAGAGCCCGTACCAGTAGAGCCATCCCGCGAGCCCCTTGGGCGCAAAGAACGCGGTCTGTGACAGCAGGACCTGGCCGTCGTCGCGCGGCGCCGCCTGGAATTGCAGCCACGCCTTCCCCGGAACCTTCATTTCGGCGCGCAACCGCAGCAGGCGCCCCGCTTCCACCGTTTCGACGCGCCAGAAATCGAGCGCGTCCCCCCGCCGCAATCCATCCGGATCTCGGCGGCCCCGGCGCAAGCCGACACCCCCCAACATCCGATCGAAGAACCCGCGAATCTCCCAGGCCCAATTCATGTAAAACCAACCGCGCCGGCCGCCGATCCCGGTAAAGACCGTGTAGACGTCGGAAGTGGAGGCGTCCACCACCCGTTGGCGCGTTTCCAGGACCATTCCCTCGTGGGTAGTCAAGGCGACCGGCGTCACCTCGCCCGAGCTGGTGCTCAAGGCATCGAACCAGGTCGTCTCGACGTTGCTCGCCTGCAACCGGGCGAGCGCGCGCTCGACCGCGACCCGATAATTCACCGTCTGAATCTGAGGAAACATTTCCCGCGCGCTCGGATCTTTGACGATGTTTTCGTTGTGCAGCCCCTCGATCAGCGGGCGGGCGATGAACGCCGGGATGGGTGTGACCAGATTCACCCAGTACGACGAAAGGCGCGGCGTGAGCACCGGAACCGGCACCAACCATCGTTTCAGCCCCCGGACTTCGGCATAGATCATCATCATTTCGCCGTAGGTGATGACCTCCGAACCGCCGATTTCAAGGATCCGCCCGGCGCTCTCGGGAACGGCCAACGCCGCGGTCAAGTACTCCAACACGTCGCGAATCGCCAAAGGCTGAGTTTTCGTATAGACCCAGCGCGGGCAGATCATGATCGGCACCCGCTCGGTCAGATAGCGAATCATTTCGAACGACAGGCTGCCCGACCCGACGATCACCCCGGCACGAAATTCGGTGACCGGGACCCCGCCGCTTCGCAGAGAATCGCCCGTCTGCTGGCGCGAACGAAGATGCTCCGAAAGCCCCGGCGAATCTTCCGCCAGGGCGCCGAGATAAATGATCCGTTCGACCCCGGCGTCCTTAGCCGCCGCCCCGAATTGCCGGGCCGCTTCGAGATCGCGCCGATGAAAGTCGGCCCCGCCGCCCAGGCTGTGGATCAAATAGTAGGCCGTTCCCACACCCTGCAGGGCGGCCGCGAGACTCTCGGGCCGCAACACGTCGCCCGCCACGATCTCGACGGATGCCTGCCAAGGGCGCCCCTCCAAACGAAAAGGATCGCGCGCCAGGCACCGCACGCGATACCCCATCTCCAACAGGCGCGGAACCAACCGCCCGCCGATATACCCCGTGGCCCCGGTGACCAGGATGAGCGGCCGGACGTTCTCTTCAGTAGGCATGAAGAGGTGTCTTGCAAGGCGCGTGCTTGGGGCGCGCCCACCGGGTAGGATGACTGCGAATTGCAACAAGGAGACGCACAATGAGGCGAAGGAGACTCGCCACCCGAAACCTCACCGCCGGAGCGTGGCTTCTGGGCCTTCTGGCTCTACTGCCGGCACCCGCCTTGGCGCAGGAAAACGACACTTCGTTCGATCCTTCCGTCGGCTGCCCGGCGTACGGCCCCGGGGTCGGGCCGCAGCTGTTGATCGACGAGGCGCACAAGAACCTACATACGGCCGGAGGGCGCTACGCCTCGTTCGCCGCGGTGGCCTCCCACGACGGCTTCCGCGTCGAACCGTCCACCGCGAGTTTCCTCGAAGCTCCGCCGCCCGAGGGCGCGATCCTCGTCATCGCCAACGCCCGCGGCGTGGCCGACCCGGCCGACAGCGCGTTCCCGCCCGCTGAGATCGCGCGTCTTCACGCTTGGATCGAGGGAGGAGGATCGCTCCTCTTGATCACCGACCACAAACCGTTCGGAACCGCGGCCCGAGCCCTCGCCGCATCCTTCGGCATCGAGATGTCCGACGGCCACGTCCGAGACACCGAACACGCCGCCCGCGAGCTTCCCGGTCCCGACTTCCTCGAATTCACGCGGGCCAACGGCCTCCTCGGAGACCACCCGATCCTCCGCGGCCGAAGCCCGTCCGAAACGCTCTCCCGCGTCGTCACCTTCGGCGGTCAAGCCCTCCGCGTCGGCCCGAACCTCACGACCCTCCTCCGCCTAGGGCCCGCCGCCGAAGCGGTCGCCAACCCCGACCAACCCACCTCCCCGGTCGAAAAAGTCGGAGGCTGGTCCCAAGCCGTGGCCCTGGAAATCGGCAAAGGCCGCCTCGTCGTCGTCGGAGAAGCCGGAATGTTCGGAGCCCAAATCATCCAAGGAGAAGCCGCCCGCCGCGCCGGCCTTCCCAGAGAGCTCCGCTTCGGCATGAACCACCCCGGAACCGACGACCGCCAGTTTCTGCTGAACACGCTGCATTGGCTGGCGCGGTTGCTGTAGGGAGGAAAGGCGCCGAAGCCTCAGAGGCAAAGATCAGATGCCTGGGCAAGCGAACCTGTAACCGTACTTCCTCCGTACGTGGTATCTTCAGCAGTGAGGTGCCGCAATGACCATTGCAACCGACCAGCGCGACGAACGAATCGACCTGCGAGTTTCTACCGGGCTTAAGACTCTTCTCTCCCGCGCGGCCTCCTATAGCGGGATGTCCCTGTCGAGCTTCCTCGTTTCCATCGCGGCCGACCGGGCCAAAGAGGTTGTCGCCGAGCACGAGACGCTGACTTTGAGCCCTCGCGACTGGGAGGCTTTTCTCACGGCCCTCGACGACGACCGGCCTCGCCCCGAACTCGAGGCCGCCGTGCGCAGATATCGCAAGCGGCGCGAACTCGATGCCGGCTGAATGGCGGATTGAGCCTCTCCAGCGGGATCACGATCGCTCCCGTTTCGATTGCGGCGAGCCGGCCCTCGACGAATATCTCGCACGTTTCGCGCGGCAAAACCAGGAGTCAGGGGTAACCCGCACGTTCGTCGCAATGGACCCTGCAGAACCGGGTCGAATCCTGGGTTACTACTCCTTAGCCGTTGGAGCGATCGATCGTGCCTGCCTGCCGCCTGACGCGGCCCGTCGTTTCCCCAACTTCCCCTTACCGATCGCTAGATTGGCCAGGCTCGCCGTTGACCGGAGCAAACAGGGCATGGGGCTTGGTGATGATCTCCTGGTGGATGCCCTCTTTCGCTGCCTCCGCGTCGCAAAGGACATCGGAGTCGCCGCAGTCGTGATCGATGCCAAGCATGAAAGAGCGAAGGCTTTCTACGCGCGCTATAAATTCGATGCGCTGCCTGATCTTCCTCTGACGCTGTGGCTTCCGCTGCCCGCTCTTCGTAAGTTGTTCGAAACTAGCGGATGCTAAGGAAAAGGCTCGCTCGTTGCACGGAAGGCCCGCGGTACCAGATGTCCCCCCTACCGCCACCGCGCACCTCTCGAGAGGCGCTGTCACCCCTGGAATGAGACATCCACCGCAACCGACGACGAGACCTCGGCACAGCTGGTCAAGGGTGGATTTCAGTCATTCGCGGAGGGCGCTCGGCGCGACCGACGAGCAGGCGCTCGGTCACCAAATTGGCGAGGCGAGTAGGAGATGTTGGGATTTCCAAAGAGCAACCAGGCGCAATAGTAGATCCTTTCCGGAGCTGCCGTTTTTCTCCCACACCTTACCGCCTCACCGAGAGTCCGCCCTCCGACCAAGCCCTGATAAAGCGCGTCATAGTAGGCGGTTAGGGAAACCTCACCCGAGCCGCCGCCGCTGAGAAACCCACAGTACGCCCCGATCGACCCTTTGGCTCCTTTCGCCACAAAGCTAGGAGCCACGCTCTTGGTGCGCGCGCCGGCCCTGCAGCCCAAAAAGAAGAAGACGCTCGGACCATGACGATCGTAAAGCCCTCGCACGTCCACAGCGATACCATAGGGGTTATCTATCTGCAAAGAAGTCTCCGTACCATGACATTCAAAGTGCAGAATGTCCAAGTCCCGCCTGTGAAACAATCCAGCGGCGACTTCCTCGACCGGGAAGAAATAGTGCTCAATGGCCAGGTTGTTATCTATGCGTAGGGTTGCGGAGACGACGTCCATTTCATGCAGAGATGTTAATCCTGGATTGTAGGCGCATACGTGCGCGATACGCCGCAGGGGCACCTCTTCGCTTTGCGACGCGTTGATCAGATCCGAAAGGGTTGCTCCCTCTGGATCCCGGTGAGCAATGATGCATTCAGTTCCGAGAAGACTTCCTCGGCAAGGAATAAGATCGATCGGAAGAAGCCGATCTGTAAAGACAAGGATGTGGGAGAAGCGATTCGGAACCTCATCCCAGATGAGGTCTTCGCCCACTCCCGCTGCTCGATTCGCCAGCTGGTCGCCGAGATCGGCAGACTGTGCCAGCCAAGTCTTGCGCCCCTCGTCAAGACTAGTGGGCGGAGAGTGCTTAAGCGCTCTATCGAGTGCATCGAGACATTTCCTCAACGCATCGTCGACGTTCAGAGTGACTATACACTGACCCTGCTCCTGAAGTTTCCTTACTATCCCCACAACGGGCAGTGTTGTAAAAATGAGCGCCTTCGCCATGGTGACAGACACTCAGTAGTAAACGGCGCGGGCTTCCTACTTAGCCAGCTTCCTTAGAATGCAGCGGTCCTCCCTCATCATGCGCTCGGCCGTTTCCATTTGCCGGGCGAGGCCGGGGTCGGAGGGGGTGAGCTCAATTCCGAGAGGTGTCTCGACCACGTAGAGAAGATCTCCTCGATCAACCTGCAGGCGCTCGAGGATCTCCTGGGGCAGCACCACTCCCGTCGAGTTGCCAACCGCGCCGAGCTTGAGCGAGGTCACCAAGGAACCTCCTCCCGATCCCGAAACAATTTCCCGGTCGGCCCGCCCGTGGGCAGGGTCGCGAGGTAGATCGCGGTGTCCGCGCCTTGGGCGGGGGTTCGGGGCGCGAGGGGGCCGCCCATGTCGGTTTGGACCCAGCCGGGGTAGAGGGCGTTGACCAGGACGTCGCCGTCGCGAAGATCCGAGGCGAGGATGATCGTGAGGGCGTTCAGGGCGGCTTTCGAGAGGCGATAGCCCGCGAAACCGCCCGCCATTTCGGACATTCCTCCCAGGCCGCTCGACATGTTGACGATCCGGCCATAGCCGCGCCGTTGCATGCCGGGCACGAGCGCCTGAGTGAGCGCCCAGGGTCCGAAGACGTTGGTCTCGAACGTGGTGCGCACCGCGCCGAGAGGCAGGGTGAGCGAGCCGTGGGCATGGTCCTCGGCGGGAAAGATCGCGGCGTTGTTGACCAGCACGTCCGCTCCGCCCAGCTGGGATTCGACGTACTCGGCCAGGCGGGCGACGCTCTCCGTCGAGGTGACGTCGAGCGGAAAGGGAAGCACCTCGCCCGTGGGGCTGAGCGCCGCGGCGCGCTCTCGCGCGGCGTCCGGATTGCGCGCGGTGAGCACTACGCGCATCCCCAACCCCGCGAGCTGGCGGCAGATCTCGAAACCGATCCCGCGATTGCCGCCGGTTACCACCGCAACCCTCGCTCGATTCATGGTGCCCTCGTCCTCCTCTTCCTCAGTCTACCAACCTTGGAGAGGGAGGAGCCGGCAGCCCTCACCCCCGGCCCCTCTCCCAAAGGGAGAGGGGAGAACGGCACAACGTTTTTGCTTTGCCCCCCTCTCCCTTTGGGAGAGGGGCCGGGGGTGAGGGCTGCGGCAAGCCGAATCCGACTTTGACTGGATCCCGGTGGAGGGGCGGTACTCGCTACTCCGCGAAATCCGCCCGCCAGAGCCCGCCGCCTACCGGAGCGGCGAGCCACTGCGTCGCCCGGCCGGGATCTTGGAGCAGGAGGGGCACCGGCGTTTGACTCCCCGCGGGAAGACCCGCGCTCGCGTCCTGCCAATGCCGGCCGCCGTCGCGGCTGCGGCGGACGCCGCTGTAGGTCGCGGCCCAGAGTTGATCGGGATGCGCGCGATCGGGGATGAGGTCCACGATGGGGAGCGCTTGCCCGCCGGGCGGCGTGAGGTTTGAGAGTTGGCGAAACGAACCGCCGTCGTTCTGGGTCACCAGGAGGCGATTCGTCTCGACGACGAACGTCACCTTGGGGTGAAACGGATCGAACGCGATGAGGGTGCCGTTCCGATGCCAGATCTCCCAGGTGCGGCCGAAGTCGAGACTGCGATAGATCAAGGGAGGACCGAATACATGCGGAGCCCGGGTGGTCGCGAGCCCGTAGATCCTCTCCGGCCGGCGCGGATCCTGGACCAGGCGTTGGAAGGTGGCGACGAGGGAAAACTCGTCGGAAGGATCGAGAACGCCGTCCTCCACCCTCCGCCAGGTGCGGCCGAGGTTCTCGCTGCGATAGATCCCGGAGAACCCGGCGGCGAGCAGAACCTTCGGCGCGGGGAAAGCCAGAACGTCGGCCGGGGGCAACGTGCCGGGAACCCGCGACCAGCTCGCGCCGCCGTCGCGGCTGACGTAGAGATGAACTCCGCTCTCGCCGCCCGAAATCGCCCAGACCCGCCCGGCCACGAGCGGATCGAACTCCAGGGTGACGCGCCGCCCGGGCAACGTGGTGGCAAACGGCGCGAACGTGGCGCCACGGTCCGAGGTCGCCTGAAGATCGCCGAACAGCTCGACCACCCAGCGCCGCGGGTTGAAGGGGTCGATCAGGAAATCGGTCACCGGATAGGTATGGAGGCCGCTGCGGATCGGAGCGCGCCAGGTATCCCCGCCATCCTCGGTGACGAAAAGCCCCTTCGGCGTGGCGGCGAAGGCCAAGCCCGAACGCCCGGGGAAGGTGGCGAGCGCCCGGGCGCCGTAAAAGGCCGTCGTTGCGATGTCGATGTCGGGCAGACCGCCCGTCGCCTGGCGAAAACTCTCGCCGCCGTCGTGGCTGACGAACAGGCCGCGGATGCTGCCGCCGTAGACCAACTCGGGGTCGAACGGATCGACCGCCAAGCGATCGAATTCGAACGGGAACGGCCCTTCCCAGGTGGCGCCGCCGTCG
>Ga0134122_10001620_pt1 | contig 16296 bp, 15 predicted proteins | sample KB302_FD_96461 | JGI IMG/M metagenome (GOLD analysis project Ga0134122, IMG submission 96461) | Terrestrial soil microbial communities without Nitrogen fertilizer from Kellogg Biological Station, Michigan, USA - KB3-0-2 | ecosystem: Environmental > Terrestrial > Soil > Unclassified ... | reverse complement strand
TCGAAGGCCGGGCCGTCGTCGACGGACCTTGAGCCTTTGTCTAATTGGAAACGGAAAAACTTGATGGTCCCGAATGAAGATACGGCCAAACTTATTGCGGAAGCGATCTGGCTTCCTGTTTATGGCGCCGAAACCATAGCCAGGCAGGCACCACTGCAGGCTATCAGTCCGCGGTTCAATCTTTGGCGAGTCACCGCCGGCACACTCTATGCGCTCATCCGTATGAAGGATGGAAAGATCCTTTCGGTGGGCCAGAGTGCGGAATGAACCGATGTTTGAGCGTTACAATGAACGCGCTCGACGAGTGATCTTCTTTGCGCGCTATGAGGCCAGTAAGTTTGGCAGCGCTTCGATCGAGACGGAGCACCTTCTTCTGGGACTGATGCGGGAAGACCGACATCTCCTCCAACGGTTCCTTCCTGCTGCCACATCCATCGAAGACATTCGCAAACAATTCATAGACCGGATCGAACCACGCGAAAGTATCCCCACATCCATCGATTTGCCCCTCTCGGAGGAGTGCATACGCATTCTCGCGTACGCTGCAGAAGAGTCGGACCGACTGATGGATCGCTTCATTGGCACGGACCACCTCCTGCTTGGAATTCTGCGCGAAGATTCCTGCTCCGCGGAAAAGGTCCTGACCGGTTTGGGAGTCGACATCCGGTCCGTTCGCGAAAACCTATCCAAAACACCATCATTACCGGACGAGCCATCCCGTGAAGGAATGCTTCATCTTCGTTCCTCACATCCGGAGACTCCATTGCCGGCGGCCGGCGTGGTTCCGGACAGCGACACGGCAAAACGAATAGCTGAAGCCGTATGGCTGCCGAAGGTATCGGGACCCGGCACTCGTGTCATGGCGCTCGACGCAGAATTGAAGTACGGTGTGTGGATCGTCACGGGCTCTCACACCAGCCTCGTTCAGCCCACTCTGGCTGCATTCATTCAGAAAAAAGATGGAAAGATTCTTCGAATCCACCAGGAGAAGGCAGAAACTGAGTCTTGATGGCGCAGACCGCAACGATCTATAACCTTGCGATCGATCTCTCCGATGTCGATCGCGGCGTCTATGAAAAGATCGACCTTCGCATTGCCCGCCAGCCGTCGGAGACTGCCGAATACATGCTCGTCCGAGTCCTGGCCTACTGCCTGGAATACCGGGACGGAATAGTGCTGACCGAAGGCGTGGCGTCCGGAAATGAACCCGCGATACTGATTCGGGACATGACCGGTCAGATCACGGCATGGATCGAAGTCGGACTACCCGATCCGGACCGGCTGCATCGTGGGATGAAGCTGGCCGGACGCGCGGCGGTTTACACGCATCGCGGCCGGCTGCTTCTTTCACAACTGGCGGGATCGAGAATCCACAAATCGGACAGCGTTCCAATTTATGCGTTGGATTCAGAATTCATCGACGAAGTCGCCGGGCTGATCGATCGCCGATCCTCCATCGGGCTTTCCATCACCGAACAACAAATCTATCTGACCATCGGCGGGAAGAACTTCAACTCCGCGATTGCGGAGCACCGGATTTCATAGAGGTATTTCACCCCTCACCCGACGCGCCAGCCTGCTGGCTGCCGCGTCACCCTCTCCCTTCGGGAGAGGGAAGTTCCATCTTCCTCGTCAGAATCGTCATGGCAAACAGAAACCCCACGGCGATCAGCGCATTCGATCCCAAAAGCGGATAGTCGATGTATTGGGAAGGCATGTTCACCGAATTGAAGAAAGCGAAGTTGATGGGTTGCGGAGGTATCTGGTATGGAAGCCTCGAACTGACCTCGCGCATCCACGCCGAATCGGTCGCGTTTCCCACTCCTTCGAGAATCGAATTCATCATGAGAACGGCTGCAGTAATGGTTCCCGCCACCATCGGCGACGCTCGCACGCCCAATGGAACGCTCAAACACAAGACTACAAAAGTCGCGGTTAGAGCGGTTGCGAATCCGAAATGCGCGTAAGGCGTAACTGCAAGATGCTGTCGATACGCGAGTCCGATACTGACCGCATATCCAACTGCCAGAATCACGGATGCCAGAATCTGCGTACCGATGATCTTGCCGGCGATCAGTTCCCAGCGGGATATCGGCAGCGCGAACAACGTCTGGGACCTTCTCTCGTTCGGGATGCTGGTTGCGCCCAGGGAAACGGTGGTAATGAACGTTCCCCAGGCCCAGAAAAAGAAGAAGCTGCTGATAATGTTGTCGGCGAAAGGCGTCGCAGCAGTGATCTTTACGGTGAACCCGAATTGCAAGACGATCAGTGCAGCGCCCATCAGAATAAGCACGGCAAAGGGAAACCAGGCTTTCCGGCGGATTCCATCCCGCATCGTGTACAGCATTACCGCCCATGTCGCGCGCATTTGCCTCCTTTTCCTCCCTATGGCACGGTTGCCGGGATGATTTTCATTTCGACCGTTTCCTTCGAGGACTCCCGGATCGAAACCGGCGTCCCTTTTGAATCGTAAGCGTTCAAGACGTCCGCATCGAAATACGAAAACGGTTCAATATCCTCCCAGGCGAACAGCTTGTAGTTGCCCGGAGCGAGGCCACGGATAGTGAAGTGACCTTCCATGTCGGTGACCGCCATCTTGTATAGTTCACGCCGCTCGCGCGATTTGTCGGGAATGAGGACAGCCTGAACGCCCGTCAGTGGCTTGGAAAGTTTGTCGGTAATCTTGCCATCCAATTGGCCGGCGTTCGGGCTCAAGGTGACTTCAAGAGCGCCGTTCACGCGGTCGCCGATCGTCGCTCCAGCGAGCACATCCATCTGATCGAGCCGCGCTTCCTTGATATACATGTTCGGTCCGATACCGCTGACCGAAACCTTGTAGTTTCCCGGTTTGATCCGAGGCAATGAAAAAGTTCCATCCGCTGCCGGCTTGCCGCCGCCGCCGGAGAGAATCGCGAAAATATCGGGGCCGCCCGATCCCGATTGCAGCGACACGGAGTAACGGTCGTACGGATTCGTATTCGCGTTGCCGACCGTCGGCGGCGGTCCGCCGTCCATACGGAGACGGCCCGGAATCGTAATGCCCGAACTGACCGTCACATTGACGTTTTCGATATCCGTTCCGTACACGTCAATGGGAACCTGAGTTGTGTTCAGGGAAGACATGGCCGCAAGCGGATCCGCAGCATCGCCTGGGGCAGTTCCTCGGCCTCCCGCCGCTGGGACCGGCATCTGTGCCATCGACGTAATCTGCAGCAAATAGGAACCGGATGAAACGTCCCTGGCTTCGAATTCACCGGTCGCCGGATTGTACGTGTTGCCTTGCAATGCACCGCCAAGACCCATGAGAATATCCATCGGAGATCCTCCGGACCCCGTGCGTGGTGTTACCGAGACCTGCGCCATTTGTGGCGGTTTGCCAGTTCCGGCATCCATGATCTTTCCGCGAATTCGAACCTTCTGATCCCGTGTCAGCGTGAAGTCCATGCCGCGAACTTCCGCCCCAGGCTGCAGCTCCACCGCTGCTGCGCGGGCGGGATCCGGCGTGTTCGGGTAATAGATGACGACAAACCCGGAATTGTTCGCTTCGTTGGGATTCTTTCCCGGACCGAGAATTGACTGGGATTGCGCCAGGATCTGCTCTTCCTCCGGAGTGCTCGGCGGTGGCGCAGCCGCAGCAGCCTGCGAAGACATCGCCGAGAGCGCTTCCAGTCCGGTCGGCGACGCATTCGCGTTGATGAAGTACCGCCCGGGATTCATCCAGTACAACCGGTATTCCCCGAGATCGTTTGTTTTTGCAACGCCCACAGGCTGAAGCGAACGCTTGCCGGTGGCATCGTATGTCGAGCGCAGTGCCTGTATCGAAATGCCGGGGAGAGGATCGCCATTGGTATCGATGACGCGGCCGGCAATTGTCGCCGCGGGCGTCAGGCGGAACGAAACGTCCGGAACTGTCTGTCCGGCGCGAACGTTCAGAACGGTTCCCGGGCGGCCGATGGAGTGCTGTCCGAATTCCTGACGCGAATACCCGTTTCGCACGGCAGCAACACGATAGGAACCAGGAGGAAGATCCTTGATGGCAAACGTTCCCTGGTCGTCGGTGAGAACGGCCGGAATGATCTGCAGCTGTTGAAAATCCTGCAGTGATGGATCGCCGGCGCGGGCTCCAGCGTCAGGCGTCGCATCGATGCCTGCGGGATTCGGTGCGGCTCCAAGGCGGGTGACCGTTACCTGAGCCCGCGCAATCGGCTCTCCTGTTGTCGCCTTCACGACGGTTCCGGTGATCGTTCCTTTCGGCGCCGGCGCCGCTTGTGGACCGAGCGGAGGAGCCTGCTGCGCAAGCGCGGATGAGAGTTGCAAAGAAATTAAGAGCATGGTTATTGCCAGATATAGTCGCTTCACAAATTTACCTCCAGAACAATAGTCGTGACTCAGTTTGAAATCGAACGTCAACGTTTGCACGCCTGACTGTAGGCGCGGTCTATGACCGCGCACGCTCGATGGTCTGAAATAAATTCGACTGAAAGATTGTGCGCGGTCACAGACCGCGCCTACAGTCACGAGGAATCCCTCATCGAAAGTTCGCCGCGTCTCATCAGGAACGTCAGCCCGATAAAAAATATGACGCCGAAGAATGCATTCAGGAGCAGCCCTGCAAAGTCTGCACCCGACGCATGCGTTCCGTGAAAGAACGCTCCACGGATCGGTTCTCCCGGAATCGTCCAGGGAAGCAGATACCCGAGAGCTTTCGTCAGCCCGTTGCCCGAAATGAGATGCGCTTTTGCCATGCCCTCCACCACCGTCGACTGCGCTTCGGCAATCACAGTGATCGTCCCTACAATCACAGGAGACAGCCAGGCGCCCAGTGGAATGCTCAGACACAGGTAAACAAAGCTGACTGTCAGCGCCGTGGCAAAGCTAAGTCCGGAATACGCCGTAACAGGGACTCCGGACAAAACGGCCAGGCCGGAGCTCAAGCCAAATCCCAAAGCAAGAAACGCGGCCGACAATAACTGGGCCCCAATGAGTTTTCCCAGGGCCAGTTCCCATCGGGTGAGAGGAAGCGTAAACAGCATCGGTGTCCGACGCTCGCGGGGAATACTGGCCGAGCCCACGCAAACAGCGGTGAACAGGCATCCCCACGACCAAAAATAAAAGAGGCTGCTGATGGCGTTGAAGTTTCCAAGCTGGGGCTTTCCCGAGCCAAAGTTTCTATGGTCAAAACCCAACCACAGGAGCAATGCGCAGAACAATGCTGCAACTATAAGTGGAAGCCACGACTTTCCGCGGATTCCGTCCCGGATTGTGAGAACGGTTATAGCCCAAATTCCTTTCATATACTCCCTTTCAACGTTCGGAACCTGCCAGCTCAATGAACAACTCTTCCAATGGAACGCGGATGCAGCGGACTCCGTTGTGCCCCAGGGAAGAGATCAGCTTCTGATGAACGACCTCGGGCGTGCCTTCAACAACCGCATGCCAGTCTGCATGCGCTTTCCGAACACGCAGGCATCCCGGCAAATTTTGAAGCACGCCAGGATCGGCCACGGATGCGAGAGGAACAATCGCGAGGCAGATATTTTCCCGAATGTGATCGATATTGCGGTCCAGCTTGACGCGATGCTCGTCGAGCAGAACCACACGGCCTCCGATGCGTTCCACGTCGGTCATATGATGAGAAGAAAACAGTATCGTTGTGCCTTCGTCATTCAGCAAATGGATCGACGCTTCCAGAAACTCGCGCCGGGCCACGGGATCGAGCCCTCCTGCCGGTTCGTCGAACAACAGGAGTTCCGGCCGGTGACAAAGCGCACAGATCAGCGCGACCTGCCGCGCCTGTCCTTTGCTGAGATGCCGAATCTTCGCCTTGCGGGCAAGGCCGAACCGATCCAGCAGGCTCTTCTCCAGCGCTTCGTCCCACATCGGAAACAAGTACCGATGGAACGCAATCAATTCCGCGATCGTCGCACCACGCAGTTCCTGGTTTTCCGAAACATATCCCACGCGCTTCTTCACCGCGATGGGTTCGGCCGTCGGCGAAAGCCCAAACACGCGCACGGAACCGGAATCGGGATAGAGCAGGCCTATTGCAATCTTGATCAGGGTGGTCTTGCCGGCGCCGTTTCGTCCAAGCAGTCCGACGACTTCGCCCTGGCCAACGGAGAATCCCACTCCATCCAGCACCGGCACTCCTCGTTTATACGACCGCGAAACGTTCTCGAATTCCAAAATAGCGTTCATGCGTTCTCCTTAGCGTGTTATCGGGGCCGCCTCAACGGAGAGATCTTCGCGAATTCCGACTCGTTGAATATCTTGTTGAGTGCCAGATAGAGCAGTGTCAATCCCGCAATGGCGATTGCCAGGAGCAAACCGTCAGAAAACTTCGCGGAAATGTGCATCAGCGGGCCGATCACATCGGCACGGGTTATTGGACCACCGTGTAGGAAACCCCACCACCACGCGATGGGCAGCAGCATCACGAGCATGTGCAGCGCCTTCCGACGACTCAAGGCCTCACAAAAGATCAGTTCGACAAGCGTGAGCCCCGTCAGTGCCGCAACGCTGACAACCTGCCCACGAAACGGCGGGATACTGAACCAGACCTCCGCGTAATACCCAGCGAGAATGACCGCCACTATCGGCAGTACGAAGGCGAGCAACAGCATGCGCGGCGCAATTGGAAGGGTTCGCAACCATTTGACTCGTTCATGAAATATGCCCCAGTCGGCCAGAATGAAGACAAAGACGCCGAGCCATCGGCCAAGGCTGCTATAGAAAAACAAAACGGGCAGGGCCAGGACCACATACCCACTTAGAATCACAAAGCGGATGTAAGGCCAGTGTGGCAATACCAACGCCGGAAAGTAGTGTTGGATGATTCCTTCACACGATGCGCGGGGCGCTTTCCTGGAAACAATTTGAAAGGATTCGGGTACGGTTTTCCAGACGCGGATAAACAGCATGACGATCAGGAACAACGCGGCGGCAGCCGTGGGCACGACCGGCAACTTTCCCATGCCGAGCGCAAGGAATCCAGGAAGCAAAGCCATTCCCATCATCCACTCGTGCGTGTAGAACATCGTGATGCGAATGGAATATGCCAACAGAAACACTACAATGAAACCCGAAGCGACATTCAGGAGTTCCAATCCCTGTACCGAGCCGTCCGAACCGCGAGATCCAAATAGTATTGCTGTCGCGACGACTGCGGGAAACCAGGCCATCGCCATTGCGGAGGCAAATCGAGCAAGAAAAATGGAACGTCCGGCGACGGGCAGTCCGGAAAGGAAGCGGCTCGAGTGGAAACATCCCCGTACACATACGAAAATGCCGAGGCTCGCGTAAGTGGTCCACACCGCGGCCGTCTTATGCCACGCGGCAAGAATCGCGACGAAAATCGTCGCCAATGGCATCATTCGCCAGAATGGATCGCGACGGATCAGGGAGTACAGCATGGATTGGCCCATCAGCGGTCTCCGCCCAGAAGTTCGATAAACAACTCTTCGAGCGGCACGCTCATGCAACGGATTCCGTTCCTGCCAAGCGCGAAAGTCAATCGCTCGGAGACCGCCTCGGGTGCGCCCTCGACAACGGCATGCCAGTCATTGAAGACCTCCCGGACGTGCAGGCAGCCGCTCGTACGCTCGATGACGCCGGGATCGGGCGCGGATTCCCGCGGGATGATCGCCACACAGATGTTGTCGCGGATGTGATCCAGCGGCCGGTCGAGTTGAAGCCTGGCTCCATTCAGCACCACCACGCGGTTGGCGATCCGTTCGACATCGGTCATGTTGTGCGATGAAAAAAGGATGGCTGTGCCTTCGCGGTTCAGCAGCCGGATTGACGCTTCCAGGAATTCGCGGCGGGCAGCCGGGTCCAGTCCACCAGCCGGTTCGTCCAGAATGAGCAACTCCGGACGGTGACAAACTGCACACAGCAGAGCCACCTGCCGCGCCTGTCCTTTACTCAGACTGGCAATTCTCGAGCGGAGAGGAAGATCAAAGCGTTGGAGAAGATCGCGTTCCATCGACTCATCCCACATCGGAAACAGTTGGCGGTGGAGCACAATGATGTCCCCGATGGTTCCAAAAAGAGGAAGGATCTGGTCTTCCGACACATACCCCACACGCTTCTTCACCGCTACCGGTTCGGCGGTTGGAGAGAGCCCGAACAGGCGCACCGACCCGCGCTCAGGGTGGAGCGCTCCAATTGCGACATTGATAAGGGTCGTCTTGCCGGCTCCGTTTCGTCCAACCAGCCCGACGACTTCGCCCTGGCCAACGGAGAAACTCACTCCATCCAACACCGGTACTCCTCGTTTATAGGACCGCGAAACATTCACAAACTCCAAAACGGCGGTCATGCTTTCTCCCTTGTGTGTTGCGTTTTCCCCATCAACTCCTGATCCACATCCCTGAGGATCTTCACGACATCCGAGAACTCGACGCCTCCCAGATACGCCAGCGAAAGAAGGTTGCGCGCGGATTGCTCGATCTGGCCCGAATGAACGGAGCGATTGATCTTCGGCAGCTTGCTGCAGACAAACGTACCTCGTCCCCGCTGTGTCTCGATATAGCCGAGCGATTCCAGCTCGTCGTAGGCCTTTTTAACGGTAAGCGGCGCAATGACCAGCTGTTCGCTGAGATCGCGATGCGACGGCAGCTTCTCCTCAAGCTTCAGGTTTTCACACGCGATCGCTTCGATGATCTGCCTCATGATCTGGCGATATATCGAAAGCTCGGCTGAGGGGTTGACGACGATCTGCATTGCAGTAGTGATATATATCTATATATCACGTGACGTCAACAGGAATTATTTGGAGCACGGACATTTTACGATCCTTCGCATGGCCACAGAATCCTCAAGTAGAACGGCCTCGTAACTCCGGGTATGATCCGCTCTATGATTATCGAGAACCAGGAGCAAGTGACTGACGCTGTCCTCGCCGAGGTTCAGCGCATTGCAGACCCGCGCATGCGGGAGATCGTAACTGCAGCCGTGCGTCATCTCCACGCCTTTGCGCGTGAGGTGAAGTTGACGGAAGATGAATTCCGCCAGGCGTGCTCGTTTGTCGCGAGACTCGGACAGAAAACAAACGACACCCACAACGAAGTCGTTTTGCTTTGCGGTTCGCTTGGCTTGTCCGCACTCATTTGTCTTCTGAATAACGGCAATAACGGCCAGACGGAAACAACGGCCAACATGCTTGGACCGTTCTGGCGGATGGAGTCTCCAAACACAGAGAACGGCGCGTCGATCGTGCGCTCGCCGACGCCGGGCCTGCCGCTTTTCGTCAACGCGCTGGTAAGGGATATCCAGGGGACGCCTGTTGCCGATGCCGAGGTCGATGTCTGGCATTCTTCACCCGAAGGATTCTACGAAAACCAGGACCCCGTTCAGGCGAACATGAACCTTCGTGGAAAGTTCAGAACCGGCGTCGATGGCCGTATCCGCTTTCGCACCGTAAGGCCATCGGGTTATCCGATTCCCGTCGATGGACCGGTGGGCGATCTTATCCGGCTGGCGGGCCGCCACAACATGAGGCCCGCGCATTTGCATTTCCTCATCTATAAGGAGGGATACAAGACACACATCTCGCAGGTTTACGTGAACGACGACGTGAATCTTGAAACAGACGTGCAGTTCGGGGTGACGCGCGCCCTTGTGGGCAACTACATCCTGCATGAAAACGAGCAATCACCGGCTGCCGACGTCACGGGGCCGTGGTACTCCCTCGACTTCACATTCACGATCGAGCCGGGCGTCGCAAAATTGCCGCGGCCGCCGATTACCGGCAAGGCGGATGGCGCCCGAGTTCAGCTGGAGATCCTGAAGCGGGCCTGACCACCGCCTGCGGAAAAGCTGCGGAATGGACCTTCTCCCGGCCAAAAGCGTCGTTATTCACTTCCAATTGCGCGATGACCCACTGATTATTTAATCAGCGCCACTTCCGCAGTCGCCTTCGCATTCGGCGATACCGTGACCATTGCTCCGCGCCCATCAAATTGCTGCATGAACTCCACATTTTGCCACGCGCCGGTCTTCACGCTGTCCCAGGCATACAGTTTGTACGGGCCGGGTGGAATAGCGCTCATCGTGAAGTGACCCTGCGCATCGGTGCGCGATGTTTTGTACAGCGCGGGATTCTGCCGACGATCGTCCGGTGGAATCAGGACAACGATCGTGCCCGCCGCCACGGGTTTTCGGTCTGCACCGAGAACATTTCCATCAATGCTTCCGCCGTCCGTTTTCACCATCACATCCAAAGGGGTTGCCGCTTGCGCACCCACCACGAGTCCGTTGTCATACGCACTCACGCTTCCCTGCCGGATGTCCGCGACGTATGCGTTTGCGGGTAACGGAATTGTTGGAACCGGCGGGAGCGCGGCAGTCGCCGCACCTCGCGCACCAGCAGCGGCCGCGGGCGCTTGAAGAGACGGTCCACCGACAACAGCATTGAAACGATACCGAGCTGGCGGAAGCGCGGGATAAGTAAACGACCCGTCGGCTTCGACCCGAACCGGATACGAGGAAATTTGACCGAAGATGCTCGAGATTTGCCCATCCGGAACGTTGCCTTCGGAACCTGCCGGTTGCAGAATCAAGCGGAGGTTCGGTACGGATGGCCTGCCGTCCACTGTGATCCGGCCCTTCACGTCAACTCCTGGATTCACGGCGATGATCACGTTATCAATATTTGAACCGCGAACCTCGACCGTAGTCCGGCCGATGGCCCATGCAGTTGCCGCCCGTTCCGGTGGATTCGCCGCCCCCCAGCCGTATGCAATTGGCAGGCGGGCAAACAGATCGTAAATGCCGGGCGCAACGCCGGGGATTTGAAATGTGCCGTCCGCTGCATTTACTGGGATCGCCCCGCCGCTGGAAAAATCCGACAGCGCATCCGGCTCATGCGGTGTCATCGAAACGGACGGAATCATTTCGCGGACCGCGCCGCGTGCGCCGGTAATGGCCACCGGCGGCAGCGTGGTGGTCACTTTTCCCGATATCGTGGCAGCGGCGCCGGTCCTGATCTGCAGATTGACTCCCAACAGGTCATCGCCGGATTTGAGAATGATCGGCACAGCACGCGCCTGGTCGGTCACGCCAGGATAGAACGTCTTCACTGGCGTTTCCCCCACCACCACCGGAGCACCGCCTCTCCCGGTGCGTGGGAGCGCTTCAATAAAATATTCGCCGGGAGGCAGGCGATACATCCGGTACTCTCCGCGGTCGTCTGTGTTTTTCATATCGGCCAGTTGAAGCGCCGGACGCCCGTCCGTATAACCCGCCTGAAGGACGAACACCTGCAGGTCGGAAAGTGGCTTCCCGTTGCTATCCATGGCGCGGCCGCTGATGGAGCCGCCGGGAAGCAGCGAGATCTGAACGGCGGTGGTCTTCTCTGCGGTCACCGTCACTGTTTTGCTGGCGATTTGCGGATAGACGCCAGACACCGCTGGCGCGAAATATCCCGGCGGAGCGAGCGCGCGGACGTTCGTGTCTCCCACAGGAACACTCGCGATAGAGAAGTGACCATCGCTGTCGGTGACTGTCGTGAGCGCGGGAAGCGGCGTTCCGCCGCGCGAACCATTGGCAATGGCGTCGCGCGCCATTTGTTGAATGGTTTCCGGCGGTACTTCGGCGCCACGGCCCGGGGTGCCAGTACCGGTGTCTGCGGTAATGTGAAAATTAGTCGGGTTATCCAGCATTTCTTGCGCGAGCTGGGGACTTATCACGGCCTGTCCATAGCTTTTGCCGGACACCGCGATCTGAACATCGGGGATGGGGTCGGTGGTGCCCTCACGCGTAACGGTTCCCTGAAGAGTGCCCGTCGCTGCGGCCGCCTGCGGCGCGTTCTGCGTTGCCAACGCCATATGCGTGGCGAATGCCGACAGCAGGGTTGCGATCAATAAGAGTTTCCTGGTCATTGAAAGTTTCCTGAACAGAGCCAAACGATAGAGTTTTGCGTTTCGTCGCCTAATTCCTCACGACCGTTGATTTATCGTGGAGCAGCCCACCCATTAGAGTTCCGCCGAGCAAAATCCCAACGACCGAAGCAGCGACGTACGCCGCGAGATGGCCAAACGCAGAACTCCACTCCTGGGAAGGTCCATGGACCAACATCTGCAGATGAAGGACAAAATATCCGGTAAGCAACAGATTCAAGAGCAGGGTTGAGCCTGCAAACAGAAAGACTGCCGCCGTTTGTCTGTCACGATGAAAGCCAATGGTTACCTTAGCCCGTGGCGGAAGGCCGGTTTGATTCGCTTCAAGGTGCAGATTGGCGATAATCGCGACCAGCCCGCCAATTAGTGCCCATGCGACGAAAGGCAAGGCGACCGCGAATGCGAAAGAGAAAGGCTGGTTCAAGGCGGCATGGAGTCGGACCGGCGCCGACAGGACGGTCAATACCGAACCGATGGGGTCACTCGGGCGAATCGCGACTCCGATTGTTGGCCCGTCAGGGTTGATGTTGAAGAAGTAAGGAGTGATCAGAGGGAAGATCGATGTGACGTTAAACGCCCACAGGACCCAGCCGGTCAAAAGTGCTACGACTGCACTGCCCTTGTGTGCGCGAATTTCCCTGAAGAGACTTACCCAAATGGCTTTCAGTGCCTGACGCCGATACCAGCTCGCGCTGCCATTCTGCACGTACTGCTCGGCAAGATCGCCGAGAACCGTGTCATTGTCGGGGCCGGAGCCAAAGTGTTTCAACATCCATGTGGCAAACCTGGGCGGCTGTTTCGACGTCATGCTTTTTCTCCTTTTAGATTCAGATCCGGCAGGCCTTTCCACAAATTCATCAGAGATCGCCGGGCCTCGCGAACCTCACGTATTCCAGCCCCTGTAATTCGAAAATAGCGTTTTGCACGGCCACCACGTTCGGGAGTGGATTCTCCCAAACGCGAAACAACCAGGCCGCGTTCCTGCAGACGATCCAATGTGGCGTAGACACTCGCGACGACGACCTCGCGGCCCGTCTGTTCCTCAAGCTCCCTCGCGATCGTCACTCCATACGCACCCTCGCCCAGGCGCTGCAGCGCCAGCAGCAGCATGAGATCAAAATTTCCGAGATATTCCCCCTTTCTCATTTGTTCACAATACTGAAGAAATAGACGTACGACAAGTGAGATTCAGAATTATTTTCAAAGACCGAGGAAGGGACATGGGACAAATCAACTCAATGTGTACTCATTACTGCCGTCATGGTAGAACACCCTTCATTCCTTCTGTCACGGCTGTTCCCCTCCTTTTCGCCGCCGATGCAACATCCGGTGCAGCATCTCTGGGACCAGCGCTGATCTTGGATCGAAGCGGCAGCGTTGCTGATTTAATCGTTTGTGGATCGACACTCTACTTCACGGTCAGCCACAACAAAACTAACATTCTGAACACCAGCATCGTCGCAGCTCCGTTCGCAGATCCCGGCGCTCCAACTATCGTTGCAGAATTGAACGCATTCACTGCACTCCACTCCTGCGTGCCGTAATCCGAATCACATCATTGCGATCGTCCGCCCTATCCCAGTCCGCGATTTTCCCAAATCCCATATACCGTTTCCATTTCGAGCACGGTCCGATTCCACGGATACGAGTCTTCAACCATTTTCCGCGCCTGCACCGATAGCTTCGAAGTTTCCTCCGGATGATCGAGAGCCCACTGGATCGACTGCGCCACTGTCTCTGCGGTATCGGAATTCAGCGCGATGGCGTTCTGCCCGTCACGCAGATAATCCTGAACGCCGGAGCAGTTTCGCGCCAGAACGGGCACGCCCAGCGCCATCGCTTCCAGGATGGCCATCCCCTGCCCTTCGTCGCTGGACAACGATACGAAAAGATCCCAGTTTCGTTCGCGGCAAGAAACATCCCGCACCGAACCGCCAAGCCAGACACTGTCCGACAGGCGCCGCGATCGAATCAAACTTTCTATTTCGTGGGCGTATTCAACATCCGCAACCGGGCCGACCAGTTCCAATCGCAGGTCTGAACGCTCTGCGCTCAGACGATCAAAGGCACGCACCAGTTCCAATTGACCTTTACGCGGCTCAATTCTGCCGACGAAACCGATGCATCCGCTCTTTTGACGAACCGATGGAGCAACTCCAACAACCTCCGGCGCGACTCCCCATGGGATCGTCACGATTTTTTCCTTTGGCACTCCCGATTGCGTGAGAATGCGCCGATACGAGGCTGCATTCGCGATAACGAGATCCGAACGAAGGAAACCCGAAATATCCATGGTGTTCATCCACTCCGGACGACCGGCGCCCCAGCTGTGCAACTGGCCGATCAAGCGGAAGTCTTCCGCCCCGCTGTCGCGAACCGCCGCCGCGGCGCAGGCGGGAACTCCGGAATGGCAGTGAATAACATCGGGACGATGGCTGGAAACAAATTCGGATAACTGCTGAACTCCCTTCCAGAACACAGCGGAGTCACGGTCGAAGAAATCGATGCGGCGATGCCCGACGCCGTTGGCTGAAAGGCGCCGACGATACATGGGCCAGTCGGCGAGCCCCTTGGATTTGCCGCTGGTCACGATGGTCACGTCGTGGTTTGCCTGCTGCGACACGCACAGGTTTGTGAGCACTTTACCGGCGCCGCTCCATAGAAATGGAATGATGTGTACAATTCTCATGATTGAATATCAGACTCCGACCTGCACGGTCGCTGAACCCTCTTTTTTCGAATACAACCTGGTCGTCACGTAACCCTCGGGTTTGATTTCGCGGAACTGTTTTCCCGCCTGGTATTCATAGACTTTGGCACCGCTATGGCGCGCAATCCGCACGACATTGTCAAAGCTCATGCCGTTCTGGAACGTGTTCAGATAAATCGCCAGGTCGTAGGATTTTTTCAACTGCTTCTTCAGACGCCCCAGTCCGCTGACACGCATCAGGCCCAGAGTGGGGTAATGGAAAATGCTGTTCACATTCGGGTCGGTCACCAGGATGCCGGACGATGCCAGGACATCCAAAGTCGAGCCTTCCGGCAACAGTTCGCGAAGGTGTTCGTAGGGATCCATGCGGCCGCATCGGATAAACAGGACGCGGAGGCCCGGCCGATCCTCATAGAGTGTCTTGAATTCTTCGTTGCTGATCGAGCCATCCCGATAATCGGTTGCAAGTATCCGGAACACTTCTTCGCGATCCGCTTTCGGGAACTCCGGCGTTTCCATGAAAACCTGTTCCCTGACTCCGAAGTGGCTGGCATCGGTGACGTCATCGACCAGGATTTTGGCGTTGGCGAGGGCCCAGTCGCCAAGCTCGGTCCCAGGATAGGGCACAAGCTGGTTGAAGTAGGCATAGTCGAGGCCCACGTCATCCTTGAACTTGATGCTCTTCTTCACTTTTTCCAAAGTGTCGCCTGGAAGACCGACAATGAAGTGGCCGCCAACTGTGATTCCTGCGTCCTTCAGCAAGCGGATGCCGCGGTAGAGATCGTCGATCGTTTCGCCTTTCTTGATTGCGGCCAGGACATCGTCGTCCGCGGATTCAATGCCGATCGCAACGCCTTTGCAGCCGGCGCGCTTCATCAGTCCGGCGAGTTCGGCATCCAGGCGGTCGGCACGAATTCCGTTATTGGCGTACCAGCCGACGCCAAGATCCGCACGAATCAGCGCTTCGCACACGGATTTGGCATGTTCGACGTGAAGCGTGAGGTTGTCGTCGAGAAATTCAAAATCACGAAAGACATATTCCTTGCGCGCAAATCGCAGCTCATCGATGGTTCCTTCCGGCGACCGCCGGCGGAATTTCCTTCCGTTGATTTTCGGCACGCTGCAGAACGTGCAGTAGTATGGGCAGCCGCGGCTATGCACCATCAGGTAGGGAAACAGGGACCGGTCGATGCGCTCCCAGGTGCGGTACGTCGGATAGGGCAGAGAGTCGAGATCGAAAATGAATTCCGTCTTGTTCACGCGCCATGCGGCATCGTTATAGTGGATCAGTCCGGGAATCTGCCAGATGTCCTTTCCTTCAATCAAGTCCGGCACGGCACGCTCTCCTTCGCCAGTGAATCCAAACTCGTAGACATCCTGCGTCGACATGTACCCGGCGCCGGTGACTCCAATATGGGCTCCACCGGCCAGGGTGCGGGCATGGGGCCATGCGGCCCGAATGGCGCGCATGGTTCTTTCAGCAGAACTGACAAGGGCGGTCTTGACGGAAGCTCCGATCCAGTCCGGCCTGAACGTTCTGGCATAGGCAGCGACTTCGTCGTTGGTGAAGTCGTAGTTGTTCATGTCGAGAACCTTGACTTCGTGGTCCCGGGCCAGAAGAGCGCTAGACAGGTACGCTAATCCCGCGTTGTGCGTCACGTATCTCTGAGCACCCGCCGGATCGAT
>Ga0134122_10001619_pt1 | contig 16301 bp, 8 predicted proteins | sample KB302_FD_96461 | JGI IMG/M metagenome (GOLD analysis project Ga0134122, IMG submission 96461) | Terrestrial soil microbial communities without Nitrogen fertilizer from Kellogg Biological Station, Michigan, USA - KB3-0-2 | ecosystem: Environmental > Terrestrial > Soil > Unclassified ... | reverse complement strand
CACGCCAGCCCGCTCGCCGCGGCCGCGCGGTTCGTCGACGAGCACCTGGCCGGCGTGAACTCCGTCGAGATCATCGTCGACGGGGTGTCGGTCAAGGACCCCGTGGCTCTCGACAAGGTCGCGCGGTTCGAGGATGGCGTGCGCGGCCTGCCCCATGTGCGCAAGGTGACCGGGGTCGTCGACGTGCTCGCGCGGGTCAACCGCGCCGTGCATCGCGGCGACGACGCCTACGCGCGCCTTCCTGATGGGCCGGACGCGGCGTCCGACCTCGAGGATTTTCTCGCCCGCCTGAACGAGGAGGCGCCGGCTGACCTCCGTCGGTTCCTGGCGAAGGAAGGGGATGAGCGCTCGACGCTCAGAATCATCGCCAGGGTGCCCGCGCTGGACACCGCGAGCTCCCAGGCGCTGTTTTCGGAGATCCGGGACGCTGCCCGGCGAAGCGGACTCCCCGAGCCCACGTTGACGGGCAACTTCGTCGTCTTCTCGAACATGTCCACGACGCTCGTCCGACACCAGGCGCAGGGGCTCGGTGTCGCCCTGATCCTCATCCTGGCGGTGATGTCCATCCAGTTCCGCTCGCTCCGTCTGGGCCTGCTCTGTGCCATCCCCAACGGCGCGCCCGTCCTCGCGGTGTACGGCCTGATGGGCTGGAGCGGCGTCGCGCTGTCGGTGCCGACGGCCATGATCGCGAGCGTGGCGATCGGGACCATCGTCGACAATTCGATCTACCTGCTGGCTCGGTTCCGGGAGGCGTTCGCGGAACGGCCGGACTATGTGGAGGCCCTGATCGCGATGGTCTACGCTTCGGGACGGGCGGTGGTGTTCTCGACCGTGACGCTGGCGGTGGGATTCTTCGTCGGTGTGTTCAGCTCGTTCGTGCCCACCGCCCAGTTCGGTCTGCTGACCGGCGCCGCCTTCCTCCTGGGCCTGATCAGCCAGTTCGTGCTCCTGCCGCTGTCGCTGATTCTGTTCCAGCCGCTGGGTCGGCTGCGGCCGGTCACCGCGGTCGGCTCGCTGCTGCTCGTCGTCCTACTCGTGACCGGCACGACGGCCGGTCCCGCGCGAGCCCAGGAGACCCAGGGCAGCCTGCTCCTCAAGGATCAGTTCGGCAATGTGGACGGGCCGCCGCGCCATCGGGGCCAGGCCGTGCTGTTGGTCTACGGGAAAGTCGAGGGCATGCGGAGGATGAAGGCCTGGGAGGAGCGCCTGCGTGACAAGGTGCCGGGCACGCTGGTCGTCCTCCGCGGTCTGGATGCCCGGGAGGCCCTCGGCAAGAAGACGGAAACCGAGGTCAACGAACGCCTTCAGCTGAACGTGCCACGGGACATCGCCATCCTCGTGGACTGGAAGGGCGACTTCGTCCGCGCGTACGGCTTACCTGATGCCAACGTGTCGGCAACCGTCCTCGATGCCCAGGGCAAATCGTGCCACACGGCCTCGGGGCCGGTCACGCCGGAGGCCCTGGAGCAAGTGCGACGAGTCCTCGTGCGCGCGCGCGAGACCGGAACGTGTCCCTGACGCTCCAGGTCGCCTGAGCTCGGCCCGGATCCCCCGGGCATCCCCAGAGTAGTTCCAGACTTCCCCTCGGACTTCGATACGCCATCGCCCTCACTCTGCCCCGAGCGATCACCGGCCATGAACGCCCGGTGGTCAGTGGAGCCATTCACGTCCCGGGCGTGGTCCCGGGAAAGAGGGGAGCGAGGCGATGAAGACGCAGGAGCAGCATCGAATGAGGGGAGTGCTGGCCGCCGCGCTGGTCATGGTGCTGGTGGCGTCGATCGGCTTCGGGGTCGCCGCGGCCATCGCCGCGCCGACCACCCAGCCACTCGACGTCTTCTTCTATTCCCAGTACGACAGCCGCTGGCGCAACGTGGCCATCGGCTTCAACAAGGACGTGAAGATGATGAAGATGGGCTCGCTCCTGACGGCCATCGCCATGGTCGCGGACTACCACGGGCTGCAGAGCCTGCGGCCGGACGGGGAGGTCACGCCCGAGTACATCAATGCCTTCCTGGCCCAGCACGAGGGGTATCGGCCGAGCCCGCCCAAGACCGTGATCATCGACTACGACGGGCTCCTGAAGGCCTTCACCTCGATCCTGGGCGTTCCCGGCGGCATGTTCCTCCTCCCCCAGCCCTGGCCGGCGGGGCGTGCGGCGGTCGACCATGAGCTCGACCGCACGACGACATTCGGGGGGCCGTCGATTCTCATTCTCCAGGTGGCGCCCAATCAGTTCCATCCCGTCGTGGCCGTGGGCTGGGATCCGGAGACCGAGTCGTACTTCATCCTCGATCCTGACTGGGAGAACTTCTACGCCGACCCGACGCCGATGCGGGTGCTGTACGGCTCCAGCTGGCAGCAGCAGATCAGCGGCGCGCTGATCGCGAAGCTGATCTTCTACCCGAGGGGCGAGCCCGAGACGGGTGACATCATCGTGTACCCGCTCATCTCGGTGTCGACCAAGTCGCCTGTCGAGACCATCGCCGTCGATCCCGACGGCCGCCGGGTGGGCTTCGACGTCGCCACCGGCACGACCGTGGTCGACGTGGCCGGCGCCTCGTACATGCCGCAGCCCGTCTGGGCCGATCCGACCGACTCCGAGCCGGTGCGCGCCCCCGGGCGGCTGCTCACCATCCCGGCGGCCGCCGACGGTCGCTACCGGGTCCAGATGATCGCGACCGGCGACGGGCCGTTCACGCTCAGCGTGCGCGCCCGCAACCGCGTCGGCGAGCTCACCGTGAACGAGTTCGTGAGCGGCACGGTCAAGACGGGCGACGTCCTGAAGTTCCAGATCGAGCTGGCCAGCAACGGCCCGTCGTTCTTCACCACCGGCGACAACTTCAAGCCCGAGGCCGACGCAGGCGGGCCGCAGGGCACCACGATCGGCAAGGCAGTCGTCTTCCCCAGTCGCTCGTTCGACATCGACGACGGTATCGCCTCCTACCAGTGGGACTTCGGCGACGGCTCGACCGGGACGGGCCAGACGCCCTCGCACGCTTACGCCTCGGCGGGGACGTACATCGCGACCCTGACGGTCACCGATCATCGGGGCGCGACCGGCACCGACACCGCGGTCGTCTCGGTCTTCGATCCCCAGGCGACATCCGGCCGCACCGAGCGCGTGAGCGTGGCCACCAACGGCACGGAGGCGGCCGGCACGATCGGGAGCTTCAATCCGGCGCTGAGCGCCGACGGCCGCTTCGTGGCCTTCGAGTCGTACGTGAGCAACCTGGGCGGCGCCATCGTGACCGTCCCGAACATCTACGTGCGCGACCGGCAAGCCGGCGCGACGCAGCTCATCAGCCCGGTGAGCTGCGTGAACGGCAGCCACCTGCCGGTCGTCAGCGACGGCGCGCGGCTCGTCGCGTTCGAGTGCCTTGTGCCGAACCCGACGACGGGCACCGTCATCGGCACGATCCTCGTCGTCGACCGGCTGACCGGTGCGGTCGAGCGCGCGGACGTCTCCGGCACCGGCGAGGGTGGCATCTGTAGCTCGCTGACCTCGTGCGGCAGCAGTCGGCCGGCAATCACGCCCGACGGCCGGTTCGTCGCGTTCTACTCGGAGCACACCAACCTGGTGCCGAGCGACACCAACGACCAGCCCGACGTGTTCGTGCGCGATCGCGTGGCGGGCACGACCGAGCGTGTCAGCGTGCGGCCCGACGGGAGCCAGTCCGAGTTCGGCGGTGCCAATCGCTTCGACGACCGGGTCGGTATCAGCGCCGATGGACGGTTCGTGGCATTTGCGTCGATCGCCGGCGATCTCGTGTCCGGCCTGGTGACCGGGACCAACAAGATCTTCGTCCGGGATCGTCAGCAGCAGGTGACCGAGCTCATCAACGTCTCGAGCGCGGGCGTTCCCGCCAACGGCGAGGCGCGCCAGCCATCGATCAGTGCCGACGGTCGGATCGTCGCGTTTTCGACGCTGGCGAGTAACCTCGTGCCCGGCGACACGAACGGTTCGGAGGACGCCTTCGTACGGGATCGCGTGGCCCGGACCACGGAGCGCGTGAGTCTCTCGGGGGCCGTCGCGCAGGCGGTGTGCCCGCCCGGAGTCTTTTCCGTGGACTGTGTCCGTGATCCGGTGGTCAGCGCCGACGGCCGGTTCGTGGTGTTCCGCTCCCGTGCCACCAACCTGATCCTCAACGATGCCAACGCCGCGAGGGCGGACGTCTTCATCCGGGACCGCGTGGCCGGCACCACCGAGCTCGTCAGCCAGTCGACCGAAGGCGAGCAGGGCAACAGCGACAGCGGCGACGCGGCTGGTATCGAGAATCCTACGCGGATGGCGGTGAGTGCCGACGGGCGCTTCGTGGCCTTCGTCTCCGCCGCGAACAACCTCGTGTCCGCCGACATCAACGGCGTCGAGGACATCTTCGTGCGCGATCGGCGGGTCGCCAGCCCGGTGGCCGATGCCTCGGGTCCGTACCTCGGCTGGGCGACGACGACCGCTCGGCCCGCGTACGTCGCCTTCGATGCGAGCCGCTCGCTCGATCCCACCGGCCATTCGCTGGTGGCGCAGTGGAATTTCGGCGACGGTACGCCGGCCGTCACCACCGACGCTGCCACGCCGGCCGCGCACGCCTACGCCACGCCCGGCACCTACACGGTCACCCTGGTGGTGAGCAACGGTGCGCAGAGCTCCGCACCGGTGACCACGCTGGTGGACGTGCTTCCGCCACTCGTGCCGGCGCTGAGCCTGATGCCGGCGTGCGGCCGGCCTGGCGACCGCATCAGCGTCGCGCTCGACGGCTATCCGCTGGTCGCGCTCGGCGGCGGCTTCAACCTCGGCCGGGGTCCGCTGCCGGCCGTGCGCACCGTGCACCCGGGCAGCCAGGCGAGGGTCAACGTCCTCGGTCTGATCGGCGGCGACCCCGTCGAGCAGCTCGTGCCGATCGAGGCCTTCTCGGCCGTGTCTGCGCTCGAGTTCTCCACGCGCTTCAGCTTCACCGTCGGGGCCGGCTGGTCGCCCGGAATGTTCACGGTGAGCGCGCCCGACGAGGCGGCGGTGTCGGCTGGCTTCACGGTGCCGTGCCCGGCGCTGGCGAACGAGCCCCCGCGGGCCAACGTCGGTGGACCTTACCAGGGTACGGTCGGTATGCCGGTGACGTTCGACGGGCGGGCGAGCGCCGATCCAGAAGGCGCGCCGCTGACCTACACGTGGTACTTCGAGGACGGCGGCAGCGCCACCGGGCCGCGTCCGTCACACACCTTCAACGTGGCGGGAACGTACGTCGTGCTGCTCCGCGTGAACGATGGACAGCTGAATTCGCCAACGTCGGTCGGCACCCGGAGCTTCACCACCGTGACCATCGCGGAGGCGCCGCCGACCCCGCCGACCCGTGATACGACGCCGCCGACCACGGTGGCGTCCGCCAGCCCCGGCGCCAATGCCAAGGGATGGAACGCGACGCCGGTGACCATCACGCTGAGCGCCACCGACAACGTCGGCGGCTCGGGAGTGAAGGAGGTGCGCTACTCGCTCACCGGCATGACCAAGGCCTCCGGCGTGGTTCCGGGCAACACGGCCACCGTGACGATCCCGGCGGAAGGCACGACGACCCTGAAGTACTACGCGGTGGATTACGCGGGTAACCAGGAGACGGCCAAGACCCTGACGATCCGCGTCGATCGTACGGCGCCCGTGGTGCTGGGTCTGCCGTCGACGTGCTCGCTCTGGCCGCCGGATCACCGGCTGGTGCAGGTGGCCTCCGTGAGCGCGAGAGATGCGGTCTCAGGGCTCGCCGGTCCGGTCGCCATCACTGTGACGAGCAACGAGCCCACCGATAGCCAGGGGGACGGACACTCCGGCCCGGACATCGTGATCTCGGGCGGCGTCATCAAGCTACGTGCCGAGCGGTCGGGCACCGGAAGCGGGCGCATCTACACGATCACCGTCACGGCCACTGACATCGCGGGCAACATCGCGACGAAGACCACGACGTGCACGGTGCCTCATGACCAGGTCAAGGACGGCGGGCACCACGACGACCCGCGTCACCCGGGCGGCGACGAGTGCGAAGACGACCGGCGAAAGTGGGCCAGGGCGGTGAGGTCCGCCCGCTAGTCGGACACCGCCCGGCCGCGATGTCGCGGCCGGGCGGTCTTCCCCCTCGTCATGCTCTGCGCGAGGCTCTCGAGCAGCGCCCGCGCGTCGTTCAGATCGGCGGTGTCGAGCCCTTCCGTGAACCAGCCATGGATCTTGCTCAGCAATCCGTGGGCGTTCTGCACCTTCTCCTGCTTGGCCCAGAGCCGGCTGAGACTTGTCGCCGCCCGGAGCTCGAGCGATCGTGCCTGCTGTCGCTGCGCGACCGCGAGGGCTTCGCGGAAGGAGGACTCGGCCTCCGTGTCCGACTTCACGAGCTCGCCGCGCAGCCGATAGAGCTCGGCGGTCCAGTAGTGGATTCCGGGGCCGGTGGCCACCGCCAGCGCCTCGGCCACCAGATCCAGTCCTTCCCGGCGCTGGCCGATCTTGCCGCACGCCTCGGCCAGCCACGCCAGATAGGTCGGCAGCAGAAACGCCGATCCGGTCTCGCGGCAGGTCTTCACCCACGCGCGCATGGACGCCAGGCCTTCCTCCGCTCGCCCGTCATCGACCAGCCGCCAGCCACGATGGAAGTCCGCGGCCATGAGGACGGCGCTGAAGCCGTAGTACCGGGACGCGGTTTCACCTGCGGTGTGCTCGGCCGCCAGGGCAAAGCTGATCCCGGCCTGCTCACGAACGGCGTCTCGCTCCCGACACACCTGATGAAGGGCGGCGGCGAAGCGGTAGGCGTGGGCGAGCGAGAACGGGTGACCGATCGAGTGAGCGAGGGTCAGGGCCTCGCGCATGCGCACGGCTGCCCGCGTCGGGTAGCCCAGCATCCACAGCGTCCAGGCGGCGTGGGCCGTGCACGACACGCCCGAATCCAGGACGGGACGGAACGTGGACGACGCGCGCCGCGGGTGGGTGGCCGGAGCGTGGAGCGCGATCGCGTGGTCGAGATGCGTCAAGGCGGCCTCGAGCTCGCCGCGGTAGAACGACACGTCGCCCAGCATCTCGTGCGCGGCGAGGGACGTCGCCGCGTCGGCCGTGGACTCGGCCATCCGCCGGAGACGCTGGCCCACACTGCCCGCCGCGTCCAGCGAGCCCCGTACGACGTAGAAGCGACCGAGGGCTCGCAGGATCTGGAGGAGGCGGGGGCTATCGTCGACCTGCTCGCACAGCTCGCGGGCGCGCGCGTATGCGCGCTCGACCTCGGCGGCGGCGTGGCCCTTGAGCGCCAGCAGCGCCGAGCCCAGCGTCACCTGGAGCCCGAGCTCCTGTTCCCGCCGCGCCGGCGTGTCCGGCAGCGCCGGGTGCAAGCTCAGGGCGACCGTGAGGTGATCGGCCGCCTCGCGATAGCCGTGCTGGCGGAGCGCGTTGCCACCGGCCTGCTGGTGATACCGGGCGGCCCGGGCGAAGTCGCGACCCTGCGTGAAGTGCATGGCGAGCTCGCCCGCGATCTCTCCCGTGCGCTGGTCATACGCCTGCTCGAGACGCCCGCCCGCCCACCGGTGAAGCTCCACCAGGTTCGCGGCGGGGATCCGCGCGTAGAGCACCTGCTGGTAGAGCGCGTGGATGAAGGCGTAGCGACCGGCGACGATCCCGTCCGGCCACTCCGCCACGCCCGCCGTGCGGACGAACTGTCCGCGTCGCGCCAGGGCCTCGCACCGCCGCTCCGCTTCGGCCACGTCGATCCCGTGCGCCGCGGCAATCGCGGCCGAGAACTCGGCGCCCGCCACGGACGCGACTCTCAGCGTGGCGTGCTCGTCGGGCGTCAGCCGCTCCATCTGCTTCTCGACCATCTGCGTCAGGGTTTCCGGCGCATTCAGCACGAGCGCTTTCACGGGCGCCGCCAGGACCCACCGTCCGTCCACCGCTCGGACCTGTCCTTCCGCCAGCAGAAGGTCGATCGTGCTGACGAGGAACAGGGGGTTGCCGTCGGTCCGGCGATGCAGCAGCGTCGCCAGATCCGTGAGCCACGGTTCCTGACCAAACCGTCGGGCGAGATACTCGGTCACCGCCGGCACGCTGAGGAATTCCAGCGCGATCTCCTCGCAGTGTCCGTGCAGCTCCATCTCCCGCTTCGCCGCCTTCAGCGGATGGTTGGTCACGGCCACGTCGGCCGGCCGGAACGTCGCGACGATGAGCAGCCGGGCCGCCTCGTGTCGTCGCGCGAGGACCGCGAGCAGGTCGATCGTGGATGGGTCGCTCCAGTGCAGATCTTCCAGGACCAGGACGAGGGGGGCGTCCACGGTGAGGGCATCGAAGGCCTCGGCCAGCTCACGCAGCATCCGCTCGCGCGTGGCGCCCTGCGCGCGCCGCTGCACGATCTCCACGTCCTCGTCACTCAGGAGGGCGGGCAGCTGGACGAGCCAGGTCGGCGCGTGCTGCTTCAGGACGCGCACGATCTCGTCACCCCGCGCGCTGCGGCCGAGACGCCCGAGCGCCTCGAGCACCGGCAAATAGGACTCTCCGGCGCCGTACTGCTCGACACACCGGCCGCGGCCGACCCGTAGTGGCTCCCCGACGCCCATGCGGTCGACAAAGGCCTCCACCAGGGCCGTCTTGCCGATCCCCGGCTCCCCGGTCACGAACACGAGCTGCCGCCGGCGATTCACCGCCCGACCCAGCAGTGCGCGAAGCCGCGCGAGCTCGGTGTCTCGGGCGACCAGGGTTGGAGCCGTGCGCGGCGAGTCCCCCTCGACACTGGCCCCGGAGTCGGCCGCGAGGGGCGCCACGGCGGTGCTGGCGATCGGCCCGATGAACCGGAATCCTCGCCGGTGAACGGTCTGGATGTAGCGGGGCGCCTGCGCGAGGTCGCCGAGCGCCTTGCGCAGGTCGCGAATGCAGCTGGTCAACGCGGCGTCGCTCACGACCGTGCCACGCCAGATCTCGCCGAGCAGCTCGTCCTTCGTGATCAGGCGCCCGGCGTGATCGACCAGGTGGCGGAGCACCGCAAACGCCTTCGGCATCAGGGAGAGCCGCCGCTCGCCGCACCACGCCCACTCGTTGTCGGCGTCGATCCGGACCGCCGGGGTTTCCGCTGCTCCCGGTGCCGCCATGGCCGACCTTTCCAGGATTCCCTGGGTTTTCCCCGACCTTCCCCAGGACTCGTTGTGGGCTGCGGCGGTAACTCTATCTCACGTGGCGGCCGTCGGGTACGGCGTCCACGACATGGGGGAGAGAGCCATGGGCCCACGCGACGAGCAGGGATCGACGCTCTCGACACAACGTGCGTTCGTCGTGCACCTCGGCCGCCCGGCCGGCCGTCACAAACGCCGCTTCATCGGACGGGTCGAGCACCTGTCATCGGGAAGGAGCACGCATTTCACCTCGCTGAGGGGATTGCTCGCCTTCTTCGCGGCCGTGCTCGAGGCCGCCGAAGACACCCCAGAAGTTCGGATGTAACATCCCGTGGGCAGCCCCAGCGGGGGCTGCTCATCTCTGACAAGCCTGGCACCCGGAGGAACGCGCCCATGTATCAGACTGATCAGTACGAAGGCATGATCGCCGAGACCGTCTCCATGCGGGGACACAACGGGGACACCATCAACGCGTACGTGGCTCGGCCGCTCGGGTCAGGGCCGTTTCCCGGCATGGTCGTGATCCATCACGCGCCGGGCTGGGACGAGTGGTATCGCGAGTGCACCCGCCGCTTCGCCCACCATGGCTACGTGGCGATCTCTCCGAACCTCTACTTCCGCGATGGCCACGGCACGCCCGAGGACGTCGGCGCCAAGGTCCGCGCGGCGGGTGGCGCCCCCGATGCCCGGGTCCTGGGCGACCTCGACGGCGCCAACGCGTGGCTGCGCTCGCTGCCGTACGTGAGCCGCAAGGTCGGCATCTTCGGCACGTGCTCGGGAGGCCGGCAGGCGTTCCTCGCCGGCTGCCGGCTGAAGGGCCTGGACGCCGTCGTCGACCTCTGGGGTGGGCGCGTGGTCCAGTCGAAGGAGGAGCTGACCCCCGCCCAGCCGGTGGCCCCGATCGACTACACCAAGGATCTTGCGGCCCCGATCCTCGGCCTCTTCGGCAACGAGGACAAGTCGCCCACGCCCGAGCAGGTGAATCAGCACGAGGCCGAGCTGAAGAAGCACGGCAAGCAGTACGAGTTCCACCGCTACGATGGCGCGGGACACGGCTTCTTCTACTACGACCGCCCGGCCTACCGGCAGGAGCAGGCGATGGACGGCTGGAAGAAGGTCTGGGCGTTCCTGGAACGCACCCTGCGCTGAGAGCCTGAGAGCGAGGAGATCCGACCATGTGCACGATGATTGCCCACCAGGTGAAGGTCGAGGGGCGAGGCAAGAGCGGTCCGGACTGGTTCGAGGTCCGCGCGGCCAACGTCTCCTACGATCATCCGTACGATCTGCCGCTCGAACACGCGCTCAATATCGACTTCGTCAACGAGGCGCTGGGACCGGGCGCGCGTGTCGCGGTCGAGCTGAGCGTCGAAGGCGCGCGGCGACTCGTGAAGACCATCGAGGCCGTGCTGGCCCAGGCCGACCAGCGCGGCGTGCTGGAGGACGTGCCCGTCGTCGCGGCGTCCGCATCGCGTCCGACCGCGGAATAGTCGCCGAGACGGGTCAGAACCGCATCGCCTGCGCGATCACGCGCAGGCGATGCGTGAGGAGGTCAGTCGCCGCCGAGATCCTGCGGCGTGAGCGTCCGTAGGATGGCGGGCAGCCGCGTCCGCGCCGACGTGTCGAACGTATTCGCCGGCGCCTCGCTGCGCTGGACCTCTCGGGGCAGCGCCGACGGCGCCTCGGTGACCGGCGATGCCGCCGTGGAAGGCGATGGCGAGGCGACCGGGCTCGGGTCGACCGCGGTGCGGTCTTGCCAGGAGGACCACGGGGCGAGCACGCGCAGGTCGACGCGCCGGGCCTGAGCCAAGGTCTCGGGCGTGGCCTTCGCGCCGGCCGGCACCGTGATCTTGCCGATCGGAATACCCTGCATCTGCCGCAGCTCGACGTCGTGGCGGACGATGAGATAGCGCATCACCGACTCGATCCGCTCGCGGATGAGCTCGCGGTTGTACCGATCGCTCCCGTTGGTGTCGGCAAAGCCGCGGAGCTCGAGGATCGCGTTGGGGTCCGCCGCCAGGGCCTTGGCCAGCTCGTCGAGCGTGGCGAGGTCCTCCGCGCGAAGGTCCATCCGACCCGAGTCGAAGTAGATGGCCTTGGTGTCCAGGACCCGGTAGCTGTTGCGGCCTGCCAGCCGTTGGGCAAGCCGCGCCTCGGCGTCGCGAGTCGCCGCCGTTGCCCGCTCCGCCTGGATCCGGGCGTCGGTCGCGGCGGCATCGGCCTCGGTCACGCGCGTATCCAGGCCCTTGAGCTGCTGGTCGGCGGCGCCGACGGCCTCGCGATTGCCGGCGGTGTCCGCCGCCAGCTTGTTCAGCTTCGTCTCCTGAGTGTCGGCGCGATCGCCAAGACTGGCCTGGGTGGTCGCGACCTGCTGGGCGAGCTTGGTTTCCGCCCCGGTGACCTGTTCGTTGACGTAGCTTTTCGTCGCGCACCCGACGGTCGCGACGGTACCGCACAGAACTATGGTCACCAGACGTGACACCATGACCCGATCTCCTTTGGCGAGCCGAACGTGCATCTGATGTGCCACTGAACGCCACCTGGCGATTACCAGGCCGTCGCAATCACGGCGCGGGCTTGGCGAGTGTCAGAGTATCTGTCACACCACCGCGGCGTGCTCCTCTGGGCAAACGCGTGCAGGGCGCCGCTACATCCGTTCCCTCTCTGTGGGACCGTGTTGCGTGAGGTCGGCGGTGTCGATGAGCCGAGCTCAGCGCCGGGCTGTCACGAACGGCCGGCGCGCGCCGCGCGTGTCGCGGCTGCGTCCACTGCGAGCGTGAGGGGATCGATCACCACCCCGTGCTCGCGGCGGGCGAACTCGAGCGAGATCTTTTCGTCGCGGACGTCCTCCGCCACGCGCTCCGGGTCGCGTGCGAAGGGATCCCCGTGGCCGCCGCCCCCCGGCTGCTCGTGGAGCACGACGTCGCCACGCCGGAGAGTGACCGCGAACTTGGCGGGCATCTCGCGCGCCTCGCCGTCCGGGTTCAGCACGTTGCGCGTGCCGCGCGCGGGGCCGCCGCCCGCCAGCCCGTAGGGCCGGAAGCGGATCCGGTCGGAGCGCAGCTGCAGCGTCGCCTCGTCGTTCAGCAGCGTGTAGCGCCGGCGCAGCCCGAGGCCGCCGCGGAAGCGCCCGGGGCCGCAGGAGTCGGGCACGAAGCCGTACTCGTCCACGCGGATCGGATGGTTCGCCTCCAGCACCTCCACCGGCGAGTTCGACATGTTCTGGGACGGATTGGTCACCGCCTCCATGCCGTCGCGGTCGGGCCGCCCGCCCCACGCACCCGTGATCATGTCGACGAGCACGAAGGCCCGGTGGTCGCGGGTTTGCCCGCCCATGGAGAGCACGGTGTTGCCGCCCTCGCCGGCGGCGGGCACGCGGTCGGGGAGCGCTTGGGCGAGGGCGCCGAGCATGACGTCGAGCATCCGGTAGCCGGTGAGCGCCCGGGCCGCGCAGGCGCCGGGCAGCCTCGGGTTCAGGATGGTTCCTTCTGGAGCGATCACGTCGATGCAGCGAAACACCCCGGCGTTGTTCGGCACGTCCTGGCGGAGGACGGAGCGCACGGAGAGGTACGTGCACGACTTCGTGAAGGACAGCGTGGAGTTCAGCGCGGCCCTTACTTGGGGCGACGAGCCCGTCCAGTCGCAGGTGAGGTGGCCGTCGGCGTGCACGGTGATGGCCACCGTGAGCGGCACCGGGTCGTCGCTGAGTCCGTCGCTGTCGAGGTGGTCGGTGAAGCGGTAGGTGCCCCGCGGCCAGCGGGCGATCTCGGCGCGCGTGACGCGCTCGGCGTAGTCGAGCAGCTCGGCGACGTGGGCGTGCATGGTCTGGCGCCCGTACCGCGCGAAGAGCTTGCCGAGCTCGCGCTCGCCCACCTTGCACGCCGCGTACTGCGCGCCCAGGTCGCCCAGCACGCGCTCGGGCACCCGCACGTTCTTCTCGATGATGCGCCGCATCGTCCGGCTGAGCACGCCGCGCTCGTAGAGCTTCACGGGCGGGATGCGCAGGCCCTCCTGGTAGACCTCGGTGGAGTCGCTCGCGTTGGAGCCCGGCACGCGGCCACCCATGTCGGTCTGGTGGCCGATGACGACGGCGAAGGCCTCCAGCGCGCCGTCCACGAAGATCGGCTGGAAGAGAAAGACGTCGGGGATGTGCATGCCGCCTTCGTAGGGATCGTTCATCGCCACGACGTCGCCGGGATGCAGGTCGCCGGCGAACTCCCGCATGACGCTCTGCATGGCGTCGGGCACGGCGCCCAGGTGCTGGGCGATGGTCTTGGCCTGGGCCACCATGCGCCCCTCGGCATCGCAGAGGGCGGCGGAGTAGTCCATCACGTCCCGGATGATCTCGGAGCGCGCGGTGCGGATGACCGCGTACGCCATCTCGTCGACGATCGCGTCGAGCGCGCTCTTGATCACCGCGAAGGTGATGGGGTCCAGGGTCACGACCGCGGCTCCAGGGTGAGGACCAGGTTGCCGAAGGCATCCCGGGACACGCTCGCGCCCGGCGGCACCACCACGGTGGAGTCGTATTCTTCGACGACGAGCGGTCCCGGCGTGGATTCGCGCGCGATGGCGGCGCGCGCGACTACCGGCGTGGCGACGGGCGGCGCACTGCGCGCCCAGTGTACGGCCCGGCGCTGGGTGACAGCCTCCGGCGCGCCGACGATCCGCACGTTGCGGAAGTCGAGCCGGTGCTCGCGCCGTCCCGTGGCCACCACCCGGACGTTCACGAGCTCGAGCGGCTCGTCGGTCGAGTAGCCGTAGGTGGTGGCGTATTCGTGGTCGAAAGCATCCCGCAGGTCGCCGAGGCGCGCGTCGTCGAGGCCGCCGCCAGGGATGGGGATGACCAGCTCGGAGGCCTGGCCCGCGTAGCGCAGGTCGGCCAGCGCCTCGATCGCCACGCGTTCGCGGGGATAGCCCTCGCCGGCCAGCGTCGCCACCGCCTCGGCCGAGAGCGCGTCGAGCGCCGCCCGCGCGCGTCCGAGGGCGGCGGTGTCCTGCAGCCCGCCGCCGACGGCACGGACGAAGTGATGGGTGACGTCACTGGCGAGCATGCCCACGGCCGTGAAGACGCCGGGGGCGACCGGCACCAGGACGCGGCGCACGTCGAGGGCGGCCGCCACGTCGCACGCGTGCGCGGGCCCGCTCCCTCCGAAGGCCACCAGCGTGAAGTCGCGCGGATCGCGCCCGCGCTCGATGGTGACCGCGCGGATCGCGCGCGCCATGCTCGCGTTGGCGACGTCCCGGATCCCGCGGGCGGCTTCTTCCACCGAGAGTCCCAGCGGCACGGCCACGTGGCGCTCGATCGCCTCTCGCGCGAGAGCGGCGTCGAGCTTCAGCTCGCCGCCCGCGAGCCGCTCAGGGTCGAGGTAGCCCAGCACGACGTTGGCGTCCGTGATCGTCGGTTCGGTGCCCCCGGTGCCGTAGCACGCCGGTCCCGGCCGCGCCCCGGCCGAGCGCGGCCCCACACGCAGGAGGCCGCCCGTGTCGATCCAGGCGATCGAGCCGGCCCCGGTGCCGACCTCGGCGATGTCGATGGCCGGGGCCTTGAGCATGTAGCCGCCGGCCTTGATGAAACGGCTCGACGTACTCATGCCCTCGCGGAACTCGTACTCGGTGGTGAGGGTCGGCTGACCGGACTCGACGAGGGAGGCCTTGGCGGTCGTGCCGCCCATGTCGAACACGATCAGGTTCGGCTCGCCGAGCGCCACGCCGAGGCGCGCGGCGCCGGTGACGCCGGCCGCGGGGCCGGAGCCGACGACGAAGACGGGCCGCTCGGCTGCCTGGCGCGCCCCGACCACGCCGCCGTTGGAGGCCACGACCAGCACCGGGGCGCGCACGCCGCTCCGCGCGAGTCCCGTCGTGAGATCGTCGAGATAGCGCCCCATCGCCGGCAGGAGATAGCCGTTGACCACCGTGGTGCTCGTGCGCTCGTACTCCTTCATTTCGGGCAACACAGCCCAGGAGGCGCTGACCGCCACGCCGGGGACGGCCTGGCGCACGAGGCGCTCGGCGGCCTGCTCGTGCGCGGGATTCGCGTGGCTGTTGATGAAGCAGATCGCGATGACCCGCGCGCCCGCCGCGGCCAGGTGCTCGGCCGCACGCACGACACCGGCCTCGTCGAGCGGCCGCACGACGGCGCCGTCGGCCCCGATGCGCTCATCCACTTCGAGACGCCGCCGGCGCGGCACGAGCGGCACGGGCTTCTCCCACGTGAGGTCGTAGAGGTCCGGCGTCCGCACGCGGCCGATCTCGAGGACGTCGCGAAAGCCGCGGGTCGTGATGAGCCCGGTGACGGCGCCGGTCTTCTGGAGGATGGTGTTGGACGCCACCGTGGTGCCGTGGACGATCTCCGTCACCGCGCCCGGCTCGACTCCGGCCGCGCGGAGCAGCGCGGCCAGACCGGTCACCACCGCGAGGCCGGGATCCTCCGGGGTGGACGAGACCTTGCTGACGCGCAGGGTGCCGTCGGGCAGGCGCAGCACGATGTCCGTGAAAGTTCCGCCGATATCGACGCCGACGTGCACGGCGGCGATTCTACACTCAGAGCGTGAGCTCAGCGACGAGATCGGAGAGGCGCGGGAGCTCGTCGAACCGGTCGACGAGCTCCTCCACGCGCGTGACGGCGCCCCGGCTGAGCACGACACCGGCCAGCTCCCTGAACTTCGCCCGGACCTCGTCTTCTCGGTAGGGATCCTGGAAATCGCCGCGTGCGCTTTCGCGGAGCCGCGTGACCTGACGCCCGTCGGTGAACGTGACGGTCACCCGGGCCGGCTTGAGTCGCGGGACGCTGGCGTTGAGCGCCGGATCCTCGCGAACCGTCACGCACTGGCGGAGTGCGGCGATCGCGGGATCGCGCACCGCCTCCTCCGTGAAGGCGTGATACCCCGCGGTCCCTCGGAGAATCAGCGCGGCGGCGGCGTGGGGCAGCGAGTACTTCGCCGCGAAGTAGTTGATGGGGTCGGGGTTGCGCATGTTGGCGGCGAAGCGATACGTCGCGACGTCGATGCTTGCGATGCTATCGGGACGCGGCTGATGCTCGGTGAGGATGTCTTCGAGCGCGTCGAGGGCCGAGTAGACAGGATTGCAGCAGGCGCGCAGCCGGAAATAGTTCCGCGTGATCTCCCACCGCTGGCCGATCTCTTCGGTCACGGCCTCGGGACGGAAGCCATCGCCGACCAGCTGGGCCAAGGCCT
>Ga0134122_10001617_pt1 | contig 16303 bp, 13 predicted proteins | sample KB302_FD_96461 | JGI IMG/M metagenome (GOLD analysis project Ga0134122, IMG submission 96461) | Terrestrial soil microbial communities without Nitrogen fertilizer from Kellogg Biological Station, Michigan, USA - KB3-0-2 | ecosystem: Environmental > Terrestrial > Soil > Unclassified ... | reverse complement strand
CGCTTTTGATTGTCGGATTGTGCGCGGTCATAGACCGCGCCTACAGCTGGAAGAACAACGCATAGTAATTCTCACCATAGTTCTCCGGGCTTTTTCTTAAGCAACACGATAAAAAATGGACCGCCCAGCAGTGCCGTAATGACACCGACAGGGATTTCCGTCGGGGACAAGATTGTGCGGGCGGCGGTATCGCACAACACCAGGAAAGCGGCGCCCAGAAAAAACGAACCCGGAACGAGCAGCCGATGATCTGGTCCGGCAATCAGGCGAAGCGTATGTGGAACCACGAGACCGACAAACCCGATCGGCCCGCTGAATGCCGTTACGGCCCCGGTAAGAATTGAACCGATGAAATAAGAAATGTTCTTCACCCGATGCACATTCACTCCGCGTGTGGATGCCCAGTCCTCGCCTGCCGCAAGAAGATTCAATTTCGGCGACATCGCAACCACGAACACGATCGCAAGCAACACCAGGGGCACGGTCCGCACCCACGGCGTATAACCAACGACATTCAGGCTTCCCATCATCCACGTTGTCATCGTGTAGGACTGCGCAAAGTTCGAAGAGTAGTGAAAAAACATCACCAGGGCCCCGAAAATAAAATTCAACGTCACGCCAGCCAGAAGCAATGTGAACGTGGGTAAGCCGCCGCTGGACCGGGCAATGAAAAAAACCAGAACAGCAGACAGCAGAGCTCCCGCAAGGGCGAAGAGGATCACAGGTGCGCCCAGGAACACAACATCCAAACCGAGCCAGATGGCAATTACAGCTCCAAGCGAACTTCCACTGGATATTCCCAGGGTGAAGGGTGTCGCCAGTGAATTGCGCAGCAGAGCCTGAAACAGGACTCCTGCCACGGCAAGCGCGCCACCGACGAGTGCGCCAAAAAGTATGCGGGGAAGCCGGACGAGAACCAGGATGTCGCGTTCGGTTGAACCTCCGGATAAAATGCCGCGGAGAGAAAAGCCTCGTTCGCCGATCAACGGCGCGAGCAGCAGAACGGCGGCAAACAGCAGGATGCACGGTCCAACGACGGCGATGAAACGCCCTAAGGAAAGGCCGCCTCCGCCTCTTTCAGGACGTCGGGATGATGTAGTTGCCCCGGCCATCGGCTCTTTTGAGAACGGCGACGGAGACTTCAAAGATTTCATACATGTTCTCGGGGGTCAGAACCGATTCGGGCGTACCATCCGCCACAAAAATGCCGGCACGCATCGCCATCATGCGGCGCGCATAGCGGGCGGCGAGGTTCACATCATGAGTCGCGCTGACGACGGTCATCCGGTGCTCCACGTTCAACCGCTCGACGATATCGTAAAAATGAATCTGATGCTTGAGATCCAGATAGACTGTGGGCTCGTCGAGCAACAGCACTTCGGGCTCCTGAGCCAGTGCGCTGGCAAGAACCACCCTCTGACGCTCTCCACCACTGAGTTGAGTAAAGGACTTCTTCGCAAGCTCCAGAGTGTCCGTCAAATGCATCGCGTTTTCGGCGCGTTCCAGATCGATTCCGCTGTCGAACAGACTGGCAGACTGGTGTGGCGCACGCCCCATCAGGACCATCTGACTTACGGTGAACGGAAACACGACGTGCGTTTCCTGCGGTACGAATGCCACGCTGCGAGAGAGATCGCGGGGAGCCATGTTTGCGAGAGGAACGCCTTGGAATTCCACCGTACCGGTATAGCGGCGAATGAGCCCCGAGAGAATTTTCAGGAATGTGGATTTTCCCGCTCCGTTGGGTCCGACCAGGGCAACGAAATCGCCGCGACCGATTTCCGTTGAAATGCCGTTCAGGACTGACGTTTGAGCATAAGCGAATCGGAGATCGCGAGTTCGGTACACGGAGGCGCCAGTCATGCTGGGATTGTATACTGGCTGCCGGTCATTCCAGTTTTAAGAAGATGTTTAAGAAGATCCTGATTGCAAACAGAGGCGAGATCGCGGTGCGTGTCATTCGCGCATGCTCCGAAATGAGCATTGCAACAGTCGCTGTTTATTCTGAAGCGGATCGTGGTGCGCTTCATGTGCGGATGGCCGATGAAGCCGTTTACATTGGACCGGCGCCATCCCCTGAGAGTTATCTGGTCATCACGAACATCCTCCGTGCGGCAGAGAGCACTTCCGCGGATGCCGTCCATCCCGGGTATGGATTTCTGGCGGAAAATGCCGCATTTGCGCAGGCGTGCCGGGATGCAGGCCTTACGTTCATCGGCCCGTCATCAGGCGCAATTGCTCTGATGGGATCGAAGGTCGAATCGCGCCGCACCGCTTCACGCTTCGGAGTGCCGATGGTTCCCGGCACCATGGACCCGGTCGAGCGGGAGGAGGACGCAAAGCGAATCGCTGCATCGATGGGTTATCCAATCATGCTCAAGGCTTCCGCCGGCGGCGGAGGCAAGGGAATGCGTCTGGTGGGGTCGGAGAAGGATCTTGCGGGTGCGCTGGCGAATACCCGCGCGGAAGCGATGGCGGCGTTTGGCGACAGTGCGGTGTACATCGAAAAGTTTGTTGAGCAACCACGGCATATCGAGATCCAGGTGCTCGCGGACCTGCATGGCAACGCGGTATATCTCGGCGAACGCGAATGTACGATTCAGCGCCGCCATCAGAAAGTAATTGAGGAGTGTCCCTCGCCGGTTATGGATGCGGACCTTCGCGATCGAATGGGAAAGGCCGCGCTGGATATCGTGCGGGCCGCTGAATATACGAACGCGGGCACTGTCGAGTTTCTGGTCGATCGAAATCGGCAGTTTTACTTTCTCGAAATGAACACCCGGCTGCAGGTGGAACACCCGGTAACAGAAATGGTCACTGGTTTTGATCTTGTGAAGGAACAGATTCGAATCGCCGCGGGAGAGAAACTCGCATTCACGCAGGATGATGTGGTGATGAAGGGCGCGGCCATCGAATGCCGGATCTATGCGGAAGATCCCGGCAACAATTTCTTCCCATCACCGGGAACGATTCGTTTGCTGCAGACTCCGTCGGGGCCGGGGGTTCGCGACGACAGCGGTGTCTACGAAGGCTGGGCGGTACCGATCGAGTATGACCCGTTGATTTCAAAACTCATCGCCTGGGGACCCACACGTCACGAGGCGATCGAACGCATGCAACGAGCGCTTCGCGAATACCGCATTGAAGGAATACAAACCAATCTCAGTTTCTTCCGGGAAATCCTGGACGACTCCGATTTCCGCAAAGGCGAGTTCGACACCGGATTCATCGACCAATGGATGAACCGGCAGCTGAACGGCCGCGCCGGCGCTGCTCCGCCATCACAGGCCGAAAGGGATCTTGCGGTGTTCGCCGCAATTCTTGCCGATTCCGAGCGTCGCGCCCCTGCCCCTGAATCGCCTCGCAGTAACTGGAAAGCGGCAGGCCGGATCGAAGGCCTGCGTAAATGAAGCGGTACACCGCAATCGTCGGCGGCGAGATGGTCGAAGTGGCGTTCGAGCGCACCGCCACCAGAATAGAGGCGACAATTCAGGATCGCGTGTATTCGCTGGAAGCATCCGCGATAAGACCCGGCGTCCTCTGGCTGAACTGGAACCAGCAATCCATTGAAGTGTCGGTGCTGCCGGACGGAGAGTCCTACTCGGTATCGATCGGCGGATATCGAATCCCAGTCGAGATTCTTGATGCACACAAGAAACTCCAACGCACCGCTCATCGTAGCGACAGCGGCGTCTCGGAAATCCGCTCCCCTATGCCAGGCAAGATTGTTCGAGTCCTGGCGATCGAAGGCGGGGAAGTCGAGAGCCATCAGGGGATCGTTGTCATGGAAGCAATGAAAATGCAGAACGAGATCAAGACTCCGATCAGTGGCCGGATTCGGAAACTGGCAGTTGTCGAAGGGGAGACGGTCGGTTCTGGAGATTTGATTGCGATCGTGGAGGCTCTTCCGGGACTTCACGAACCATAATGATGAATAAATTGGGGACAGCCTCGAAATCGTTGAAGGCTTGCTGCAAATACTATTCTTACGGTTCGATTTCGACTCCAGTCCCCAATATATTGGGAACTTTTACTGGCGCACTGGCGCACGATCGAATTCGTACGCCACCATCTGAACTGGTTTGGCCAGGATGGTGTTGTTTCGCAGCTTTCTTCCATTCAATACGGCTGCACCCGCCTTCAGCAGTGCCGCGTCAACGATTTCAATATATCCGAAGGCAGGAGCGACTCCGGACACAAGATCGAGAATAATCCGGGTGGATTTCACCTCGATTCCGCGCGATTCAACCCACTCTTTCAATTCCGGTTCGGCGCAGTCGTGTGGAAGGTTGGTGAGGAATATTTCGGCCATTATGGAGTCTCCCTCAATGCTCAGTCCGTCGAATCGTCCTCGCGGTGCTGCGCTGTTTTGGAACGAGGGGCGTCTTCCCTGGAGCCTCTTTATGAATACTCAATTTTTCGCTTACGATTGAACGCCACTATTTCACAGATGGCATCATGTAGCAAGTAGTCTGTCCCGGATCACTTCCCTGCGGTAGCGAGCACTCGTTCGGCGAAATAATTGGTCACTTGAGCTTTGTCGCGTGCCAATTCCGAGAATGCGTTCTTAAGCGTCTGGTCCTTACGGTTGGTAATCACGTCATGGATCTGGGCTTTCACACGAGGTTCGGCGAGTAGCTTCTGACCGCCCGGATCCCTTTCCAACAACTTCACAATATGATAGCCAAAGCGGGTTTGAACGATGGGCGAGGTCTCTCCGGGTTTCAACTGGTTCACGATGTCGGCAAGGTGAACATCGATCATTGCGATCTTCTCGAGGGGCTGGAAGCCCAGGTCTCCGCCATTCGGCGCGGAATTGGAATCCTCGGAATAGTCACGCGCAACAACGGCGAAATCCTGCCCGCTCTGGATGTCGCGCAGCAATTTTTGCGCCTTTGCCAGCGCTTCAGCGGGAGTCTTCGCATCGTCGTGTTTGGCATTCTTGACTTCGACTTCGGGAACGGCGGTCACGAGGATATGAAGGAGGTGGTAGCCAGGAGGAAGGTTGAAGCTCTCCTTATTCTTTTCGTAGAAGTCTTTGATTTCCGCTTCTGAAACCGTGATCTTCGAGGTAATTTCCTTGTTCACCAGCTTTTCGACCGATTGAGTTTTCCGGAGTTCGTTCTTGATATCGTCAACCGTCATGGCCTGAGTCTTGAGTTGTTCCTGAAATGCCTCCTCGGAGTACTGGCTTTTGAACTCATTGAACTTCAGATCGACTTCGGGTTCGGTTGCGGCAAGTCCGGCTGTGGTTGCCATCTCCATGAGGATCTCATCGTTGATCATCTGGTTGAGCAGTTGCATTTTGAGGTCCTGAACCTCTTCCGGCGCAGGCGCCTGCCCGGCTCCCTGAGTTCGAGCCTTGAATTGCTTATCCAGATCCGCCATGGTGATGTTCTTCCCGTTTACCTTCGCGGCGAGCTCTGCAGTTGCCGTGGCTGCCGACTTACAACCTGCAGCGAACGTCATTCCGATGACCAGTCCAATAAGTACTGCCGATAAAGTTGCGCGTTTCATAACGCGGGATTGTACACCGGAAACAGCGATTTACGCCCCCTGTGCTATACTTTTGCCTTATCAAATAAGGAGATCGGCTTCATGGCACGTTGTGAAATCTGCGAGAAGGGCCCTATGTATGGCCACCGAGTCAGCCACGCCAATAACAGGACAAACCGGCGCTGGAATCCCAACCTTCAGCGAGTGCGCGTGGTTGTCGGCAAGACCCCACAAAGGATGCGTGTCTGCACCAGCTGCATCCGGTCGGGCAAGATTACAAAAGCCTGATCTTCTCCTGCAAATTCCGAACTTTCTAAAGGACTCCAAGGAGCGTCGAAGGTCATATGAAGGCACCAGCCTTGTTGATCCTGCTCCTGTTTTCCTCATTGGCGCTGGCTCAGCAACAGTATTACGGCACAAAAGCAGCAACGGTTGTCTTGCCGGCTCCCGCCGATCAGGCGGATTTAACCGTTCTGACTCTTCACGAGGGCGATATCATTACCCTCGAAAATATCCGGTCCTCAATTCAAGCACTCTACAACACCGGCCATTATCGAACGATTTCCGCGGATGCCGTCGCCGGTCCGGAGGGAACACAGGTTTCCTTTATTGTCACCCCGCAGTGTTATTTCAGCACCATCCGGCTCGAGCCCGGAAATCTGCTGGACCGGCCAATCACGTCCTATTCTCCGCCACCTTTTGGGAAAAAATACTCGACGGCTCCAATAGACCGGCTCGTCACAGAGGCCGTGAATCTGCTTGAGGAAGCCGGATATTTCAACGCTTCGATCACTCACGAAGACTCCTGTGACCCAGAGAGTCGCCTTGAAACAGTCATACTTAAGGCCGATGTCAGCAAGGAACGCGCAAAGATCCGTTCGATTCAGATTGGAATAGGTCAACAGATCTTTTCCGACAGTGAACTCCACCGTACGTTGAAAGTCTCCGAAGGAGATGATTTCAATGCCGACAAAGTTGACAAAGGCGTCGCGAGAATCCGCCAGAAGTTTGTGGACAAGGGATACTTGACTGCAAAAATCCAGGTTGTTGATCGGGCCTACGACGCTGCAATGAATGCCGTCGATTTGAAGATCACGATCGATCCGGGCAAAACCATAACGGTCCGTGTGTCGGAATCCGGAGGTGCGAAATCAGAAATTGCGGACGCGAAGCTGCGCACGCTGGTCCCGATCTTTGAGGAAGGCACTGTGGATGCGGATCTCAAGGAGGAAGGCCGAGTGAACATCGAAGGGTATTACAAGCAGCAGGGATTCTTCGATGCAACTGCAACTTTCAAGGAAATAGTGGAAGCCGACCAGTCCGTTCATGTGGATTATCTTGTTTTGAAAGGCGAACGTCACCGGGTTCGCACCCTTCAAATCGAAGGGAACGCGTTCTTCACCGAAGCCGAGATCCTCAAGAAGATGAAAACGAGCGAAGGGAAATCAGCCAGTCATGGGCTGTTCAGCCCGGACCTGCTGACGAACGACGTACGCGTGATTGAAGCGATGTACCAGAATGCCGGATTTCGAAGTACTGCGGTCAGTCAGGAACATACGGATTCGAACGGCAATATCGATATCACAATTCAAATCCGTGAGGGCTTGAGGTCGACACTGAATGCCATAACGTTTTCGGGAAACCAATCCTTTCCTGAACCGGAACTATGGCGGGAAGCAGGGATCCAGTCGGATCAGGTTTACTCCGCGACCATCATTGATAACGCGCGTGCTGCTCTGGCGAATTTTTATTTTACAAAAGGCTTCTCGGAAGTGCGGGTTGAATCGCATCTTTACAATATCGATTCGGAAAACAACACGCTGGACGTGCAATTCGATATCACAGAAGGACCAAAATATCGAATTGGCCGGATTTTTGTAGCCGGAAATACCCACACGGCCGAACCGGTGATCACGCGAGCGGGTGGCTTGAAGTCCTACGATCCCTACAATCCCGAAGCTCTCCTGCAGGCCCAGCAAAAGCTGTATTCGATGGGGATCTTCAATCGCGTGGAAGTAGTGACCATCGAACGGGATCAACGGGATCTCGGAATGGATAAGAATCTGCTGATTCAGGTCGAAGAAGCCAAACCGATACTGCTCACGCCGGGATTTGGTGTCACCGATCGGGATGGGCCGCGGGCGACGATTGAACTTTCCGATATCAACTGGCTGGGCCGCGCCAAAACGATCAGCGCCCGGGTACGTGGGGGACGCAACGAAAGACAATTTCAGGCTTCATACCGCGACCCGCGTCTTTTCAACCACGATCTTGAAGGCATTGCTTCGCTGTCATTCGACAAAACGACACACAACGACGCGAAAGGGAACCTGCTCTACAATTCGAACGAAACCGATTTTTCGATTCAAACCGTTCGAAAACTATCCAAGACTCGAACACTATCCTTTTCGGCGAGCTATGAGACCGTCAACCTCCAGGACATCAAGGTCAATCCGAATATTCGGCGGTTTCCCGATACTCCCGGCCTGATTCAGATTGCGCGCCTTGGCTCGACTTACATCGAAGACAGACGGGACAGCGTCAGCGATCCCACCCATGGCACGTTCTTAACCACCAGTTTGGAAATCGCCAACAAAAAACTGGGATCGGAGGTGAACTTCGGGTCCCTGTTCACTCAGGGCAGCTACTTTACTCCCGTTCGGGGCGGCGTCATTGCGTCATCTGTACGCCTCGGATGGAAGCACCCATATGGCGGCGACGTGGAGCTGCCCATTTCCGAACGATTCTTCACCGGAGGTTCGACCACACTGCGTGGCTTCAAGTTTGATGATGCCGGCCCTCAAGGGGGAGGCCAACTGCTGACAATCGGCAACATTGAGTATCGCGTGCCGTTGCCTTTCCTTCCGATAAAGGGTTTGGGCACAGCGCTGTTTTACGACACCGGCAACGTATTTGAACGCCCCTCCGACTTCGAACTCGCCCAATTCACGCACTCGGCCGGTACGGGCCTCCGGTACAAAACTCCGATCGGTCCGGTACGTGTGGATGTAGGATTTAATCTGCGGGCAAAAACAACAGAAAGAAGATACCGGGTCTTCTTCACTCTGGGGCATGCGTTCTGATGAATCAAAGAATTGCCGTTCCGTTGTTGATTATCCTGGGCTTTTTCCTCGTGGAATCGCCCGTGCGCGCCGAAGTCATCGACAGAATCGCGGCGGTGGTCAACGGCCGGATCATCACTCTGAGCGACATTCGAAAAGAAAACGAAGTTCGGGCTGTGGTTGAGCGGGGATATAAACCACAAACCGAGGCTGTGCTTCTTCAATCCATGATCGACAACGATTTGCTCGACGAGGAGATGGCGCAATATCCGGGCCTCGACGTTAACGACGATGAAATCGACGAACAAATGAAGTCGATTTCGAATTTCCGCGGCGTCGCTCCAGCCGAAATACGAGATGCGCTGTCCCGTGAAATTCAGCGCTACAAATACATCAGCCTGCGTTATCGTCAATTCATCGTCATCAGCAATGAAGAGATCAAGAACTTCTACGACTCGACTTTCGTTCCGGAAGTCCGAAAGACAGGGGATACCGTCCCGGACCTGCAAGATGTGACGGACAAAATCCGCACAATTCTCTTTGAAGAAAAAGTGATTGACGAACTTGAAGCATCACTGAAAGCCATTCGCGCAAGGAGCAACACCATTGAAGTTTTTTAACAGGAAGACACTCCTTCTCGTCTTTGGAACGATTGCAGTCATCGTGATTTCTGCAATCGTTGGCACGTTGATTTACGTCACTTCTCCCGAATTCAAGGAAAAGGCGCGTCAATATGCGGTTAAGGAGCTTCAATCGGAAACAGGGGGCCGGGTCACCATCGGCAGGTTGTCCTGGAATCTGTGGACTCGGAAGATTTCGCTCCTTGACCTCACTATCCACGGTGCGGAACCCGCGGACCGTGCGCCGCTGGCGCACATCGAATCCATTGAAGCCGGAGTGAGTCTCCGCAGCCTGCTCAAACACAAGATCGACCTTTTCGAATTGAATGTAACGCGTCCGGTGTTTCACCTGACGGTCGATTCCATGGGCAACACCAACCTTCCCAGCCCCCCGCCGCACGACAGCGCCGGACGCACGGACTATCAACTCAGCATCGAGAAGTTCAAGGTCGCCCAGGGTTCGGCATTCATCAATGAGCGGGCGGTCAATCTTGACTTTGTATTAAAGAACCTCAATTCGGATCTGAGCTACCAGAGCATCACTCGAATCATGACGGCACGCCTTTCCTATGACGGGGTTCTGGAACGGCCTGGTGCTCGGTCGATTCCTTATACCTTTTCTTCAGACATCGACTTTACGCGGGGCACGATCCTTGCGAAACATGTCGTCATTACGAGTGGAAAATCCCAGTTTCACCTGCAGGGGCGGATCAATGATGTTCTGACGAGCGCTATCGCCGGGCAGCTGAGCTACAGCGGCACTGCAGAGCTTCCGATCATGAACTACTTTTTTCCGAATGAATCCTTTGCCGGTGGTTCCACGGTGGCGGGAGAGCTGGCGTTTTCAAAAGGATCATTCTCGACGCACGGAAGTGCGAAGTCCGGAAGCATTGGATTTGATGGATGGACTGTAACTGCCGCGCGAGGAGATTATGAATACCGTTATCCGGAAAAGAAGCTGACGCTGGATCACATCTCGGCGAGTGCCTTTGGTGGAAGCGCGGATGGAAGAATCGAGGTTGAAGCTTTTCCGGGGCCATCACACGTGACATTGAGTCTGGCGTATCAGGATATCGATAGCACATCGATGGCAAGGGCGTACCCGTGGGATCCAAAATACCGGCTTGAATCCCGCATGACCGGCAGCCTGCAGGGATGGTTTGAAGGCCGGCTGGACCGGTATGAGTTCAGCGGCAATGCGGAACTCGTTTCCGCGATGCAGAAGGCGGAAGCAGGCATCGTTTCTCTTCCGGTGGATGGCAGCCTGGCGTATGCCATCCGGCCCGGACATGCCGACGTTACCAATGGCAATTTCCATTTCCATTCAACTTCCCTTCTGGCAGACGGCCCGATCGAAGCCGACAATTTCAAACTGAACGTTCACATGGCATCGTCCGATCTGACAGACCTGCACTTGCTTTATCCCGATGCAAACGGGACCGGTTCATTTGACGGCGTATTGAGTGGTCCGGTCAAAACGCCGCGGGCCGACGGGGCATTCGATCTTCGGCGATACACGTACCGCGAATGGACGATCGAACACGCGTCGGGAACGGCGCAAGTGGACACCCTGACCAACATTGCAACGCTCAACAAGGTTCGTGTCGACCAGGGCCAGTCCCAGATCGGAATCAACGGTACAACAACACTGGATGGCGCAAAGGTCGATCTGCGCATCCAGGCCGCGGATGTGCGCGCCGAAGACGCTGCGCCATTTGTGAAGCAGCAATTCGGTGGCGTCTTTTCTGGAAGTATTCATCTGACGTCGCTCAATCCGCTGCGATTTGACGGCGACGTTCGTGGCACCGGGGTTGCGCTGCAGGGCCAGACGGTTCGCGACGTGCAATCTCACGTTCTATATGAAGCGCCGACCCTCACACTGCAAAATCTTGCCGTAGCCGACGGCGGGTCTACACTCACCGGACGCGCCACATACAATACGACTTCGGAAGCGATGACGTTCGCTGTCCATATCACGTCCATCGATCTGAACCGGTTGCGCAGTTTCGGAATGCCGGATGCGGTCGAGGGCCGCATTGAGCAGGCGGATCTCACTGGAAGCGGCTCACCCAAACATCCGGAGGTGGATGGCACCGCGCGGCTGCAGAACCTGATGTTCCATGGCGAATCGTTCCCAACGGCACGTGTGGACCTGAACACCGAAGGAAAGCTCGTGAATCTGAAATTGTCCGAGACAAAGAACCTGACGCTTTCTGCTCAAATCGACACCGCACCGACGAACTACCCCTTTTCGGCGGAGGCTGCATTCAAGAGTTACTCCATTGAGCGATTGGCAGGTGTTGCGAGCGGATCTTTAGTCGTCAGCGGGACTGCCACACTGAATGGATCGCTGAATGATCTTGCTCATGTGAGAGGAGGTGGACGCATTGACGCTGTCGACGTCGGATACCAGGACGAAATCCTGCAATCCACCAAACCGTTCAATTTCAGTTTCACTCCGGATCTGCTGACACTGACCGAAGGTATTTCGCTGGTCAGCGTCAAGGGTACACAACTCGCCAAGGGCACACAGTTGAATATGGCTGGAACGGTAGGACTCACTTCCGCCGCGAAACTCGACCTCACGGTGAAAGGCCAGATCGATGCAGGGTTGCTGCGCCCGGATAAAACGTGGACGGTCGGTGGCCCGGTAGATCTGAACTGTCGGATTGGAGGCTCGGTGGCAAAACCTGTCCTCATTGGGCAGGCAAGCTTTTCCGACATTTCCATCTCCCGGCAGGGAGTTACAACCACGCTCACGTCTCTGAAGGGAGACGTGGTCTTTGATGAGCATCGCGTGTCGTTGAATAACGTGACCGGACGTTCCGGAGGCGGAGACATCACGCTTCAGGGAACCGGAACGATCGAAGGCAAGACCCTGGGAGCATTGAACATCCGCGCTGAGGCGACTGGCGTGCGGCTCCGCTATCCCACGGGCATGCGAACCCTTATCAATGGAAGCCTGACGGTGAGCGGAACGTCGGCCTCACCGAAGGTCAACGGCGACCTCCAGATTCAAAGCCTGACCTTCAACAGCAGCTTCGACGAATTTCTAGCGCTTTTTGAATCTGCCGGTTCATTTGAAGGTACTTCGCCATTTGGAAATACGCAGCTGTCATTGCGTGTGGTAGGCAACCGCAACATTTCGATCCGGAACGAACTTGCCAGTGCGGAAGCCCAGGTCGATCTTTCAATCAAGGGCACAATCGACAGGCCTGCATTGACGGGCCACGTGGAAACCAGTAAGGGCGAGTTGCTCTTCCAGGGAAAGAAATACACCGTCACACGAGGCAACATCGATTTCGTGGATCCGGTGCGCATCGATCCGTCCATCAATATTCAGGCGGAGACGACGGTGCGAAGCTACCAGGTCTACTTGTCCATTTCCGGACGGATTAGCAACCTGCAATTGAACATGCGCTCGGAACCGCCCCTTCCGCAATTGGAGATTGTCAATTTGATCTCCGGAGCCAGGACAACCGATGAACTCGCTCAATCGTATCAGGCAAGATCAACCCCTACGGGTGAACAGGTCTTCCAGGGAGGCGCCGCATCGATTCTGTCGGACATGCTGGAGTCGCGAGTGGGTTCAAAGTTTAATCTGCTGGGATTGGACCGGATCGTCCGTATCGACCCATTTACCGTTGGCGCGCAGAACACCACCACCGCACGAATCACACTTTCCAAACAACTCACCAAGGATTTGACGGTAACGTATTCTTCGGAATTGTCGACGAACAAGCAGCAGATTATTCAGATTGAGTATTTCGTTACAAAGAACCTTTCCGTGCTTGCGTCAAAGGACGAGAACGACGTTCGTGCGCTTGACCTTCGGATTCGAAAGCGCTTCTGATGGAGTATTTCTTCACCTGCCCCTATTGCTGGCAAGACATATCCATGGTGTTGGATCCGTCGGAGGCCCATCAGACGTACATTGAGGATTGCGAAGTATGCTGCAAGCCGATCGAGGTGGAGTACGCCGTCGACGATGGCGCCGTCACGGAGTTTGAAGCGCGCGTCTTGTAATTGGGGTCGGAAAATAGGGGAACGAGGGGTCTGACCCCAATTAAAGGGTTTTCATGTTGATCACGAATCGGTATCGAACATCGCCTTTGATCACGCGTTCGTAGGCGCCGTCGGCATCCTTCATCGCAATCAATTCCACATCGGACGATATTCTGTTTTCGCCACAGTAATCGAGCATCTGCTGGATTTCACCCAACCCGCCAAGCATCGAACCGGCGAGCCGGCGGCGGTTCCGGATGAGCGAAAATGCGGCAACGTCCAGCGCTTTTGGGGGCACGCCGACAAGAACCAGCACACCGTCTCGATCGAGCATATTGAGATACAGATTCAGGTCGTGCGGGGCGGAAGCGCAGTCCAGAATGAAATTGAACTGATTCGTCAGCACGCCAGGCGATTCCTTGCCCCTGGTTACGACAAAATGATGCGCGCCGAGCCGCCGCGCATCGCCTTCCTTCGAGGGGGACGTGCTGAGCACCGTCACTTCCGCACCGAGCGAGACCGCGAACTTCACCCCCATGTGGCCAAGCCCGCCGAGCCCGATAATGGCAACCCGGGTCCCGCGTTCCACATTGAACAGGCGCAACGGCGAGTACGTCGTGATGCCAGCGCAAAGCAGCGGCGCGGCATTGGCGGATGGAATCGTGGACGGAATCCGCAGCGTATATTTCTGGTCAACGACGATTTGACTGGAATAGCCGCCGTAGGTGGGTGTCTTTCGATCCTTCTCAAGGCCATTGTAGGTAAAAACAACACACTCCTGACACAGGTGTTCCAGACCGTGGGTGCAGCTGGCGCAATTCCGGCATGTATCGACGTAGCCGCCTACACCGGCGATATCGCCGGCCTTGAATTTCTGAACGTTCCCGCCGACTCGCGTTACACGACCGATGATTTCATGACCTGGAACCATTGGGTAGATCGACCCGCCCCATTCGTCGCGTGCCTGATGGATGTCGCTGTGGCAGATGCCGCAGAACTGGATTTCGATCAGGACATCGTCTGCTCCCGGATCGCGCCGTTCAAATTGAAACGGTGCGAGCCTGGAAGCGGGTCCCATGCTTGCGTATCCGCGTGTCGGTAACATTGCTTCAATCCTCCGCTGGCAGTATAGAACGAGACAGGAAGGCGCTCCGGAGGGATTAGAGCATGGTGTATCATGATCCACATGCGGCTCCAAAGAATCCTTGGATTCTCCGCAGCGTTGGCTGTTGCAACAGCTGTGGTGGCCGGGCTGTCTGCATTTCAGGCCGGCGATGCACCTGGATCCGTGGGTTGGAAGATGGTGAGAAGCTTTGTTGTCGTGCAGGTATACGGATTCTTTGGTCTCTTTATGGCGCGGGACAGTGGAATTGCGGGTTCCCTGCTTATCGGGACAAGGGATTGGGTCGATGATGTTCGCGATGTTGTGAACTGGGGTATTCTTCCCGGGCTCGTCATAGGGGTGATCAACTATCTGTTCTTCTTTGCGTACCGGTACAGCCCCTTCGTTATCCCTCGCATTCGCGAGATGAAGAGCGGCTACGATGCGTTCATACTGTCGATGGAAAGCAGCATCACCGAAGAATCCATTTACCGGCTGTTCATCATGTCTTCGATGCTCTATCTGTTTCGCCGTTTGTATTCGAAGCTGAAACCGCTCTGGCCATCGGCGGTGGAGTTTCTTCCGACCGTGCTGGCGCTGGTAATGTCCTCGCTGGTGTTTGGTCTGGCCCACAGCTACTACGGATTCACGGCGGCGTTCTTCGGAGGCATGCTTCTGGGTGGAATCTACCTTCGAAGCGGCATTGAATGTTCCATTGCGGCGCACTTTGCCGCCAATTTTCTGTTTTTCACGGCATCTTACTTGTCCTGAGGTTGAAACATGCTTGCATCCACACTTGGCAACTTGAAATCCTACAAACATCGGTCTGTTAAAGACGAAATGCGCGAAAACCTGATGCGCAGGCTGCGTGAAGGCACTCCGGTGTTTCCGGGAATCCTTGGCTACGACGATAGCGTCGTTCCCCAGATCGTCAATGCCATTCTCTCGCGGCACAACATGATCCTGCTTGGTCTTCGCGGTCAGGCGAAATCGCGCATTCTGCGCGGGCTCGTGGATTTCCTGGATGAGTCGATCCCTGTGATCGCCGGTTGCGAGATCCATGACAATCCTTTCGCCCCCATCTGCCGAGCCTGCCGCGAACTTGTGGCCGCAATGGCGGACAAGACGCCAATCGTGTGGCGCGGACGCGACGAGCGCTTTGTCGAAAAGCTGGCGACGCCCGATGTGACCATTGCCGACATGATAGGCGACATCGATCCCATTAAGGCCGCGAAGGGCGGTCACGCCATTGGCAGCGAAATGAGCATTCACTATGGTCTTCTGCCTCGTGCGAATCGGGGGATCTTCGCCATCAATGAGCTTCCCGATCTTGCAGGCAAGATTCAGGTCGGGTTGTTCAACATCATGCAGGAAGGCGATGTGCAGATTAAGGGTTACCCGATGCGGTTGCCGCTCGATGTCGTATTGGTGTTCTCGGCGAACCCGGAAGACTACACCGCGCGTGGAAAGATCGTCACGCCGCTGAAAGATCGTATTGGTTCGGAAATCAAGACGCACTATCCGGTAAATCTGGACCTCGCGGTCACCATCACCGCACAGGAAGCGTGGACCTCGCGCGGCGATGCGAAGCTGACGGTTCCTTCCTATATTCAGCAGGTGGTGGAAGCAATCGCATTCAAGGCCCGCGCGGATCAACGCGTGGATAAGCGATCCGGGGTCAGTCAACGGCTGCCCATCTCGTGTCTGGAGAATGTGGTGAGTAACGCGGAACGACGCGCGATTATATCCGGAGACCTGGAGATCGTCCCGCGCGTCGCCGACGTGTATGCTGCGATCCCGGCGATCACGGGGAAAATCGAGCTCGAGTATGAAGGCGAGTTGAAGGGCGCGGAAACGATTGCGCGCGATCTGATCCGGCAATCGGTGCAGATGGTGTTCCGGCGGTACTTTCCGGCAACAGACTTCAAGGAGACGATTGAATGGTTTGAAGCCGGAGGCAATGTGAAGTTTTCCGACGAAGACTCGTCGAGGACGGTCATGGCGGCGATGGAGGTCGT
>Ga0134122_10001616_pt1 | contig 16309 bp, 21 predicted proteins | sample KB302_FD_96461 | JGI IMG/M metagenome (GOLD analysis project Ga0134122, IMG submission 96461) | Terrestrial soil microbial communities without Nitrogen fertilizer from Kellogg Biological Station, Michigan, USA - KB3-0-2 | ecosystem: Environmental > Terrestrial > Soil > Unclassified ... | reverse complement strand
GTCGTGCCCGACGCGCCGCTACGACGCGGGCGGGTGCCCGACGGACGCTCGCGGCGCGGACGATCGGCGCCCGACGGAACCGTCGCGGTCGCCTCACGCTTGCCACCGACGATGTCGCCCTTGTAAATCCACACCTTCACGCCGATACGGCCGAAGGTGGTCTTGGCCTCGTACAGGCCGTAGTCGATGTCGGCGCGCAGCGTGTGCAGCGGCACCCGGCCCTCGCGGTAGAACTCCGAGCGGCTCATCTCGGCGCCGCCGAGGCGGCCCGAGCACTGCACCCGGATGCCCTTCACGTTGGGCTGACGCATCGCGGACTGGATCGCCTTGCGCATCGCGCGACGGAACGCCACGCGATTCGAAAGCTGCTCTGCCACACCCTGAGCCACCAATTGCGCCTGGGACTCGGGGTTCTTGACCTCGAGGATGTTCAGCTGCACCTGCTTGCCGGTCAGCTTCTCCAGGTCGGCGCGAATGCGATCGGCCTCGGTGCCGCGGCGGCCGATGACGATGCCGGGCCGCGCGGTGTGGATATCGACACGGACCCTGTCGCGCGTCCTTTCGATCTCCACGTCGGCGATGCCGGCGCGCTCCAGACCGGTGGCCAGCAGCCGACGGATCGCCACGTCTTCCTTGACGTAATCCTTGTACTGCTTGTCGGCGTACCACCGGGACTTCCAGTCGGTGGTGATACCGAGCCGGAAGCCGTGAGGATTGATTTTCTGGCCCACTACTCCGAGCCCTCCTTCGCGTCGGACGCTTCAGTAGTCGTCTGTTCGGCGTTGATCGCCTCAGCGTCAGCCGTCTTCGTATCGGCGGCCTTCTTGGCGGGCGCCTTCTCCGGTGCCTTCTTCGCCGGAGCCTCAGCCGCAGCCTTGGTCGCGGGAGCCTTCTTGGCGGCCGCGGCCTTGCTGGCCTGTGCGCGGCGGGCGCGTGCGGTGCCGGCCGACTGGCCGGCCCGGTCCTCGCGCGACGGGCGGCTCTCGACGACGACCGTGATGTGGCTGGTGCGCTTGCGGATTCGGAACGCACGCCCCTGGGCGCGCGGCCGGATGCGCTTGGCGGTCGGGCCCTCGTCGGCATAGACGGTGGCGACCACGAGGGTGGACGGATCCAGTCCCTCGTTGTTCTGCGCGTTGGCCGCAGCGCTGGCGATCACCTTGGCGACCGGCTCACTGGCGGCCTGCGGCGCCCACCGCAGGATGTGCAGGGCCTCGTCCACCGACTTGCCGCGCACCAGGTCGATGACCCGGCGCGCCTTCGTCGCAGAGACATGCACGAAGCGTGCCTTCGCGACCGCAGACGGATATTCAGTCGTGATACTCACCGGCGCTTGGCCTTCCGGTCGTCCTTGATGTGACCCTTGAACGTGCGGGTCGGCGCGAACTCGCCGAGCTTGTGCCCGACCATCGCCTCGGTGACGAACACCGGGACATGCTTGCGGCCGTCGTGGACCGCGAAGGTGTGCCCGATGAAGTCGGGGATGATGGTCGACCGACGAGACCAGGTCTTGATGACCTGCTTGGTGTTCTTCTCGTTCTGAACGTCGACCTTCTTGAGCAGATGGTCGTCGACGAACGGACCCTTCTTCAGGCTGCGTGGCATCGGCTATCTCCTACCGGTGGTGCTTCTTGCCGGTGCGCCGGCGTCGGACGATGAGCTTGTCGCTTGGCTTGTGCGCCTTGCGGGTACGGCCCTCGGGCTTACCCCACGGGCTGACCGGGTGACGGCCGCCGGAGGTCTTGCCCTCGCCGCCGCCGTGCGGGTGGTCGACCGGGTTCATGACGACACCGCGGACGGTCGGGCGCTTGCCCTTCCACCGCATGCGGCCGGCCTTGCCCCAGTTGATGTTGGCCTGCTCGGCGTTGCCCACCTCGCCGACCGTGGCGCGGCAGCGCACGTCGACGCGACGGATCTCACCGGACGGCATACGCAGCGAGGCGTAGGTGCCTTCCTTACCCAGCAGCTGGATGCTCGAGCCGGCCGAGCGGGCCAGCTTCGCGCCGCCGCCGGGCCTCAGCTCCACAGCGTGGATCACGGTGCCCGACGGGATGTTGCGCAGCGGCAGGTTGTTGCCCGGCTTGATGTCGGCGTTGGCGCCGGACTCCACCACATCACCCTGCGACAGTCCCTGCGGCGCAACGATGTAGCGCTTCTCGCCGTCGAGGTAATGCAGCAGCGCGATGTTGGCGGTGCGGTTCGGGTCGTACTCGATGTGGGCGACCTTGGCGTTGACGCCGTCCTTGTCGTGGCGACGGAAGTCGATCACGCGGTACGCGCGCTTGTGCCCACCACCCTTGTGGCGGGTGGTGATCCGACCGTGCGCGTTGCGACCGCCCTTGCCGTGCAGCGGACGAACCAGCGACTTCTCCGGGTGATCGCGAGTGATCTCGGCGAAATCGGAGACGCTGGCACCGCGACGACCCGGGGTCGTCGGCTTGTACTTGCGAATTCCCATGATTCTCTAGGTCTCTCTGCGTTATCCGCCGGCTATGCCGGTGCTCCGAACAGGTCGATCGGCTTGCTACCCGCGGCCAGCGTGACGATGGCGCGCTTGGTGTCCTTGCGCTTGCCGAAGCCGGCGCGGGTGCGCTTGCGCTTGCCCTGCCGGTTGGCGGTGTTCACCGACGCGACCTTGACCTTGAAGATCTGCTCGATAGCGATCTTGATCTGAGTCTTGTTCGAGTCGGGGTGCACGACGAACGTGTACACGTTGTCCTCGATCAGCCCGTAGGACTTCTCCGAGATGACCGGGGACAGGATGATGTCGCGGGGGTCAGTGACGGTCGCCATCAGGCCGAAACCTCCACAGTGTTGTTTCCGGCGCTTGGTATTGCTGCGCTGATATAGGCATTCAGCGCCTCGACGCTGAACACCACGTCGTCGGACTTCAGCACGTCGTAGGTGTTGAGCTGGCCAGGTTCAAGCACATGTACACCCGGCAGGTTGCGCACGCTCAGCGCGCCGGTCTCGTCCGCGTGGCCGATCACGATCAGCACCTGCTTACGCTCGGTTAGCGTGGCCAGGAACGCCTTGGCGCTCTTGGTCGACGGGGTCTGACCCTCCACCAGCTCGGTGACGGCGTGAATGCGGCCGTTGCGCGCCCGGTCCGACAGCGCGCCGCGCAGGGCAGCGGCGATCATCTTCTTGGGCGTGCGCTGGCTGTAGTCGCGCGGCTTCGGGCCATGCACGACGCCACCGCCGGTGAACTGCGGAGCACGCGTCGAACCCTGGCGGGCACGGCCGGTGCCCTTCTGGCGGTACGGCTTCTTGCCGCCACCGCGGACCTCACCGCGCGTCTTCGCCGAGTGCGTGCCCTGGCGGGCGGCGGCGCGCTGCGCCTCGACCACCTGATGCATGAGCGCGATGTTCGGCTCGACGTCGAACAGCTCGCCGGGCAGCTCGACAGAGCCGTCCTTCTTGCCGGCGGGTGTGTGAACGTCAATCTTGAGAGTGTTGGCAGCCATTTACTTTTCGCCTCGCTTGATCGCGCTGCGGACCATCACCAGTCCACCGTTGCGTCCGGGGATGGCGCCCTTGATCAGCAGCACACCGTTTTCGGCATCGACCTTGTGCACGACCAGGTTCTGGGTAGTCACGCGGTCGTTGCCCATCCGGCCCGACATGCGGGTGCCCTTGAACACCCGGCCCGGGGTGGCACAGCCACCGATGGATCCGGGCCGACGGTGCACCGCCTGGGCGCCGTGGCTGGCGCCCTGGCCCTTGAAGCCGTGACGCTTCATGGTGCCCGCGAAGCCCTTGCCCTTGGAGGTGCCGGTGACGTCGACGAAAGTGCCGTCGACGAAGATCTCGGCGGTCAACTCCTGGCCGACCTCGTACTCGCCTGCGGCCGCCTCGTCGTCGAGCCGAAATTCGGCGATGTGACGGCGCGGATTCACGCCCGCCGCGGCGTACTGCCCGGACAGGGGCTTGTTCACCTTGCGCGGGCTGATCTCGCCGTAGGCCAGCTGCACGGCGGAGTAACCGTCGCGCTCAGGGGTACGGATACGTGTCACGACGTTGGGCCCGGCCTTCACGACCGTCACCGGAACGACCCGGTTGTTCTCGTCAAACACCTGCGTCATGCCCAGCTTGGTGCCCAGAATGCCTTTTCTTGCCATTTCTTCTAGGTCTCCTACTGGATGTTGACGTCGACGCTCGCCGGCAGATCGATGCGCATCAGGGCGTCAACGGTCTTCGGCGTCGGGTCGAGGATGTCGATCAGTCGCTTGTGCGTACGCATCTCGAAGTGCTCCCGCGAGTCCTTGTACTTATGCGGGGACCGGATGACGCAGTACACGTTCTTCTCAGTCGGCAGCGGCACAGGGCCAACCACGCTGGCGCCGGTACGGGTGACCGTCTCAACGATCTTGCGCGCCGAGGCGTCAATCGCCTCGTGGTCGTAGGCCTTGAGCCTGATGCGGATCTTCTGTCCCGCCACGCTTCTCCTACCTCACTCCTGCCTCTGGGCCCAGCTGGGAAATCCCAGTCGGGCCGCTTCCGTCCGGCGCGCTCGCTTTGCGCTGGTATGCCGCCGCTGTTTTTCTGTCTGTGGTCCACCGATCCCCGCGGTCGGGCGTGTCGCCCTTACGCACACTCAGCCGCGGCGGAAATCGTCGCGATCGAGGTGGGGACCGGATGCGCCCGCTCGGACGCTGGTCGTATGCCCCGGTCAGGCGCGAACCCGGCTCAAGGCAACCCGAACAGTATGCCCTAGATGTGGGGCCCCATCCAAATCTCTGGCCACGGAATACCCGTGACGTTATTACTCCAGAGTAAGGTAGCCCCGCATGGCAGCCCCGACCACCACATATCGCATGTGGAAACGCCTCGCCGCCCAGCCCGGCGGCACGCAGTTGTTCTCGGCCGCCGCGATGGTGCGGGTGCCCTATTTCGCCTCGATCGTGCCGCACGTGGTCCGGATGGAGCCCGGGTACGCGGAGGTCGCCGTGCCCAAGTGGTTCTTCGTCTACAACCACCTGCACACCGTGCACGCGATCGCGTGCTGCAACGCCGCCGAGGTCGCGATGGGCATGCTATGGAGGCCACGGTGCCGACCAGCCACCGCTGGATCCCGAAGTCGATGAATGTGCAGTATCTGGAGAAGGCGACGACCTCGTTGCGCGCACACGCCCGGCTGGACCCGCCGGAGTTCACGTCGATCACCGACGGCGCAGAGATCGTCGTGCCTGTCGGTGTCGTCGACAAGGCCGGCGTCGAGGTGGTGCACGCCGACATCACCTGCTGGGTGACGCCCGCCTAGCGATTTCGGCGCGCTGACGGACGCTGAGGGGGCGTAGACGCGCCGAAATCACTCGGACAGATAGGTGCCGTGGCCTTCGCACACCAGGCCGTCACTGCCGAAGGTCAGCACCTCGTTGACGAGTTCGCCACGATGGTTGCGGTAGTTGATCACCAGCGTCGACTCACCGCGGTAGACGCCGATGATGTCGAAGTGCAGCTCCGGCAACGCCTTCAGCGCCGTCGTCCAGTAGTCCCGCAACGCCGCCTTGCCGCGCACCACTCCCCCACTCTCGGGCACCACACGGGCGGCCACTGGTGAGGTGAACACGACGTCGTCGCGGAAGTGGTCGAGCACCGCCTCGATGTCGTGAGCGTTCCACGCCCGGACCCACCGGTCTGCATAGCTGTCCGGGTCGGGAGTTGGCATGGCAGTTAGCCTTTCAGGCTCGCCCAGAACGCGCACTGGTGCGTGTCGTCGAAGTTGGTGAACACTCTGCTTCCATCCGGCTGAAACGACAACCGTTTTTGGTCGGGATGGAACGCCGGCCATTGCGAGCCCGGTTCGGAGGTGTGCACGAAGTGCGCCCAGTAGTCGATCATCTGATCGGACAGCACCTGTTGCGCCTGGTTCAGCGGCGGCGTGCCGCCGATATCGAACAGGTATCGCAGCTCAAACGAATGGCTGGCGCCCATCGGGAACGGCAGCTTGCGCATCGGATCGGGCGCCGGCGCGTCGCGGTCGTTGAACTCGTAGGCATACACGGGCTGGGTCTTCGCCATGGCGTCGGCCATCCGATCTGCCGGACAGGCGAACACCCCATCGGTCACTGCGGCCGAATATGCAAGGGGCACACTGGCATAGCGCTGCAGCGGATAGCGTGCCTCCACAGCGGCGGCGTTGTTACCGAACGTCTCCCGCAGCAACTGCGGGTACTGCTCGGTTGTGTATTGGTGGCCCAGCCGCAGGTATTGCATTGCGACGAACAAGGTGAACTCGTCGCGATTGGTGCCGATCATGATCGGCACGCGGGACGCACGCCCCTTTTCGAATCCGGTAATAGGGTCCAGCGGCAGCGATTTCGTTCCGGTCACCGGACCGCTCAGCTGATCGTCGCCAATCTGGTAGTACCAGACCGGCTCTCGTAACTTGCCCGCGGGCAATGCTCGCAGGCACTGTGCAGCGGATTTCGGATCGCCACACCCTAGTTTGGCCGCGTAGTCCAGACTGCGATTCTCCGCTGCGGGCAATGCCAGTTGCGCCTGGCACGGTCCGCTCTGGATGATCGCCGACCTGAACAACCCCGCCGACTCCGGCGCGACCAGATGGTCGCATACGGACATGCCGCCCGCGGACTCACCCGCCAGCGTCACCTTGCCCGGATCACCGCCGAAGTCAGCGATGTTGTCGCGCACCCAGCGCAGCGCCGCCTGCTGATCGGCGAGGCCGTAGTTTCCGACGTCGCCCGCCGGTCCGAGCGTCGGATGGGCCAGGAAGCCCATCGCGCCCAGCCGGTAGTTGACGGTTACGACGATCATGTCGCCCCGAGTCGCCAGCCAGCGCGAGTCGTAGATGCCTGCACTGCCGCTGATGAACGCGCCGCCGTGGATCCACACCATGACCGGCCACTGCCCCCCGCCTGCGCGCATCGGCGGTGTCCACACGTTCAGGGTCAGGCAATCCTCGTCGGTTTGCCGTCCGAATTCTGGGTCACCGCCGGGATCCTGCAAGCATCGCGGTCCGATGCTAGTCGCGTCGCGCACCCCCTGCCAGGCGGGCGCCGGGGCCGGCGGCTGCCAGCGGAGCGGGCCGACAGGCGGTGCGGCATAAGGGATTCCGGCGAACAGCCGGTGATCCGGGGCGACGGTGCCGCGCACCATGCCCGCGACGGTCTGCACCACTGCCGGATCCGACGGATGTGGCGGCACTGCGGCCTTCGGGGGCTCATCGCCGCCGCGGCCGCAACCGATCGCCAGCAACATGCCGAAGGCGAGCACCAGCAGGCGGTGAAGCGATCGGGGCGGCACGAAGTTAGAGCCTAATGGCGACAGACCGACCCCGGCCTTCCCCTAGGTGGCCCGCGTCACATAGACTCGAAACTTGACACCCGTCAAGTTTCGCAGCCGCAGCCGCAGCCCGGCAGTGAGGAGCCCGAATGAGCACGCCGACGATGGACGACGCCGCCAAGGTCCTGGCCGATCCGACGGCCTATGCCGACGACGCACGACTGCACGCGGCGCTGACCCATCTGCGGGCGAACAACCCGGTCGCCTGGGTTGACAACCCGCCATACCGGCCGTTCTGGGCGATCACCAAGCACGCCGACATCATGGCCATCGAACGGGCCAACGACCTGTTCCTGTCCGAGCCTCGGCCGCTGCTCGCCCCCGCCGAGGCTGACGATTTCGCCAAGGCGCAACTCGACGCCGGGATGGGCCTGCGCACGCTCATCCACATGGACGATCCGCACCACCGCAAGGTGCGCGCGATCGGCGCAGACTGGTTCCGCCCTAAAGCCATGCGCGATCTCAAGGTGCAGGTCGACCGACTGGCCAAGCGCTACGTCGACCGCCTGCGCGAAATCGGGCCCGAATGCGATTTCGTCACCGAGATCGCCGTCAATTTCCCGCTCTACGTGATCATGTCGCTGCTCGGCCTGCCCGAAGATGACTTTCCGCGGATGCACATGCTGACGCAGGAGATGTTCGGCGGCGACGACGAGGAATACAACAAGCGGGGCAAGTCGCCCGAGGAACAGCTCACGATTCTGCTCGACTTCTTCACCTATTTCTCCGAGTTGACCGCGTCGCGCCGCGAACACCCGACCGAGGACCTCGCCTCGGCGATCGCCAACGGCCGCGTCGACGGTGAGCCGCTGTCCGACGTCGACACCGCGTCGTACTACGTCATCGTCGCCAGCGCGGGCCACGACACGACCAAGGACGCGATCTCCGGCGGACTGCTCGCGTTGATCGAAAACCCCAGTGAGCTAGAATGTTTGCGCCAGAACATGGATCTCATGCCGACGGCCGTCGAGGAGATGGTCCGGTGGGCGACGCCGGTCAAGGAGTTCATGCGCACCGCCGCCGAGGACACCACCGTCCGCGGCGTGCCGATCGGCAAGGGCGAGTCCGTATACCTGGCTTACGTTTCCGGAAACCGGGACGAAGAGGTGTTCGACGACCCGTTCCGCTTCGACGTCAGCCGTGATCCCAACAAGCACGTGGCATTCGGGTACGGCGTGCACTTCTGCCTCGGCGCCGCGCTGGCGCGGATGGAAATGAACAGCCTTTACAGCGAACTGATTCCGCGGTTGGAGTCGATCGAATTGGCCGGTGAGCCGGAACTGGCGGCCACCACCTTCGTAGGTGGACTCAAGCACCTGCCGATTCGCTACTCGCTCAGGTGATTTCCGGATCCTTCGCGAAGCCCTTGAGGAATCCGTCAACCGCGGCGATCGCTACAGCCTGGTAGTCGAACTCGGTCAGCGTGCTGATCCTGCCGAATGCGAGCGGGCCGATCAATAGCGCGAAAGCCGTTGTCCGGTCGACAGGATTGAGCTCGACGGCGGCTTGAGGGCTGTCGAAGATGACGTCGAACGGCGCCGAGTACTGCTCGGCGATGCGTTCACGCAGCGAACGCATCTCGGGGCTGCCGGGCTCGTTCTGACGATCGGCAGGCCGGGCCGCGACGGTCGGCAGCTCGGTTTCGTGCAACGGCTTTCGCCACGATCGCGTCGCTCAGACGATGAACTCGGCAGCCCGATGGCCGATCATCACGATGGTGGCGTGCGGCCCCCGGCTGGTGATGGCGGGAAGCACCGAGCCGTCGACCACCCATAGCTTGTCGACGCCGTGGACCCGGCACCGGGTGTCCACAATCGAGTCCCCGCCGACGCCCATCGGCGCGGTCCTGGCCAGGTGCTGCGATGTGGACCAGGACACGGACCCCACTTGCGCTGTCGCGCCTACTAATTCGTGCGCCAGCTCGGTACCCGCGGTCAGCTTCGCGACGTCACCGGGCTCGCGGTCGTAGCGGTGTTGAATGCCCGGCGCAACGTCCGGGTCGGCGGACTTCAACGTCACGCGGCCGCGGGACTCGGGCTGCATCAACGCCACACCGATGTGCGGATGGTCGCCCGGATCGTCCCGACGCCCAGTGACCATGGCGCCGAATCCGGCTGTGTAGGGCCTGATCTCGAGGGCGTCGGTGGTCAGTACCGCTTCGAGTGGCGGCAACCCGTGGGTCTCCGTCCAGTTCACCGGCAGCACCCATTCCGGATGGTCCACACACGCCGCACCGACAGGCAGGTCGGCCACCACCGGGACTCCCGAGGCCTGCAATACGTCGTGCGGTCCGACGCCGGACAGCATCAGTAGATGTGCCGAACCAATGGCGCCAGCGGACAACACGATTCGGTCTGCGGCCAGATCGATGGCGCCATCAGGTCCCACACACTCGACGCCGACAGCTGCTCCACCGGTTACCAGCACCCGCCTGGCCCGGGTGTTGGTCAGCAGGGTGAGATTCGGGCGGTCCATCGCGGGTTTCAGGTACGCGCCACCAGGGCCCACCCTGGTTCCGCCGTTGACGTTCAGTGGCACCGCGCCGATCCCTTTCGGCAATGGCTCGTCACGTGTGGCACCGTTGAGATCCTCAACCCAGCGGTATCCGGCTTCACCAGCGGAACGCACGAACGATGCTGTGCAGCCATCGAATTCGGAAACACGGCGAACGAGAATCGGTCCCGTAGAGCCGTGCAGCGAAGTGTCGAAGTCGACATCGGTTTCGATCGCGCGAAAGTGTGGCAGCACGTCGGCCCAGGTCCAGCCCGGCAATCCCCAGCCGTCGAAATCCGTCGGGAGGCCGCGACAGAAGTAGCCACCGTTCACAGCTCCCGATCCACCCACCACCGCCCCCCGCATGATCTGCGCATGGCGCTCCGGGTCCTCGGTCAAGATCGTCGGGTAGCGCCGCACCACCGAACTGGCGTCACCGATCGGGAGCCGCAGGCCGTTGCTGATCTGGGCGTGAACCCGCGGGTCGGACGGCGCCGGTCCGGCTTCAACGACCGTCACCCGGCACCGCGAATCGGCGGAAAGGCGTTCGGCTAACACGGATCCAGCGCTGCCGGCACCGATGATCAGGACGTCACTGCGCACGAGAGAGGCAGGAGAGTCCCCGTGCAAGGCGGCGTCAGGTCCGAATCTGGGGTTTGAGCGCGCCGACGTTCCGTTCGCGCACCACGCCGGTCCAGAGTCCGACGCCGTACGCGATGTCATCGAGGCGCTTCAGCAGGACGTAGGTGAGCAGCCCCACTCGTTTGGTGTCGTCGTCGGCGTTGCCGTTGCGCGTGATCCAATCAACCACCCCGTCGACCACTGCTGCCACCAGCACCACCTGCCGGCAGCGCCGGGATAGCAGCGCCCCAATCATGGCGATCGGCCAGTAGTGTCTGCAGATCGCGGACGCCAGTTGCAGCGCTGCGGACCACAGGCCGTGCGCGGCGACCACCGCCACTTCCCTGGGCTCGGTCTCGACGGTGCTCAGTGAGCTGGCGATGCGGCGGCCGGTGATGGTGGCGATGACCATCGACGCCAGGTATCCGATACCCGAGCCCATGGCGAGCAGGATCCACACCACCAGCGTCCATCCGGAGATCACCAGCGGCGCGGTCTTGCCGGGATGGCGGACGGACAACGGGGCCGCTGATTCGCCGTAGAAAGACTTGCGTGCAAACCAATCTCGCATCTGCGTGCGGTGGTCGTGAGCGACCAGCGCGATGGGCTCGTAGCGCAGCCGCGCGCCAGCCTCGATGAAGCGCCAGCACAGGTCGACGTCCTCGCCGCACTTGAGCGTCTCGTCGAAGCCGCCCAAGTCCTTGATCACGGAGCGACGGCAGATGATGGCGGCGCTGGGGACGTAGGAAACAGTCCCGTACGGCACCACCGGCGCCTCACGCAGACCCAGGTCGAGCGAGGAGCGCACCGCCTCGTAACGGGCCACGAGGTTGTCGGCTTGCCGCAGCCCCACGATCCGCGGTGCGACCAACGCGACGGCGGGATCGCAGAAATGTCCGAGCAGCGCCTCGAGCCACCCGCGCCGCGGCACCACGTCGGAGTCGAGGAAGGCCACAAAGTCGGTGTTGCACGCCGCCAGCCCGGTGTTGCGCGCGGCCGCCGGCCCCTTGCTGCGGGCGTGGCGCAGCACCTGGATGTCGCAGTGCATATCCGCGAAGTCGCTCTGCTGTACTGGCGTCGCCGAGCCGTCGTCGACCACGACCACGCGCATTCCGCGCAACGTACCCACCAGGCGCAACAAGCCAGGAATGTTGTCGAACACAGGAATAACGACCGTGACATCGCGGTGCGAGGGACCACTGGCAGGTCGGGGGTGGGCGACGGTGGCGTCCAGCAGGGTGCGCGCGAGCTGTGCGCTGACCGCGTCGTGCACCTCCAGCCGGCCGCCGTTGAGCATGGTTTGTGCGGCAGGCGCGAGACGCAGCAGCCGGGTGGGCGAGCCGCCGAGAAGCGCAGAGCCCTCACCGAGCACCTTCACCCGGCGATCGACCTGAACGGCGAACCCGTCGGGTAAGCGCGGTCCAGTCATGTCAGCATCCCGTCGCGGTCCGGCGCCCATCGGACGATACGCCGCAAACACGCGTCGACCATCTCGGCGAGGATGCGTTCACCCTCCTCGCCCGTTGCGGTCGTCGGGTCTCCGAGGATGCCGAGTTCGCTAACGGCGGCGACGCCGCCCTGGCGCATCCGCGGCATCAACTGAGCCAGCGGTTCACGGTTGCCGGGGAGGCGCTCATCGACCCATACGTCGGTAGGCGAAATATGTAGCAATACAGACGTTTCGGTGTGGCCGGCATGTGCATCGGCGTTCTCGGCGGTACACGAACACCAGCCTACGTCGCGGCCCTCGTAGCGAAGCAAAGCCGCCGCGGCGGCCAGCGCCTCGACATTCCCGCCGTGGCCGTTGACGAAGACGAGGCGCGACGCCCACTGCGACGCGGACCGGCCGAACTCGACGAGCAAAAGTCGCAGCGCCGAGGTCCCGATCGAGACGGTACCCGGGAACCCCTCGTGCTCGCCGCTCGCGCCATAGCCGATCGCGGGCGCGAGGGCGCAATTGGATTCATTGCGGTCAGTGAGCCGGTCAGCAACCGAGCGAGCGACGGCAGTAGCGATCCGAGTATCCGTGTCCAGCGGAAGGTGCGGGCCATGCTGTTCGACCGAACCGACCGGGACAATCAACGCAGGCGACGTGCTTTGCAGCTGTCTCGACGTTGAGCTCGCGAGCTCACTGAGGAAAGCCACTGGGTGATGGTAGGCCGAATTCACCTGGCGTGCGCCAATTGTTGGCGCATGCGCAGCAATTGATTTCCGTGATCTTTTCTCTGACGCTTTAGTTGAATCACGCCAGCCCCCTCCGCCACGCCTGTACCAGGGAGTTCGGCCCCCAGTCAGTTTGCCGGTCAGGCGTCGGATTCAGGGGCCACGCCCAGCGCCCGGGCGAAGCCCGGCGGGACGAGAATGTCGCCGGCAACAAGATCGTGGACCGACGCTCGGCCGAGGCCCATCAACGCCGAGTCGATGCCTCCGCGCAGGACGTCGAGCACATTCTCAACCCCGGTTTGGCCGTTGGCCGCCAGGCCCCAGAGGTAGGCCCGGCCGATCATCACTGCCCTGGCACCCAGCGACAGCGCCTTCACCACGTCGCTGCCTCGCCGAATGCCGCCGTCGAGCAGCACCTCGATCTGGTCGCCGACGGCGTCGGCGATTGCGGGCAGCGCCCTGATAGACGCAGGCGTACCGTCCAGGTTGTTGCCACCGTGATTGGATACGGAAATAGCCGAAACACCAGCGTCCACAGCATGTTTGGCGTCATCGACGCGCATCACGCCCTTCAGCATGAACGGCCCGCCCCACAGCTCACGCAGCCAGGCGATGTCCTCCCACGTCGGCGGCGGGGTGCCCATCCACTCGCCGTAGGCGGCGAAGAACGGCGGTCCGGGCTCGCCGCGTGGCGCCTGGTTCGGCACCCGCAGGTCCGGCGGGCGCATGGTCTTGGCCCACTGGTAGAGCCAGCGCGGCCGCGTCAGCCCGGTCGGGAGCATCCGCACCGTGGTGCGCAAATTCATCTCCTCTGGGATCTTCGGGCTGCCCCAGTCGCGGCCGTGCGAGAAGCTCCAGTCGGTGGTAACGATCAGGCCGACGGCGCCGGCCTCCCGCGCCCGTTCCACGCGCGCGGCGATCGCGTCGCGGCCGCCCAGCCAGTACACCTGGAAGAAGAGCTTTGGGTTGGCCGCGATGACCTCTTCGATCGGCTTGCTGGCGAACGACGACAGCCCCATCGCCGTGCCACGGGCGGCAGCCGCCCTGGCGACCGCGATTTCTCCGTCGGGGTGCACCGCCTGCACACCAGTAGGTGAGATGAGCACCGGGAATGAAACATCGTGTCCCATAACGGTTGTCGCGAGATCACGCTTTTCCAGCGCACCGATGACGTGGGGCGCGAAGCCGAGTTCGGCGAACGCGTCGACGTTGTCGGCGACCGTCACGCCTTTCTCGCTGGCCGCCAGCAGCGCGGAGTATACCGGCTTGGGCAGCCGCCTCTTGGCGACCTGTTGCGCGAATGCGACGGTCTCGAACCATGTGTCGGCCATGACTACACCGGGCTTTCGTTGCAGAGGCGCGCCGGCGGTTTCGTCAGCAGCTTCAACATCACCGGTGCGCTTCGTGAGTGGTCGACGCTGGATTTCGGCTTGACGCGTTCGCGGGCCAGCGCGGGAGCGCCGTAGCCCTCAACGCATTCGGGGTCCGGCCCGTCAAGCGGCAGACCGGTGAAGAACTTGGCTGCCATGCAGCCGCCCCGGCAGCTGTCGTAGTGGCCGCAGCTGCTGCACGCGCCGGCGGATTGCGGTTCCCGCAGCTCACGAAACAGCGGCGCGTTCTTCCATACGTTGTCAAAACCACTGTCCGACAGAATGTTTCCGGCGTGGAAGCGGTCGTGGATGGCGAACGGGCATGCATACACGTCGCCCACCGGGTCGATGAGGCACACCACGCGCCCGGCACCGCACAGGTTCAGCCCGGCCAGCGCACCCGGCTCGCCGAGACCCGACAGGTGGAAGAAGGAATCGCCGGTGAGCACCCGATCACCCTTGGCCACCAACCAGTCGTACAGTTGCACCTGCTGCTCGGCGGACGGATGGAGTTCGTCCCACACATCGGCCCCGCGACCCGATGGCCGCAATCGGGTGATCCGCAACGTGGCCCCGTAACGCGCTGCCAGGGCCGCGAATTCGTCTAGCTGATCGACGTTGTGGCGCGTCACCACCACGGAGATCTTGGCATCCTTGAAGCCGGCGTCGGCCAGGTTCTCCAACGCGCGGATGGCCATTGCGAATGATCCGGCACCGCGCACGGCATCGTTGACCTCAGCCGTCGCGCCGTCGACGGAGATCTGCACGTCGACGTAATCGCTTGCGGCCAGCCGCTTTGCGACCTCGGGTGTGATACGTACGCCGTTGGTGGAAAACTTCACGCCGACGTGATGCGCGGTGGCATAGTCGACGAGTTCCCAAAAGTCCGGCCGCACAGTGGGTTCGCCGCCTCCGATGTTCACATAGAACACCTGCATGCGCTCGAGCTCGTCGATGACGTCCTTGCACTGCTGCGTCGTCAATTCGCGCGGGTCGCGCTTGCCCGACGAGGACAGGCAGTGCACGCACGCCAGGTTGCAGGCATAGGTGAGTTCCCACGTCAGGCAGATCGGCGCGTCGAGTCCGCGCTCGAACTGCTCGACCAACCGGGGGACGGGTTGAGTCACCGGCGCGAGCGCCGAATCAGCGGGAGTCATTGGTTCCTTCTCTTACGAGCATCTTGGACTGAGCCAGCACGGCGAGGGCGTGCAGGTACGGTGCCTGCTGTGCATCGTCGATGCCGGCCGCCCGGCACGCCGAGCGGGCGTCGGGGTGGTCGACGAGCGAATTGACCACCTCTACGATCGTCCGGTTCTTCAGGAAAGACAGCTTTCGTGTTCCGAAGTGATACAACAGCGCGCCAAAGGGCTCGGGCCGCACCGCCACTTGGTGGTGCAGGCGCCAGCTGAGGTCCGGATCGAACGCCGCGGCAGGCGACGACACCGTCAGTAGACCCCGCACATCCCGTCGATCGACACCTCTTCGACCAGGGTCTCGGTGACGAGTTGCGTCTCGTTTTCGACCTGCTCGTTAGGCTCCATGAACTGCACCTTTCGTCGCGTTGGGTCTCGACAATGTGATCGAGGTCGCAATAATATGGCATCGAGTGCCGAAATGGAAGGGTGGACTGATGGGGCCGGACTCCCAGCACCGGGTGGGCCGTCGGCGCTCCACGACCTGGGACCACATCTCCAACGTGGCGATCGACCTGTTCGCAGCCCGGGGCTTCGACGAGGTCAGCGTCGACGACGTCGCCGAGGCCGCAGGGATCGCGCGCCGCACCCTCTTTCGGTATTACGCGTCCAAGAACGCCCTGCCGTGGGGCGACTTCGACGCACACCTCGATCACATGCGGGATCTGTTGAACGAACTGGAACCCGACGTCCCGATTGAAGAGGCCCTGCGCACAGCGCTGTTGGCGTTCAACAGCTTCGACGAGCAGGAGACCGCACGGCACCGGCAACGGATGCGCGTCATCCTGGAGACCGCTGCGCTGCAGGCATATTCGATGACCATGTATGCCGGGTGGCGCGTAGTCGTCGCCGCGTTCGTGGCGCAGCGCCTTGGCGCCAAGCCGGAAGACCTCGTGCCGCGGACCGTCGCGTGGACGATGCTCGGGGTAGCCCTTTCGGCGTACGAGAACTGGCTGGCCGACGAGTCCGTTTCGCTGGCGCAGGCGCTCGGCGATGCGTTCGACACGGTCAGCGACGGGCTGGCGGGGCTGGACGAAAAGGGCCGCCCAAAAAATTCTCGATTGGGGCGTCGGAGTTAGACCCGCGGCGGCGACGATAAGGGTGTGAGCGCCGAATCGGATGGCAACGACGCTCCGCGGACCCTGTTGGCGCTGTACGACG
>Ga0134122_10001614_pt1 | contig 16333 bp, 10 predicted proteins | sample KB302_FD_96461 | JGI IMG/M metagenome (GOLD analysis project Ga0134122, IMG submission 96461) | Terrestrial soil microbial communities without Nitrogen fertilizer from Kellogg Biological Station, Michigan, USA - KB3-0-2 | ecosystem: Environmental > Terrestrial > Soil > Unclassified ... | reverse complement strand
GGCGGGAGATCGCCTCCAGGCGGGCCAGCGCCGCCGGGAGGTTGCCGCGGCGGATGACGATCTGCGCCGCCAGGTACGCGGCGTCGCGGGCGTAGCGCTGGCCGGGGAATTCGACCGCCACCGCGTCGTAGGTGGCGACGCCCGCCTCCGGGTCCACCACCGACTGCGAGTACGCCATCGTCAGCAGCGCCTGCATCCGCACCGCCGGGCACGCCTTCGCCACCGGGGTGAGCGCGGCGATGGCCTGCCGGTGCTGCCGCTCCTTGCGCAGGGCGTTGCCCGCCACCAGCCCGGCGCGGCAGGCCCACTCGTCCGGGAGCGGGGCCTTCACCTGCTTCGCCAGCCGGGCCGCCTCCAGGTTGAAGTGCAGGTCGAGGAGCGCCTCGGCGCGGCGGATGCGCCACTTGTTCGGCACCGGCAACCCCTGCAGCCGTTTCCAGGCGACGTCGGCCTGGGCGGAGAAGGGGCTGGTGGCCCACGCCTCCAGCAGCGCGCGGTGGGCGGCGTTGGGGTCGCCCTTGCGCTGGGCGAGGTCGGCGATGTCCAGCAGGGCGTCGCCCTTGGCCCAGGTGCGCATCTTCACCTTCACGCCGGCGCGCTCGCGCAGGGGGGAGAGCGCGTCGATGGCGCCCTCCAGGTCGCCGCGCTTGAACAGGACGTGGGCCATGCCGAAGCGCGCGTCGCCGAAGGCGCTGGAGCCGTCCCGCACTTTCGAATAGTGGGCGACCGCGTCGGCCCGCTTGCCCAGGCGCTCGAACGCCTTGCCCGCGTACAGCTCGCACTGGTCGGCGAGGGCGGGGTAGTCGCCGGCGAGGCCGGCGAATTCGGCGGCGGCGGTGGCGAAGTCGTCCTGGTCGTACGCGGCGAGGGCGGAGAGGAAGCGCACCTGCGGGGTGCCGCCCCCGGACGCCAGGAGCTGCCGGGCGCGCCGGAAGCGGCCCTGGTCGAACTGTTGCTTGGCGGCCTTCAGGGAGGGCGTGTCGAAGTACGGGGCCAGGTCCTGGGCGCGGACCAGCCAGTGCGGGTTCGACCGCGGGGCCCCTTCCAGGGCCTGGTCCAGCTGGAGCTCCGCCAGGCTGGGCCCGTCCGCGATGGCCGGCACCGCCTGGAGGCCGCCCGCCGCCGCCGCGAAGGCGGCCACGGCCGCGTATGCGGCAGACAAACGGTAAAGCGCTCGCCTCATGGAGCCGGAATGGTAGTCACCGTGTGCCATCCCGACGAGGTGCGGGAGATCGCGCGCTGTCGGATCGTCGGGGTGGCGCGCGCAGGCGCTACGACGTGCGCGGCGGTTGCGCGATGCGAGGGCCCGGCGCGCCGCCGGAGGAATGTCGAGTGGGAAGCGAATGGCGCCGGTCACGGTGCCGGCCCCGGCTCACGCCGACCCGATGGGCTCCTCCGCCTCCCGCTTGAGCGTGGACAGCCCCTCGTCGAACGCCTGGCCCATCCCGGTGCGGATCATCCTGCCCAGGTAGTGCGCCAGCGGGTTCGGCCCCAGGTCGATGGTGCCGCTCCAGGTCACCTTGGTGCCGCCCGGGTCGGGCGCGAGGTCGATCTTCCCGCCGCTGCGGAACTTCCCGCCCGCCATCTGCAGGTCGTAGACGACGCCCCGCTCCGGGTCCGCGGCGACGATGGTCATCTGCCCGTTGCCCATCTTCTGCGAGGTCCACCGCTGCACCGCGCCCTCGCCGTGGTCCGCGCCCGAATACACCATCTCCACCGTGGGGTCGCGCTGTGCCCCGAAGGGCGACCAGCGCGTCCACCCGCGCTTGAAGCTGGCCACCAGCGGGAAGAGCGTGTCGCGCCCGGCCGCCACCACCGCGGAGCGCGTCACCACCACCTTCCGCGGGAGCAGGAAGCCCACCAGGACCACCGCCGCGGCCAGCCCCGCCAGCCAGAGGAGGACGTGCATGCGCGCAAGCCTCGCTCAGAAGCGGCCCGCGCGCAGTACACTTCCGCCGGTGCCCCCCCGCGGGAAACGATTTCCCTCTGGTCTGAAGGAGCCGGAAGACCCCGGAACCCTGCAGGTGCGCAGCATCCGGACCGCGAAGGGCGAGACCGTCCGGTCCATCGCCGAACGGTTCCGCCACTCCGTCCGCACCCTGGAGGTCGCCAACGCGTTCCCCCGGCACGCGGTGCTGAAGACCGGCGCCTGGCTGATCATCCCCGCCGGCCACCGCGCCATGCCCCGCGCCGACCTGATGGAGGTGCACCGGCGCGACCTCCTGGACAAGCTGGCGATGATCCAGTTCGTCGCCGGAGGCGAGGGGCGGAGGGTGGAGCGCACCGGCGCCCGCGCGACCGCGGTGGTGGCGCTGGAGGTGGGCCTCAAGTGCTACTCGCGGCTCTTCCCGGAGTCGCTGGACGAGGACACCCGCACCCGCATCTCCCGCGACGCGCGCGGCCTGCTCCGCCCGGGGCCGCTCTCCGACATCGGCGTGGACCGCATCTTCGCCGAGCTGTCGCAGCTCCCGCCCGCCGCCGACGTGTCCGCGCTCGGGCGGTGGGTGGACGCGCAGCTGGAGGCGAAGACCGCCAAGCTGATCGACGACTGGTCCTACCCGCCCGCCTTCGAGAAGATGAAGCGCGACGCCGCGGCCAACCCCGAGTTCGTCGGGCTGTACCTGGTGCCGGCCGGCGCGGACGACTTCTACGTCGCGGCCATCGAGTCCCCGCCGCAGCGAAAAGGGGTGAGCGCGCGCGTGGCGTACGACGCGGCCGGGACGCTGCTCGCCACCGGCGACCGCCGCTACGTCCGCGAGCTGCGCCAGTGGGAGCCGGCCTACGCCTGGCGGCCGGTGCGCGCGCGCTAGTACAGCGTGCCCACCCGGAGCGCGCGGTAGATGGGCACGCCCTGGGTGGCCGAGTGCAGGCTCCACATCACCGCGTTGGAGCCCACCTCGATCTCCTCGGCCACGCCCTCCGTGCTGAAGGTCACCAGCGTGGTCCCGTTGCCCGTCCGCTGGGCGAACCCCATGTCGGGCGAGAAATGAGAGGACGGCGCGTACTCCCAGAGGCGGTGTGCCTGCATGGTCTGCTGGTCCAGGGAGTACTGCACCGCGCGGCTCGCCTGGGTGGCCCGCCCGGCGCCGTCGTCGAAGAGGAGGATGTTCCCGTTCTCCACCACGCGCGCGCCGTGGGGGAAGGAGGGGCCGCCGAGCGGGTCGTCCGGGAAGGTCCAGTCCGATCGCTTCCCGCCCAGCCGCCAGATGACGGCGCCGCTGCCGGCGCTGACCTTCACCACCTGGGAGAGGTTCCGGAACGTCAGCAGGTAGGTCCCGTCCGTCCCCACGTCGACGGAGTCCGCGTGGCTCCAGTCCACCGTGGGCTGGGTCACGTCCACCGCGGGGTCGATGTCGTCGAAGGTGAAGTGGTCGAACGCGCTCCACCGGAAGAGCACCACGCCGTCGGGCTGCACGCGGTAGAGGACGCTGCCCACCACGGTGGCGGTGGGGCTGCCTCCCTTCGCGCTCAGGTCCATCACCCGCGTCTCGCTGCCCCACAGGAGCGCCAGGTCGCCCGGCAGCATCCGCAGCTCGTGCCAGTCCGTGCCCGCGCTCTCCGGCGGCGCCGTCCACACGCGCAGCAGCCGGCCCTCCCGGTCGAACTGGTCGAAGCGCGTGCCGCCCGGACCCGAGGACACCTCGCAGGCGGTGTACGTCCCGTCCGGCTGCCGCTGGAAGTCGGTCACCGCGTTGTCGGTGACGTGGTACCAGATCACCTGGCCTTCCCTGTCCACGATCATCGGCGCGTGCACCGCGCCGCCGGGGTTGAACATCCCCACCAACGTCTTCGCGTCCGACCACCCGGCGCCCTGGACGTTCAGCAGGGGGAGCCCGGCCGGCAGCGAACCGGTGCGGAAGCTCATGGGCTCCGACACCGCCGTGCCGCCGCTCCGGAACCCCCGGACCGTCACCTGGTACTCGGTGTCCGGGCGCATCCCCAGGAGCGCCACCGTGACGAAGTCGTCGCTGACGGGGAGCGTGGGCGTCTCCACCAGGTCGCCGTCGAACGCGGAGGCCGGGACGGCCGTCACTACCGCCGCCACCGCTCCGGGCACGTGGGCGGTGACCCAGGCGGAGACGTTCATCACCTCGCTCGGGGTGATGGAGGTGATCTCCGCCCCGGGCCCGCACCCCGCCGCGACCAGCGCGAGGAGGACCGCCAGCGCCCAGGCGCCGCGCACGTCAGTCCCGCTCCGCCGGCCGGAACGCGGGCGCCTCGCAGCCCTCGCCGGTGCGCCAGCACTCCATCGCCTCCATCACCTCGCGCTCGGGCGCCTCCGCCTGGGCCACCTGGCCCTCGAACTGGACGGGCTCCAGCTTGCGCGTCTTCAGCTCCTCGTTGATCGGCTTGCCCTCCGCCGCCGCCAGCTGGTCCAGCTCCTTCTGGCAGTCCTCCAGCTCGCGCTTGAGGGCGTCGATGCGCTCCACCTGGTAGCGCCCGGGCTTGCCCTCCCACTGCAGGAGCGCCCCGTAGAGCTGGTCGGTGTGCTCGCGGATCCGCTCCTCGCCGGTGATGGCGCCGCCCTCCTTGGTGGCCACGATCTTCTTGCGCACCTCGGTGAGCTTGCCCGCCAGCGAGGACAGCTTCGCGACCAGCGCGTCGCCCTTGGGGAGCGCCTTCACCCGCGCCGCCACCCCGCCCTCGGCCATCTCCAGCCGGTCCATCAGCCCGCTCATCTGGCTGAACAGGGCGTGCACCCGCATCGACGCGTCGAACTGCTCCTTGCGGTCCGCCACCGAGTAGCCGGCGCGCCGGTCCAGGCCGATCTCCACCTTGGTCTCGATGGACTGGGTGCCCTTGGTGAGCCGGATGGTGTACGTGCCCGGCACCACCCGCGGGCCCTGCGACCCGGCGAACGCCACCGACGCGGCGCGCGGGACCCGCGGCGGCTTCACCTGCATCGACCACACGACGCGGTTGATGCCGCGCCGGTTGGTGGCCGGCAGCGCGTCGATGACCTTCCCCTGCGGGTCCACCACCTCGATCCGGATCGGCCCGTACATGTGCCGCGCCCGCTGGTAGTAGGTGATCACCGCGCCCGAGGGCGGGTTCTGCCCCTCGTAGGTGGCGTCCCCGTCCGCCCAACCCCCGCCCATGAACAGCCGCTGCTGCACCGGCCGGCCGGGGAGGAAGACCGCGTCCTTGGCCGCCAGCTCCGGGGTGAGCGCGCGCAGCGGGGTGAGGTCGTCGATGATCCAGATCCCGCGGCCGTGGGTGGCGATCACCAGGTCGCCCTCGCGCTTCTGGAACGCCAGGTCGCGCACCGCCACCGTCGGGAAGTTGCCGCCCTTGAACTCGTTCCAGCTCCGGCCGGCGTCGATGGAGATCCACAGGCCCAGCTCGGTGCCGCAGTACAGAAGCGACTTCTGGACCGGGTCCTCCTTGATGACGTGGGCGTAGCCGCGCACGCCCGTCTCCGGGCCGATGATGCGGGCCCAGCTCTTGCCGTAGTCGGTGGTCCGGAACACCCAGGGCGTCATGTCCCCGAAGGAGTGGCGGTCGAACGCCGCGTACGCGGTGCCGGCCGAGGCGCGGCTGGCCTCCACCCAGCTCACCCAGGAGAACCTGGGCAGGCCGCGCACGTTCCCCACCACGTTGGTCCAGCTCTTCCCGCCGTCGCGGGTGAGCTGCACGTTGCCGTCGTCCGTCCCCACCCAGATGGTGTTGCCGTCCAGCGGCGACTCGGCGATGGAGTAGATGGTGGTGTGCATCTCCGCGGACGAGTTGTCCACGGTGACGCCGCCGGACAGCTCCTGCTTCTGCTTCTGCGGGTCGTTGGTGGTGAGGTCCGGGGAGATCCGCTCCCAGCTGTCGCCCCGGTCCCGCGAGCGGAACAGGAACTGCGCGCCGATGTAGAGGGTGCTCTTGTCGTTGGGGCTGATCTGGATCGGCGTGTTCCAGTTGAAGCGCAGCTTCTCCTGGTAGCCGGCCTTGGGCTGGATGTCCCGGGAGCTCTGGGTGCGCCGGTCGATCCGGCCGATGAAGCCGCCCTGGCCCTCCGCGTAGACCACCTCCGGGTCGGTGGGGTCCACCTGCGCCCAGAAGCCGTCGCTGTTGTAGAGGTTCTCCCAGGTCTGGTTGGAGATCCCGCCGCCGTACGCGGACGGGCCGACCCAGGTGCTGTTGTCCTGCAGGCCGCCGTAGACCCGGTACGGGTCCTTGTCGTCCACGGTCACGTGGTAGAACTGCGAGATCGGCAGGTTGTTGCCCTTCCACCAGGTCGACCCGCCGTCGTACGAGAGCCAGAACCCGCCGTCGTCGCCGCCCACGATGTGCTTGGGGTTCTCCGGGTCGATCCAGAGGTCGTGCCAGTCACCGTGCGACCGGCCGCCGCTGTAGGTGAAGCTCTTGCCGCCGTCGTCGCTCACCACCAGGGCCAGGTCGGGCTTGAACACCCGGTCCGGGTTGGTGGGGTCCACGATCAGCCGGGCGAAGTAGAACGGCCGCCACACCATGGCCTGGCTCTTGTCGCGCTCGTCCCAGGTGGCGCCGCCGTCCGAGGACCGATACAGCGCCGAGTCCTTCGACTCCACCAGGGTGTAGACCACCTTGTTGTCCGAGGGCGCGATCACCACCTCCACCCGCCCCCACGGCTTGGGCGGCAGCCCGTTGCCCTTGAGCTCCGTCCAGGTGCGCCCGCCGTCGGCCGACTTGAACAGGCCGCTGCCGGAGGCCGCGTCCGGGCCCTCGCCGCCGGAGCGGAAGGTCCAGCCCTTGCGCCGGAAGTCCCACAGGCCGGCGAAGAGCGCGTCCGGGTTCTTCGGGTCCATCGTCAGGCCCGAGCAGCCGGTGGAGAGGTTGGACCCCTTGAGCACCAGGCTCCACGTCTTGCCGCCGTTGATGGTCTTGTAGACGCCGCGGTCCGGGCTGTCGCTCCACAGCTTGCCCGGGACGCACGCGTAGACGGTGTCCGGGCTCTTGGGGTGGATGAGGATGCGGGTGATGCGCTCGGACTCGCGCAGGCCCATGTTGGTCCAGCTCTCGCCGCCGTCGGTGGACTTGTAGATGCCGTCGCCGATGGAGACCGAGTTGCGCGTCCACGACTCGCCGGTGCCCACCCAGACCACCTTCGAGTTGCCCGGCTCGATGGCGATGGCGCCGATGGACTGCACCGGCTGCTTGTCGAACACCGGCTTGAAGGTGGTGCCGCTGTCCTCGGACTTCCACACGCCGCCGGACGCCGCGCCGACGTAGAGCAGCGTCTTGCCCTTCTCGTTGCGCGCCGCCACCGCCGCGATGCGGCCGCTCATCGCCGCCGAGCCGATGTTGCGCGCCCCCAGCCCGGAGATGACGCCCGAGTCCAGCACCGGCGGCGACTTCGGGGCCGGCGGCGCCTTCCACGCCTCGGCCGCCTGGGCCGGCGCGGGGCCCGGCTGGATGGAGCGCTCCACCCGCGTGCCCGCCGCCGGGAAGTGGAACATGGCGTCGTCCGCGGCGACGTTGCCCTCGGCGCGCTCCACCACGAAGCGCGCGAACCGCGGCCCGCCCTTGGGACCGGACTGGATGGAGAAGGGCATCCAGACGCCGTTCACCTGCCCGTAGCTGCCGTAGTCCGTCTCACCCACCTGCAGCGCCCCGCGCGAGCGGTGCTCGCTGACCACGCGGATCTCCAGGAACTGGTCCGGGTCCAGGTAGATGTAGCGGACGTCGCCGTCCTTGAGGGTGACCCGGACCTTGTGCGCGGGCGTGCCGTCCACGTCCTCCACGCCCAGGTACTCCGCCGTGTTGCCCTTCTGCTTGTAGTCGACCAGCGGCCCCTCCAGGTCCGCGCGCTGCGACAGCTCCTTGGCGTCGTCCGCGGCCATCCGCTCCGGCTCCCGGCGGCCCTGGAACGGCTGCACCGACCAGCCGTCCTTGCCGTCCCAGGCGTCCACCGCGGTCAGGCCCTGGATGCTGACCTCCTGCCGCTGCAGGCCGGGCTTCTTGCTCACCCAGGACCAGTCCGCCTGGAAGCGGCCGTCCGGGCCGAACATCGCCTTGCCGGAGAAGCGGACGGACTTGAGCGCGGCCAGCTTGTCCTTGCCGCCGCGCGCCTCGATGTAGCGGGTGTACACCTCGTCCAGGGTGAGGGTCTTGCCGGGCCGGACCGCCTGCGGCGGCGTCTCGACGTCGGCGGCGGCGGCCACGGTGGCGGTGGTCGCGGCGAGGGCCAGCGCGGCCCGGAGGTACCAGCTCGTTGGCATGTCGGTAGGCTCCCTAGGTCTTCGGGGGCGGGAATATCCCCGAAGACAACCCTGGGCGCGAGACGTTGCACGCCTTGGGGGCGGGGAGGCCTAGAACGTGAATCCCACCCTGGCCAGGTTGAGGTTGAGGCTGAAGACGTAGGCCAGGGGCTTGGGGACGAGCTGGGCCGGCCCGGTGGCGCTCCCGTTCCACTCCACCAGCAGGCCGTAGAGGATGGACGGGTAGTGCGTGGCCACCCCGCCGGAGGCCCCCAGGATGACCGCCACGTAGAACTGTCCCAGGCGCCACTGGTAGCCCAGGTCCAACCCCAGCTCGGCGCCCAGGGACAGCCCGTCGTAGGCGGGGAAGCCGATGAAGCTGCGGCTGAAGCCGGAGAGCTGGAGCTTCGGCTCGAGGAAGAAGCCGCGCAGGGGGCCCTTGCCCTCGGTGTCGAAGTGGAAGCCGGCCGAGGCGAAGACGCCCCGCTCGAAGTTGACGTTGCAGGAGGCCCCGGTGCACGACCACTGGAAGTAGGTCAGCTCGAAGGAGAGCGTGGGCCCGTTGGGGATGGGGATGGTGGCCCCCAGCGGGACGTCGATGGTCGTCCCCCCGCCGGTGGCGGTGAGCAGCACGCCCCCGCCGTTCACCCAGATCGACCCCTGGGTGGGGGCGTCCGTGGAGGGGTCGGCGGCGAGGAGGGAAAGCGCGGCGAGGAGCGAGGCGGGAGTCATTCCCCGGATCCTGACACCTCGAACCGGCATCTCAAACCGTCTGGGAGAAGGTGACCGCCGCCGTCCGCGGCAGGTACGCGTCGAACGCCATCGCCGCGTTGCGGACGAACCACCGGCCCATCGGGGTGACGCGGACCTCCGCGGCGGCCTCGTCCACCTCCACCAGCCCGTCCTCCAGCAGCGGCTGCAGCGACGGGAGCGCCTGCTCCAGCGCGTCGCGGTGCCCGGAGAGGTCCGCCCGGAAGCGGCACATCAGGTCGTGGATGATCCGCCGGCGGGAGAGGTCGTCGGCGGAGAGCAGGAGTCCGCGCTCGGTGGCCAGCTGCCCGGACCTCACCAGTGACTCGTACTGCGGCAGCGACTTGGCGTTCTGGGCGTAGGCGCCGCCGGCGTCGCTGATGGCGGAGACCCCCACGCCGATCACCTCCGGCGCCCCGCGCACCGTGTAGCCCTGGAAGCCGCGGCCCAGCGTGCCGGCCGCCTCCGCGCGCGCCAGCGGATCGCCCGGCAGCGCGAAGTGGTCCATCCCCACCGGGACGTAGCCCGCGCCCAGCGCCGCCTCGTACGTGCGCCGCATCAGGGACAGCTTGGCCGGGCCGCGCGGCATGGCTGACACCGGCAGCTTGCGCTGGTGCGGGATGGCGGCGGGCAGGAACGCGAAGGCGAACACCGCCAGGCGCTGCGGCTGGAGCTGGAGCAGCATCGCCAGGGTCTGCTCCCAGCTCTCCGCGGTCTGGTGCGGCAGCCCGTAGACGAGGTCCAGGTTGATGCCGGGGAAGCCCAGCGCCACCGCCGCGTCGAACACCTCGCGGGTGCGCTCGAAGGTCTGGTAGCGGTTGATGGCCCGCTGCACCTTCGGCTCGAAGTCCTGCACCCCGATGGAGAGGCGGTTGAACCCCAGCTCGCGCAGGGTGGCCAGCTGGCCCGGGGTGGTGGTCACCGGGTTGGCCTCGATGGAGACCTCGGCGTCCGGGCGGACGTCGAGCTCGGCGGTGATCAGCGACCACAGGCGGCGGATCTGCGCCTCGGAGAGGAACGTGGGCGACCCCCCGCCCCAGTGCAGCTGGGAGACGCTCCGCCGCGCCCCCAGGTGCCGGCGGACCGTCCTCAGCTCCTGGCCCACCGCGTCCAGGTACCGGTCCGCCGCCGCGGGGTCCCGGCTGATCGTCACGTTGCAACCGCAGTAGGTGCAGAGCGTCCGGCAGAACGGGATGTGGACGTAGAGCGAGAGCGGGGTGTCCTCCGCCCGGCCGGCGCGCGCCAGCCGCCGCTGGAAGTCAGCCCCGGTGAAGCTGGAGCTCCAGGCGGGGACGGTGGGGTAGCTGGTGTAGCGGGGTCCGGGGACCTCGTAGCGGCGGACGAGCGCGTCGGATGGCAGGGCGGTGGGCACGGGTACCCGCCACGCGATTCAAGCGCCGTGCCGCGCCTCGTCCCCGCAGGCCCGCCCCGCGGCGCGCAACCATTGCACCCAGGAGGGCTACGGCGCGGCGAGCACCAGCGTCTGCCCCGGCTTGAGCGCGCGGTGGTCGGTGATGCCGTTCCACTTCTTCAGGTCCGCCACCGACAGGCCGTACTGCTGCGCCACCGACCACAGGCTCTCGCCGGCGGCGAGGAGGTGGGTCTTGGGCGCGGGGCCCCCCTTGGACGAAGGCGAAGGCGAAGACGAGGCGACCAGCGTCCCGCCCACGTTCTGCACCGGCGCGGCGGCGGGCTGCTCGCCCGGCCACACCGACAGCACCGTCCCCACCTGCAGCCGCCGGCCGTGGCGCCCCAGGCCGTTCCACTTGCGCAGGTCGTCCACCGAACAGTTGAACCGCTGGCCGATGACCCACAGCGAATCGCCGCTCTGCACGCCGTAGGTGAGGCGCGTCTTGCCGTTGACCACCTCGGTCTTGATGGGGCCCACGGCCACCGCCTTGTTCGAGGCGCCGGCGGGGACCTCCTCCTCCGGCTTGGCGGCGGTGAACCCGGACTTCTTGGCCCGCGCGACCTGCCGCTCCAGCGCCGCGTCCGGGCGGCCCTCGTGCGAGGCGCGCGCGCTGGGCACCGGGATGATCAGCTCCGTGCTCACCTTCAGCGCGCGCGGGTTGCGCAGCCGGTTCATCTGCATGATCGCCTCCGGCGCGCTGGCGTAGGCGGCGGCGATGCTGGAGAGCGTGTCCCCGCGCTTGACCTTGTGGACCTTGAAGGAGAGGCGCTCGGCGGGGGCCAGCTTCGGGTAGTTCTCGGCGAAGACCTTGCCCTGCCCGGAGGGGACGCGCAGCTGGTACGCCTTCCCGTTCGGCATGGGCGGGGTGCACCAGCGCTTGAGCTCCGGGTTCAGCTCCGTCAGCTCGTCCACGGTAGACCCGGCGGCGCGCGCCAGCACCTCGATGTCGGTGGGCGCGGGCACGTCCACGGTGTCGAACTCCAGCTTGGGCTGGAAGTCGAACTCGTCGTCGGAGAAGCCGAAGGCGCGGGGGTGCTTGGCCACCAGCGCGCAGGCGATCAGCTTGGGGACGTAGTGCTTGGTCTCGTTGGCGAAGCCCTTGCCGTCGGAGAGCTCCCAGAAGTCGCTGGTGCCCTTCTTCTCCATCACCCGGTGCACCTTGCCGCCGCCGGCGTTGTAGCCGGCCCACGCCAGGTACCAGTGGCCCAGGTCGTCGTGGAGGCTCTTGAGGAAGCGCGCCGCGGCGCCGGTGGACTTCACCGGGTCCCGCCGCTCGTCCACCCAGAAGTCGTTGCGCAGCCCGAAGATCTTCCCGGTGCCGGCGATGAACTGCCACGGCCCGGCCGCGCGCGCCCACGAGTACGCCTGCGGGGAGAAACCGCTCTCGATCATCGCCAGGTAGACCAGGTCGCGCGGGACGCCGGACGCCTCCAGGATGGGCTGCATCAGCGGGATGTAGCGGGTGGAGCGCGACATCCACTTGCGGAACCAGCCCCGGCCCGCCCCCTGGAAGAAGTGGATGTATTCGGCCACCAGCGGCTGCATCTCCACCGGGATGTCGTAGCCGTCCTTCACCGAGCCCACGTCGAAGCTGGAGAGGTCCGTCACCAGCGGCAGCTCCGGCGGGCCCGCGCTGGCGTCGCGCGCGGCGTCGTCCAGCTCCTGCAAGACGTCCAGGAGGTGGTGCCGCATCGGGTTGCCGAGCCCCAGCCGCCGCACCGCGGCCCTCAGGCCACCGCCGGGCTCGATCCGCGGCCCTTCGTGACCGGGGCTGGTGATGGTGGCGTCCTCCAGCGCCCGCATCTCCTCCAGCTCCGCGGACTGCTCGTCCACCTTCCGGGCGACCGCGGGGTCGTCGTCGGTGTCCTCGTCGGCCTCCGCGGCCGGGGTCGAGTCTTCCTCGGCGACGGCGGCGGGAGCGGCCTCGAGGGGGGCGCCGAAGTCGCGCTCGTCCAGCGGCACGTCCACGGTCTGGAGGGACGGGCCGAGGCCCAGGCACAGAGGGAGCAGGAGGTTCAGCATGAAGTGGAAGGGAACCCGGCGCGGCCGAGGTCAGGTGGGATGGTATGCGCCGGGTTTCTGGGCGGTCAAACAACCAACCGTGGGGGTGATTTTCCCGGGAATTCTCATTTCTTCTTCTTGGCCAGCGGCTGCCCGTGGCCGGGGCCGAGAATCTGCGGGAGATACCTGGCGAAGTCGAAGTTGGGCGAGTTCTCGTGGTTGTGGCAGCCCTCGCACGCCTGCTTCTCCGGCTTGCGGACGATGTTCTTCACGGAGGGGTCCTCCGAGTGGACCGACCCCGGGCCGTGGCAGCTCTCGCAGCCCACGTTCTCCCGGCCCTCGATCTTGTCCACCCGGCACACGCCGCCCGGCTGGTACGCGCCGGTGACGTGACAGCCGATGCAGTTGAGGTGGTACTGCTTCCCGGCCTCGACGAGCGTGGCGTACGCGCGCGAGTGCTTGCTGTTCCGGTACACCGGCATCGACTCGTCGTGGCACTCGGCGCAGCGCGCGGTGCCGGCGAAGCCGGGCGCGCCGGCGGTGGGGGCGGGGCAGTCCTTCCCGTGGGCGCGCGCCCACTCGAGGTTGAGCTTCGACACGTCGCGGTCGTACGCGTCCACCGTGGCCTTCACCGCCGGGTCCATGGGGAGCGCGGCGTCCAGCGGCACGAAGCGGGCGGAGAACGCGTTCTTCCCCTCCATCGTCGGGGGTGGGGCGGAGAGCAGGACGGCGCGCCGGACCACCAGCTCGCCGATCTTCTGCTGCTTCATCGCGTGCAGCGCGGGGTCGATGCCGGGCTCGTTCACCTGCGCGTTGAGCAGCGCGATCCGCTCCTGGAGCGACGCCGCCTCCTTCTCCACCTCCTGCGAGCTGCGGATTGGCTCGAAGCGGGCGGCGCCGCCCTCCAGCGCCAGGTCCACCCGGAGGAGCACCTGTCCCTTGTCCTGGAGCTGGACCACCGGGACGCCCGCGTTCTGGAGCAGCTTGCCGTTGTCCGCGGCGTCCACGCCGTCGCTGTGGGTGGCCACCAGGAGGTCCGCCTGGAGCGAAGGGTCCGCCGCCAGCCGCTGCGCGTCCGCCAGCGGGCGGTGGTACAGGCCGAGCACGAAGGTCGCGCCGGAGTCCCGCGCCTTCTTCGCCGCCTGGAGCAGCTCCGCGTCCGTGCCGCCCGCCGCCACGCCCAGCTTCGCGGCGCCCGCGCCCGAGTCGAGGATCTTCGCTTGGCCGGGCGCCAGCTCCGGGAGCTGGAGGGAGGTGCGGAACGCCTCGCCGCGCGCGTCGTCGAGCTCGCCGCGGGCGCGGGTGGCCAGGCCCATCTGCTGGAAGGCCTGGGCGATGGCGCGCGCCTTGCGCTCCTCCTGGGGGAGCTGCTCCTCCTTGAGCGGGCCGGGGCCGAAGAGGCTGTCGCCGCCCTCGACGAAGAAGGTGGGCGCGCCGGACTTGCGGGACCGGGCGATCTGCTCGGCGGCGCGGGCGATGCCGCCGCGCATGTTCTCGCTGCAGCCGCAGGGGGCCACATAGCCGCGCAGGTCCGCGGCGATGAAGAGCACCGCTCGCTTCGGGGCGTTCTGCGCGGGCGGGGTGGATTCGCTCTTGTCCTTGCCGCACGTCGTGGACGCCAGCAACGGCAGCCACAGCGCGGCGAGCGCGGCCCGGGTCACCAGATGATGCTCTCCACCAGCTCGTCGATCTTCTCGCCCATGGCGTCCAGGCCGTTGGCCTTGGAGAGGTAGCCGTCCGCGCCCACCTGTTCGGCGAGGCGGGAGAGCTCTTCGTCCGGGAGGCTGGAGAAGAGGACGATGGGGATGTCCTGGGTGCCGTACTCGTTCTTGAGGGTCCGGCAGATGTCCGCGCCCGTGGCCTCCGGCATGTGGATGTCGGTGAGGATGAGGTGCGGCTTCCAGTCCTGGAGCGTCTTCTCGAACTCCATCAGCGTGGAGGTGGCGCGGACGTCGTAGCCGCGAGACTCCAGCACCGACTTCTCCAGCGCGAGGGTGATCTCGCTGTCGTCGATGAGGAGGATCTTCTTCTTTCGCTTCTCGTCGGCCAAGTCAGGCCCGTTTTAGTCAAACCGGTGGGGCCGAGGCGAGTCCCCACCTCGGGCCGGGAAGCTGCTAAAGCCGCCCTCCTCGATGGACCCGCGCGCGTCCCCGTTGACCCACTGGTTCCCGCCCTTCCTCACCGAGCACGCCTTGTGGGGGATGTACCTCTGGCAGTGGCTGGGGCTGCTGGTGGTGGTCGTGGCGACGCCGTTCCTCGCCTCGCTGCTGCAGGCGCTCGCGCTGGCGGTGGGTGGGCGGTTGGCCAGGCTGACGTTGACCACCTGGGACGACGACCTGTTGAGCTCCAGCCGCGGCCCCACCCGGTTGCTGTGGGCGGCGGCGTTCCTCTTCGGGGGGACGCGGCCGCTGCTGCTGCGCGAGCCGACGGAGACGGTGGTGGAGGTGCTGGCCCGGGCGCTGGTGGTCGTCTCGGTGGGGTGGTTCCTGGTCCGCTTCCTGCGGCAGGCGGCGATCCACATCGGCACCCAGGTCACCAAGGATCCGAAGGAGGCGGCGAGGGCGCGCGCGGTGCAGACGCAGCTGGCCGTGCTGCGCGCGGTGTTCGAGGCGGCGATCTGGGTGATCGGCGCGGCGCTGGTGCTGATCCAGTTCGACGTGGTGAAGAACGTGGGCGTGTCGCTGCTGGCGTCGGCGGGGATCGCCGGCCTGGCGGTGGGCCTGGCGGCGCAGAAGTCGCTCTCCAGCGTGCTGGCGGGGATCCAGCTGTCGGTGACCCAGCCGATCCGGATCGGCGACGTGGTCATCCTGGAGGGGGATTACGGGACGGTGGAGGACATCTCCCTCACCTACGTGACGGTGAAGTTCTGGGACCTGCGGCGGCTGGTGGTCCCCATCAGCTATTTCCTGGAGAAGCCGTTCCAGAACTGGAGCCGCGGCGAGCCGAGGCTTTTGGGGACGGTCACCGTGGACGTGGACTACACGGCGGACGTGGGGGCGCTGCGGCAGAAGCTGAAGCAGGTGATGGCGGCGGCGCCGGAAGGGATGTGGGACGGGGCGGTGGCGATGTTGCAGGTGGTGGATTCGCTGGACCGCACCATCCGGGTCCGCGCGCTGGTGAGCGCGATGGGGCCGGAGAAGCTGTGGGACCTGCGGTGCCTGGTGCGGGAGCAGCTGGTGGCGTTCCTGGTGGAGCACCCGGATTGGCTGCCGCGCACCCGGGCGTCCGCTCCCCAGGGGACGCCGAGCGCCGCGGTCCAGGTGGCATCGGCGGCGGCGCCGTCGTCGGAGCGGCGTTAAGGTCCGAGGCGAGATGGAGCAGGCGGTCAGGGTGTTCGGGTATTCGGGGGCGATCGTCGCCTCGGCCCTGGTGGGGGCGCTGTGGCCCTTGTTCACGGACGCCCGGCGGCGGCTGGTGCTGTTCCTGGCGTTCGCGGCGGGGGTGATGCTGGGCGCGGCGTTCTTCCACATGCTGCCGGAGGCGTTCGAGGTGGGCGGCGCGTGGGCGGTGGGGTTCGTGCCGGTGGGGTTCGTGGGGTTGTTCCTGCTGGAGCGGTACGTGCTGGTGCACGCGTGCGAGGAGCCGCCGGAGTGCGAGGAGCACGCGAAGGGGCACCCGGCGTTCGGGATGACGGCGTTCTTGGGGTTGTCGGCGCACACGCTGTTCGACGGGGTGGCGCTGGCGTCGGCGGTGGCGGAGGGGATCGGGATGATGGCGTTCTTGGCCATCGTGGCGCACAAGGTGCCGTCGTCGCTGTCGCTGGCGTCGATCCTGAAGGCGGAGGGGAGGTCGCGGAAACGGGTACTGTGGCTGGTGCTGGCGTTCGGGTTGATGGTGCCGCTGGGGGCGCTCCTCTATTACGGGCTGGAGCAGGTGGCGCACTGGCCGAGGATGACGCCGGCGGCGCTGGCGTTCTCCGCGGGGACGTTCTTGTACATCGCGGTGTCGGACCTGTTGCCGCACATCAACCGGCACGGGCGCGACCGGAAGCTGGCGAACATCGGCG
>Ga0134122_10001613_pt1 | contig 16333 bp, 11 predicted proteins | sample KB302_FD_96461 | JGI IMG/M metagenome (GOLD analysis project Ga0134122, IMG submission 96461) | Terrestrial soil microbial communities without Nitrogen fertilizer from Kellogg Biological Station, Michigan, USA - KB3-0-2 | ecosystem: Environmental > Terrestrial > Soil > Unclassified ... | reverse complement strand
TTCCACTCCGGCGGCTTGCCCTGGGTGGCCTCCAGCGCGCGGGTGGTGATCACCACGCCCTTGCGGCTCTTCACCCCGCGGCGGGTGAGGTCCACCTCCAGGTCGTCGTCCGCGAAGGCCACCTTGTCGTAGGGCGGCAGCAGCTCCCAGGCGTCGAAGCCGCCCTTGGCGCGGTCCGCGTAGACGCAGAGGTCGCGGCCGTCGGTGAGGATGACGTTGAGCGTGCCCAGCTCGTTGACGGTGTTGAGCCAGCCGTGCAGCACCTCCGGGTCCGCGTCGCCCAGCGTGTTCCACTTCCGCTCGGCGATGCGGTTCATCAGCTCGCAGAAGATCACCTCGGAGTCGGTGGAGCCCACCGGCTCGAAGATGGAGCCCTGGGTCACCTCCGGCCGGGTGGCCAGGCTGCCGGAGTGGGCGAACAGCCACTCGCGCCCGCCCCAGATGCGCGCGAACGGCTGGGTGTTGGCGTCCGAGAGCGAGCCCCAGGTGGCGGTGCGGATGTGCACCACGAAGGTGGACGACTCCAGGTGGTCCCAGGCCTTGATCAGCTCCGACCGCTGGCTCACCGCCTGGGGCGCGGGCTCCTTGAGCATCGCGGCGGACGGCTCGCCGGGCGGGTAGTAGCCCAGGCCCCACCCGTCCGGCACCTTGGCGCCGGGGCGGAGGCAGCGGAGGTCGAAGGACGGCGTCAGCTCTCCCTCGAACGACATGGCCAGCAGGTTGGGCATGGAATCCCTAGGAGCCGAGCAGCTCCCGCCCGATGTCCGAGCAGATGCCGGCGGTCTCGTCCACCACGTGGGTGAGCAATTCGTGGATGCTCCCCGCCTCCAGCGCGGGCTGCTGGAGCTCGGCCATCCAGGTGTCCAGCACGTGCAGCCGCTCCAGCGCCATCCCGCCGGGCAGCTCGCGCGCCGACGGCGGCCGGATGCTGGAGAGGGTGAGGTAGCCCTGGTGGACGCAGTAGCGGACGGACCGGGGGAACTGCGGCTCGGTGATCAGGAACGCCGCCACCGCGTCGCGCGTCACCCGCCCCTGGTGGCGCTTCATGAACGGCTCGAAGCCGGAGCAGGCGCGGAGGATGGAGAGCCAGAGCGAGGCCTGCACCACCCGGTGCAGCTCGATGCTGGTCATGGCGTGGTGGTGCACGTCCAGCAGGCGCGCGGTCTGGCTGGCGCGCTCCAGGATCACCCCCAGCCAGATGAAGTCCAGCGGGGTGTCGTGGAGCATGGTGCTGCGGAGCAGGCCGATGGTGAGCTGCATGGCGTTGCGGACGCGACGGTAGAAGAAGAACCGCTCCTGGTCGTACTCGGCGGCGGCGCGCGGGCCCTGCATCCACAGGTGCAGCTCGTTGAGCGCCTCCCACGCCTCCAGGGACACCACCTCGCGGATGGAGCGCGCGTTCTCGCGGGCGGCGGAGACGGAGCGGCGGATGGAGGTGAGGTTCTGCTCGTCCCAGGTCATGTACCGCTGGACCGCCTCGCCGTCGCCGGCGGCGTCCGGGCCGAAGCGGGCGGCGAACGGCTCCGACTCGCCGGAGACGATCACCACCGGCTGCCAGCACTGGCTGGGCGACAGCTCCGCGTCCCCGGCCAGGGTCTGGGTGACGTAGAGCACGCGCGCGGTGGACTCCACCCGCTCCAGGTAGCGGCCCAGCCAGAAGCAGTGGTCGGCGACGCGGGAGATCATGGCTGCCGCTTCTGCACCCAGGTGTCCTTGCTGCCGCCGCCCTGGCTGGAGTTCACCACGTAGCTCCCCTCCACCAGCGCCACCCGGGTCAGCCCGCCGGGCAGCACCCACGGCCCCTCGCGGCTGGTGAGGATGTACGGGCGGAGGTCCACCCGCCGCGGCACCGCGCGCGCCGTCTTCGGGTCCCAGGTGGGGCAGGTGGACAGCTCCACCCGCGGCTGGGCGATGTACTTGCGCGGCTCGGCTTCGATCCGCTTCCTGAACTCGTCGCGCTGGGCCTGGGTGGACTGGGGGCCCATCAGCATCCCGTAGCCGCCCGCCTCGTCCACCGCCTTCACCACCAGCTCGCCCAGGTGGTCGAGGACGTAGCGGCAGTCCCCCTCGCGCGCGCAGACGTAGGTGGGGACCTGCTCCAGGACGGGCTCCTCGGAGAGGTAGAAGCGGATCATGTCCGGGACGAAGGCGTAGACCGCCTTGTCGTCCGCGACTCCGTTCCCGGGCGCGTTGGCCAGCGTCACGTTGCCCTTCACGTAGGCGCGGATCAGCCCCTTCACGCCCAGCAGGCTGTCCGGGCGGAACACCTCCGGGTCGAGGAAGGCCTCGTCGATGCGGCGGTAGATGACGTCCACCCGGCGCGGGCCGCGGGTGGTGCGGAGGAAGACCTGGTCCTGTTCGACGAACAGGTCCGCCGCCAGCACCAGCTCCAGGCCCATGGTGCGGGCGAGGAAGCTGTGCTCGAAGTAGGCGGAGTTGAAGGGGCCGGGGGTGAGCACCACCACCACGCTCTCGTCCGGGTCGCGCGGGGAGACGGAGCGCAGCGTCTCCGCCAGGCGCGTGGGGTAGTGGTCGACGCGGTGGATCCTCGCCTGGTCCACCGCCTGCGGGAGGACGCGCTTGGAGACCAGGCGGTTCTCGACGACGTAGGAGACGCCGGACGGGGTGCGGAGGTTGTCCTCCAGCACCCGGAAGGTGCCCTGCGGGTCGCGGATGAGGTCGATCCCGGCGATGTGGATGCGCACCTGGCCCGGCGGCTTCACCCCGCGGAGCATGGGGAGGTAGTGCTTGGAGCCCAGCACCAGGTCGCGGGGGACCCTTCCGGATTCCAGGATGCGCTGGTCGCCGTAGAGGTCGTCGAGGAAGAGCTGGAGCGCGCGCACGCGCTGCTGCAGGCCGCGGTCGAGGTGGTCCCAGTCCGGGGCGGAGATCACCCGCGGGAGGAGGCAGAAGGGGAAGATCTTCTCCTGCCCGCGCTCGTCGGCGTAGACGGAGAAGGTGACGCCCTGGTTGAGCAGCGCCAGCTCGGCCAGGGCCTGGCAACGGGCCAGCTCCTCGCCCTGGATGGAGCCCAGCAGCTTCGCCACCGCGCGCAGCTCCGGGCGCGGCTCGCCGCCGGCCAGGAGGAGCTCGTCGTACGTCCCGTCCAGGGCGCGGTAGCCGGAGAAGAGGTGATCGGGCGCGGGGGCCTGGGATTGGCTCTGGCTCTGCACGCGCGGCGAATCTATCCCGGTCCGCGCTTGATCGTCGCCCCCGGTCGGCTAGGGTGCCCAGCCAGGGAGGGAGATCGCTCATGGCGGCGAAGAAGAAGCGCACCTTGAAGGGGTGGACGGAGCAGGAGCTGAAGCGGTTCCGGGCGCTGGTGAAGAACGGCATCCCGACCACCAAGATCGCCAAGGCGCTCAAGCGCACCGCGGCGTCGATCCGCTCCAAGGCCCAGAAGTACGGCATCTCGCTGGGCGGCGGGCGCGGCGGCAACCGCCGCAAGTCGAAGCGCTAGCGTTTCGCGGCGGGCGATTCAGCCGCCGGGAGCCTGCGGAGATCGAGCGCGATCGCGGCCTCTCCGCCGGAGGGGGCGCGCTTGGGTCCGGGGGGCGCCACGCCCCGGCGGGCCACCACGCGTTCGGCCCGGCGCCGCTGCGCCTCCTGCGCGTCCGCGGGGAGGTCGGGGTAGGCGCCGCCGCCCGGGAGCCACCCGTGCAGGGCGACGGCGAGCGTCTCTCCGCCGCGCTCCCAGATCACCTCCAGCGGGTCCAGGCCCCGGAGCCCGGGGTGTAGGCCGGGGTTCGGCTCCCAGGCGCGGTAGCGGACGGCGCCGACGTAGATCTCCTGGCCGCCCCGCGCGCCGGCGCGCTGCAGCGGCACCTCCCAGCCCTCGCAGCTGACGCGGCCGCGCAGCTCGCCGGGGCGGACGCGCAGCTCGATCTGCACGCGCTGGGTGCTGGGGTCGAACAGGCGCGCGCCCTGCTGCTCCTGCGAGGCGACGTCTCCCAGGAGCGGCCAGAACTCCAGCGCGGGGCGGAGCAGGAGCGTGGCGCCCTTGAGCGGCTCCTCGGCCAGCGGCGGCTCCTCGCGCAGGAGCGCCTCCGCGAGGAGGGCGGGAAGCCCGAGGCCCTCCTCGTCCAGCTCGGCGAGGACCTGCTGGAGGTCCTCGCGGAGGAAGTGCGGGAGGGCGAAGCGTTCGTGGAGCGCGCTCCCCCACTCCACCAGCGACTCCTCGAAGGGGTGGAGCGCGAAGCGGGCGGCCAGGGAGCGGAAGAGCGCGGCCAGGGCGACCATCCGCTCCAGGTCCGGGGCCATGCGGAGGGAGCGGAGCTCGACGAGGCCCAGCTTGCCGCGCGCGCCGGAGAACGGGTTCCAGAGCTTCTCCACGTTGAGCTCGGCGCGGTGGGAGTTGCCGGCGGAGTCGACGAGGAGCGGCGCCAGGGACTGCCACAGCTCTTCGGGGGTGGCGGCGTCCCCGCGGGCGGCGAGGCGGTCGAGGGCGACCTGGAGCTCCTCGAAGCGCTCGCGCACGCCCTCGTCGGAGCGCGGGCCCTGGGAGGCGCTGCCCACGCACTCGGTGGCGAAGGCGTAGGAGAGCGCGGGGTGGTGGTTGAGGTAGCGGAGGAGGGACGGGAGGAGCTGGGGGCGGAGGAAGAAGGGGCTCTGTTCGGGGGTGGGGCCGCCGAGGGTGATCTGCCCGCCGCCGCCGGAGTCCACCGCCTGGCCGTTGAAGCGGAAGCGCTCCGCGGTGAGGCCCACCTCGGCGGCGGCGCGGTACACCGCCTCGGAGAACGCGGCGAAGGTCTCGAGGTCGGGCGCCGGGGCGAGGTTCACCTCGACGACGCCGGGGTCGGGGGTGACGGTGAGCCAGGCGGTGTGGGGCTCCCAGGGCGGGACGGGCGCGGGCGGGGCGTCCATGCCGGAGTCATCGGCGATGGGCCCCTTCCCGCCGCGCGTCCAGAGGGCGCCGTAGCTGAAGCGGGGGTGTTGCTCGCCGGGGTAGAGGCGGCCCTCGGCGCGGAAGAGGCGCGCGGGAACCTCCAGTTGGCGGGCGATGGCGCGGAGGAGCTCGCGGGCCATTTGTTCCTTGTCGCCGCCCTCGGCGATAAACAGCCACGGAGCATCTTGAGAGTCGCGGCGGGTGAAGGTCGGCTCGGCGCCGATCCAGAGCGAGAGCCCGCTGCGGGCGACCAGCTCGTCATGGAGGCGCGCGGCGGCGAGGAGCTCGGGGGTCATGCGCCGATCCTCCGCGCGCGCGGCGCGCAGAGACGACCCAGGGCCGGCAGCGCGCGGAGACTCATGACGTACCTGCTCGGCGCGCGGCGCCGCCGTCGTTGTCTAGCGCCTGCGGCGGGAGGAACGGATCCGGCGGTGGCGCGCCCTCCGGCGCCGGAGCCTCCGCCTCGGGCATGGGGCGGTCCGCGCGGTAGCGCCGCAGGTCGAGCGTGTACGGCGCCTCCGGGTGCGGGGCGGCGTCGAGCGGCGCCGCGGGCCATCCCATCGGCCCCTCCCGCGTGAACCGCTGCGCCCGCCGCGCCGCGGCCTCGAACTGCGTGAGTGGCGGCGTGCCGAACGCGCGGCCCTCCGGGTGCCACACGTGGTACGCGCACGCCCCCAGCGACCGCCGGGCCCAGGTGTCGACCAGGTCGAGCCGCAGCGGGTGGTGGATGCCCAGGTGCGGATGCAGGCTGTGCGCCGGCGCCCACGCCCGGAACCGCACCCCGCCCACTGCCTCGTCCGCGCGCCCGGTGGGCCGCAGCGGCAAGCGGCGCCCGTTGACCAGCAGTTGGTGGCGCTCCGGCACCAACCCCTCCACCCGCACCTGGATCCGCTCCACCGACGAGTCCACGAACCGCGACGTGCCGGTCGCCGTGGGCTCCTCCCCCAGCACGTGCCACGGCTCCAGCGCGTTGCGCACCTCCACCGCGACCCCGTCCACCTCCATCCGCCCCGCCACCGGGCACCGCAGCTCCAGGAACGGCCGGTACGCCTCCGCGGGCAGCGCCAGCCCCCTCCCCTCCAGGAACCCGAGCACGTCCTCGAAGTCCTGCCACAGCCAGTGCGGCAGCAGGAACCGGTCGTGCAGCTGCTGTCCCCACCGCACCAGCGGCCCGCGGTACGGCGCCTGGACGAACGCCGCCACCAGCGCCCGCACCAGCGCCACCTGGGCCACCGCCATCCGCGGGTGCGGCGGCATCTCGAACGCCCGCAGCTCCACCACGCCCTGCCGCCCGTGCGGCGTGCGCCAGTCGAACAGCTTGTCGATGCAGATCTCCGCCCGGTGCGTGTTCCCCGCCACGTCCACCAGCAGGTGGCGGAACAGCGCGTCCGACAGCCACGGCGGCGCCGGCTCGTCGCGCCGGAACGCCCGCTCCAGCGCGATCTCCAACTCGTACAGCGCGTCGTGCCTCGCCTCGTCCACCCGCGGCGCCTGCGACGTCGGCCCCACGAACAACCCCGTGAACAGGTACGAGAGCGACGGGTGGTGCTGCGCGAAGGTGACCAGGCTCCCCAGCACGTCCGGCCTCACCACGAACGGGCTCTGCAGCGACACCGGCCCGCCCAGGGTGAGGTGGTGCCCGCCGCCCGATCCCGCCACCCGCCCGTCCAGCATGTACTTCTCGCTGTGCAGCCCGGCGTGCAGCGCGGCGTCGAACACCGCCTCCAGCACCCGCGCGTGCTCCTTCGCGGTGCGGCTGGGCGGGACGTTCACCTCCAGCACGCCCGGATCGGGCGTCACCGAGAACCCGAACACCGACGGATCCGCCGGCGGCGGGTATCCCTCCAGTTGCACCTCCACGCCCTGCGCCGCCCGCGCCTGGTCCACCACCCGCACCAGGTCGAAGAAGTCCCGCGCGGACGCCACCGGCGGAATGAACACGTGCAGCGCGCCGCCCCGCGCCTCCACGCACAGCGCGCTCCGCAGCCCTCGCGCGGAGATGGCCGTCACCGTCACCGGGCGCACCGCGATCCGCTCCTGGGGCGCCGCGCGCGGATCCGGCGGCTCCACCACCGGCTCCACCGGCGCCGGCACGAACCCCGGCCCCAGCGAGCGCAGCGGCAACCGCAACCCCATGGGCGAGTCCCCGGGCATCAGGTACAGCCGCCCGCGCCGGAAGCTCCACCGATCGCTCCCCCACCCCTCGCCCATCCTCGCCAGCGGGAGCGCGAACCCGGCCTCCGTCGCCAGCCCCCGGTCGAGCACGCGCGCCAGCCGCCGCCGCTCCTCCGGATCCGCCACGTCCGCCTTCAGCGGGTCCACGTCCAGGGGCAACGCCGCCTCGTCCTGCAGGAACCGCCAGGGGTCCTCGTACGCGGGCAGCAGGTGGTCGCGCGAGACGCCCAGCGCGTCGCAGATCCCCTCCGCCAGCGCCCGCGCGTCCCCCCCCCGCGAAACCCCCACCGACCCCGTCCACGCCGCCTCACCGTCCCGCCGCCCCACCAGCTCCAGCGCCCACCGCGGCAGCGACTCGCCCGGGTACAGCTTCCCCGTCCTCCTCAGCACCGCCGCGCCCGGGCAGATCCGCTCCCGCAGCGCCTCCACCAGCCGGAGCGCCTGGGCGTCCTTCGTCGGCCCCACGGCCTCCGCGTTCCACTCCGGCGCGTCCGGGTGCTCCCGGGAGTTGAACGTGGGCTCCCCGCCCGACGTGAGCGCCACCCCCGCCGCCTCCAGCGCCTCGTCCGACGCCGCCGCGCTCCACAGCAACGCCTCCCAGATCTCCTCCGTGTACGGGCGCGTCGGCCGCGGCTCGTGCCCCAGCCGCCCGACCTTCATCTCGAAGGTGACCTCGCGCGCGGGGGTATCCGTCGTCCCCTCCACCGGCGAGGCGTTCGGGGGCGACGCGGTGCACGCCAGCGGGATGTGCCCCTCCCCGCACAGCAACCCGCTCGTCGCGTCCAGCCCCAGCCACCCGGCCCCGGGGAGGTACACCTCCGCCCAGGCGTGCAGGTCCACCACGTCCCGGCCCACGCCCTTCGGCTCGTCCGGGATCATCCCCTCGTCGGTGAGCTGGACCAGGTACCCGGACACGAACCGCGCCGCCAGCCCGCGCGAGCGCAGCGCCGCCATCAGCAGCACGGCGGAGTCGCGGCAGCTCCCGCGCCCGGCGGCCAGCGTCTCCTCCGGCGTCCAGATGCCGGCCTCCTCCCGGATGACGTAGCGGACGGCCTGGTTGACGCGCCGGTTGAGCTCCACCGCCAACCCCACCGTGTCGCCCTCGCGCGGCATGTCACCGAACAGCGCCCGCACCCGCTCCCCTTCGAACAGCGACGGGTCCGCCCTCGCCAGGAACGGGAGCAGGTCCTGCCTCAGCTCCGCCGGGTACTCGAAGGGGGCCTCCAGCGCGCGCGGGTCGACGAAGAAGTCGAAGGGGTTGACCGGGCGGATGTCGATCGCCAGCTCGACCTCGACGTCCAGCGCCTCCACGGTGGTGCCCTTGCGGAACGCCACCTCCGCCACGTGGTTCCCGTACGGGTCCTGCTGCCACCGCACCGAGCACGGCTGCGGGATGCGCAGCGCGTACGTCTCCACCCGCGCGCGGGTGTGGTTGGCCGGGCGGAGGCGGACCTTGTGCGGTCCCAGCGCCGCCGGGCGTTCGAAGGCGTAGTGGCTCTTGTGCTGGACGAGGAGGCGCACCGCCCCCTCTTACTTCAGCTTCGCCTCGAGCGGCTTCTGGGCCGTGGTCGAGGCGGCCTTCGTCCACTCGATCACCGGGGTCTGCCACACCATGCCGGTCTCGTTGGGCAGCGGGTCGAACTTCTCCATCTCGAAGCCGTCCCCGCCGAAGTAGAGGTACTCCACCGTGGCCACCGTGTAGGCCTTGGCCGGGTCGATGGGCTTGCCCTTGGCGTCCTTGAAGTCCTTGCCGCTCTTGGCGGCGCCGGCGAACAGCGCCTCCGGGTTCTCCAGGTTCTTCAGCAGCTGCTCGCCGGTGAGCTTGGCCACCAGCACCGAGTTGTCGTACGGCAGCACCGAGTAGACGCTGCCCTTGGTGATCTTCCCGGGGGGCAGGCTCTGCCGCAGGCCCTTCTTGTTGACGATGGCCACGTCGGCGTTGGTCATGGAGCGGATCGACTCCGTCACCCACTTCGCCATCTGCGGCGACGCCTGGTCCAGCCCGGCCTTGGAGAAGCCGATCTCCTCGCCCAGCACCGCGTCCGCCTTCTCCTTCCACTTCTTCACCACCGCGGCGGCCTCCGCGTCCGGCGTGTCCTTCCCGGTCACGTCCACCAGCTTGGCGTCCACCTTCGCCAGCCGCTCCTTGGCGGGCTTGCTCATGTCGAAGTCCATCACCGCCTTGAGGTACTGCTCGAAGTGCTGGCCGGGGGACGCGAGCATCGTGGAGCCGATCTGCTTCTGGTACGGCTTGTGGCAGTGCCCGCCGGCCACCAGCGGGATCTTCCAGTCCGGGTGCGCCTGCACCACCGCCTCCAGCTCCGAGGGGCACTCGTCGGACAGGACCACCACCGCGTCCGCGCCCGCCGCCAGCGCCGCCGGGATGGCCTGCCCCAGCGCCTCGTCGTACGGCGTCACCTCCAGGCCCTCCAGCCGGCCCGCCATCACGTTGGCGGCGATCTTCGTCCGCGCCAGGCCCACCACGCCCAGCTTCACGCCCTTGCGCTCGACGATCTTGAACCCCGGCAGCTCCATGTCCTTGGCGTCCGCCGCCTTCACCTTGAGGTTGGCGGCCACGTACGCCATCCCGTCCAGCCCGCGGTTGCGCAGGAACTGGTCGCGCCCGAAGTCCAGCTCGTGGGTGCCCAGCACGGAGGCCTGGTAGCCCATCCGCTTCATCACCTCGGCGGTGGACTCGCCGCGGAAGAAGGAGGAGATGGCCGGCCCGTTCCAGTGGTTGCCGGTGGAGAGCGCCACCGTGGCGTCGTAGCCGGGCTTGCAGGTGGTGCCCGACGGGCAGTGCTTCTCCTGCGCCACCCACTGCCCCAGCATCTCCGCCGCGCCGCCCTTGCCCTCCACCGGGAGGAGCCAGCCCAGCTCGTCGGCGGTCACCAGCAGGGTGACGGTCGTCATCACCGGCGCCGGCGGCGTTTTCGGCGTCTCCGGCTTGGACTCGTTGGAGGGGCACCCGGCCAGTAACGCGGCCAGAACGGCCGGGATCGCGGGGAGTGAACGGATGCGGCGGTTCGCGCTCATGGCGCGGCGCCTTACCATGGGGCAACCGGGGGGACCACAACTTCCACCCGCCCGGCGCGGCGCTATGGTGCCCCGCGTGGCCACCACCACCACGACTCCGGACGGGAGGACGTACAGCACGGTGGTGGAGCAGCGGCTGACGCCGCTGCTGGGGCCGTTCACCGCCCGCATGGCGCTGAAGACCTTCTCCACCAGCAAGCTGGGGCGCGCGCCGGAGGAGATCTCCCGGGCCGACGTGCCGGCGCTGCTGGACGCGCTCCGGCCCATGCTGAACACGCTGGTGGGGTCCGCCCGCGCCGGCGCCGTCCTCGACGAGCTGAAGAAGGAGCTGGCCGGAACATGACCCGCACCCGCATGGCGATCCTCGCCGTGGCCGCGCTGGCGGCCGCCCACCTGGCCGCGGTGGTGGCCTTCCTGGACAACCCGGCCGCGGTCCGGCAGGTGCACGACGCCGGCGGCTGGGCGGCGTCCCTCTTCGGCGCGTTCGGCGCGGTGGCGGCCGCGCGGACGTTCGCGCGGGGCGAGTACCTCCGGAAGGTCTGGGGACTGCTGGCCGCGGGGGCGGTGCTGCTGGTGGCCGGCCAGGCCCTCCTGAGCGCCTGGGTCCACACCTCGCCGGGGATCGTCTTCGGGGACTCGGTGCTGACCTATCCGCGGCTGGTGCTGGTGACCGCGGCGAACGCCGCCACCACCTGGGGGCTCTTCCTGCTGGCGTACAGCTACGCGCACTCGGGCCTCAACGTCCCCCGCACCGCCGCCTTCAACGCGCTGTGGGCGGCGGTGTCCGCGCTGGCGGTGTTGCTGATGGTGGTCCAGCTGCAGAAGGAGTCCGCCGACTTCGACAGTCCGCGCCACACGGCCAACGCCCTGACCGGCATGGTCTCCACGCTCGCGGACACCGCCGACCTCATCATGATCGCGCCGGTGCTGCGGATCGCGTACCTGATGCGCGGCGGGCGCCTGGCCGGCGTGTGGTGGGTGGTGGGGCTCTCCGAGGTGCTCTGGCTGGTCTACGACTGTCGGACCTGGATCGCGCGCCCCCTCCCGCTGGAGCCGGCGCAAGCGCTGGCGCTCATCTACGTGGTCCGCAACCCGGCACTGTCGTTTCCGGGCCTGGCGGGGATCCTCCACCGCGAGGTGGTCACGGGGCGGAGCTGACCTCGGGCTCCGGCCCCGGCGGCGTGGCGATGGCCTCCAGCGCGCGGCCGGTGGCCACCATGGGCGCGGAGGCGGAGGTGCGGGAGCGGGTGGCCTCGGCCAGCCGGGTGAGGGAGCGGTCCAGCTCGGCGGTCCGCTGGATCTGCAGGTCGGTCATGGACGAGACCTCCTTGATCGACTCCACGGTGACCGCCGACATGTCCGCGATGGTGCCCAGCCGCTCCGCCAGCGAGCTGGAGAGCGCGAAGCCGCGCGAGGTGGCGCTCACGCCCAGGTCGGTGGCGCGCGCGGTGGCCTGCACCGCCTGGCGGATCTCCTCCAGCAGCGGGCCGATCTCCTCCATCGACCGGGTGACGGCCTCGCCCATCTCGCGCATCTGCTTGCCCACCGAGGCGAAGCGCGCCTCGCCGCCCTCGTCCCCCTCCGCCTTGGACGCCTCCAGCTCGGCGCTCAGCGCCAGCACGTCCGCCTTGTTGGTGGCGCGGAAGAGCCCGTCCAGCGAAGCGGCGATCCGGTGCACCGCCTCCCGCAGCTTGAGCAGGTGGTCCGCCACCGCGCGGCACGCCTCGCCCAGGGAGCCGATGGTGCCGGAGAAGGCCTGGGCGGTCTGCACCCCGCCCCGCGCCGACCCGAGCGACGCCTCCGCCACCGCGGACAGCTCGCGCACCCGGTCGCTCACCCGGCGCGCCGACCCCAGCAACTGCTCGCTGGTGACCGACGTCTCGGAGAGCGAGCCCACCTGCTCCGCCGCGCCGCTCTGGTAGCGGTCGCTCTCCCGCTGCACCTTGAGCGCCACCTCGGAGATGCGGGACCGGGCGCGGGAGGCGCGGTCGCGCTCGAAGGCGATGCGCTTGCGGATGCCGCCGGCCGCCGCGGCGATCTGATCCAGCGGCGCGGGGAGATCCGGGGGCGGCAACCCTCCGCCCGCCAGGAACGACGCGATCCGCGCCAGCGCCTCGTCCTCCTCCGCCTCGCGGCGCCGGAAGGCCAGCCAGGCCACGAACCCCACCGTCATCAACCGCACCGCGGTGCCCAGCGCCACCGACACCCCGTGGCCGGCGTACGCTCCCAGGCGCGGGCCGATGGCGCCGTCCGACACCAGGAGCACCGATCCCACCGCCGCCAGCGCCGTCTGCTTCAGCGCGGACAGGCGCATGGAGAACGCCATCCACAGCGCGGCGCCGGCCAGCCCGCACAGGAAGAGCCGCGCCGCCACCACGGGCAGCATCCACCCCGGCGCCGCCGCCGCCGCGCAGGCCAGCAGCCACGCCAGCGGCGGGGCCCAGCGGCGCGGCGCCCCCAGCAGCACCAGCGGGGTCACCAGCAGCGACACCACCAGCGGCCCGGTCTGGCCGCCCAGCGAGGCGGGCGTGGCGGCCGCGGCGGACAGCCCGGAGGCGAAGGCGGCCCCCGCGGCCGAGACCCGCGAATCCCAGAGCCGGGAGCGCGCGCTCACGCCCGGCTCCCCGGCGACAGCGAGGTCCCCAGCGTGCGGATCTCCGCGGTGACGGTCTCCAGCCGGCTCACCACCGCGGTCGCCTCGCGGGACACGCGCACCAGCAGCTGGCCGCGGTCCCCCAGCCGGGCGCTGGCCTGCTTCTGGTCCCACACCGTGGCGCGGATGGCGGCCACCGCCTCGGCGGTCTGGCGGGAGCGCTCCAGCAGCTCGGTGAGGCACTCGGTGAGCTCGCGGCCCTGGCGGGTGCTCTCCTGGGTGGCCACCACCGCGGCGTTGGCGGCGGAGGCGGCGGCGGTGGAGACGTGCACCACCGCGTCGATGTCGGCGGAGATCTGCTGGGCGGAGCTGATCACCTGCTCCGCCATCCGCCGCATCTCCGACGCCAGCAGCGCGAAGGCGCGCTCCACCTGCCCGGCGCGCTCGGACTCCAGCTCGGCGTTGACCGCCAACAGCTCCGCGCGGTCGGCGATGCCGGTGATGGCGTCGATGATGGTGCCCACCAGCTGCACCCGCATGTTGAGCGCCCGGACCGCGTCCGCCACCTGCTGGCTGTGCCGGGTGAGCTCCTCCATGGAGGCGAAGAACGCCGCCGCGCCGCGCTCGTCCTGGCGCGCCGCCAGGTCCACCGTCTGGGTGACGCGGGAGACCTCGTCGAGGTGGAGGGAGATCTGCTCGGCGGCCTTCTGCAGGCGGTCCGCCCCGGCGCAGAAGGCGGTCAGCGCGTCCGTCCACGCGTTCGAGCTGCGCTGGTCCGCCATCAGCGCCCGCTCCAGCGCCACCGAGGACTGCAACAGCTGCGGGCCGGTGCTGGAGGCGTCCGTCTGCGCCTTCACCAGCTCCAGGCGCCAGCGCTGCAGCTCCTCCAGGAGGGCGCGGGCGCCCGGCTCCACCACGTCCGGCGGCATCGTCTCTCCGGAGTGGCCCTGCGACAGGTTCGCCGCCCGCACGCTCAGCGCGGCCAGCGCCTGCGCCCGCCGGCCGTCGGAGAGCGCCATGCCGCGGAAGGAGCCCAGGAGCCCAAAGCCGAAGGGCACCGCCGCCATCCCCACCGGCCACAGCGAGTCCGGGCGGGAGAGCGACGCCACCGCCGCCAGCGCGGGCGCGGACACCACCGCCGCCAGCGCGAAGTCGCTCAGCCGCCCCTTCAGGCGCCCGGGCGCCGCCGCCACGGCCAGCGGCACGCAGGACGCGGAGAGGCCGGAGATGGAGAGCGCCTCCCACGGCGTGGCCTGCTTGGCGAACACCCCCACCAACGCCGCCAGCGCCGGCAGCACGCTCCAGGCCAGCATCGCCGCCATCCGCGGCCGCTCCTGCGCCAGCGACCACCGGGACCAGATCAGGCTCAGCAGCACGGCGCCCGCGGCGAAGCTCGACGCCCCCAGCACGGACAGCGGCCACCGCAGCACCCCCAGGCAGAAGGAGATGGCGATGAGCCCGGGGATCCAGTCTCGGCGGAGGTTGATCAACGCGCGCCGATGATACGACGCGCTCGCCGCATCGCCTCTGTTGCTAATTTTTTAGCGACATGCTAGATATATAGCATCAACCCCGAGGTGAGGCACATGCGGACTTGGAGAGCGTGGAGCGGGCGGTGGGCGGCGGTGCTGGCAGGCGCGGCGCTGGCCGTCGCCCCGGCGGCGGCGCGGGCGTGCGACGACGATGACGACGCCGGCGAGCACGGGACGGACCAGAGCAGGCTGCAGGATGAGGCCGGCCGCCAGGCCTCCCTGAGGTCGCTGGAGAAGCAGGGTTCGGACGAGGACCGCGCCCGCGCGATCGTGCAGTTCATGGCGGACGCGCCGATCAGCGAGCAGACGGGCGCCACCATCCTGGACATCGCCTCCCGGATGCGGTCCGACCGGGCGCTCGGCAAGGTGCTCTCCTTCTTCCACCAGATCCAGGAGTCGGACCTGGTGCGCGGCCCGCTGGCGGGGCGGTACCTGGACGCGGCTTCCCACCTCCAGGCGCCGGAGGCGCTGGCGCGGGCGCTGGTGCAGGAGCTCCACCCGGACGCCGTCCCGGACGCGGTCGTGGGCCGCGCGCTGGAGCTGAGCCAGCGGATCGACTCGGACGAGGGCGTGGCGCGGGTGCTGCGCGAGGTGACCGACCACCAGAACCTCACCCCGGAGATCGAGGCGCGGGTGCGCGCGTCGGCGGAGCGCATCCGCGACGCGGACCTCAAGGCGCGCGCGCTGCAGCGGCTGGAGCGCGCCAAGGGCGGCGAGCGGCGGTCGGAGCGCGCCGACCGCGGGCTCTTCGGCCGCGAATTCAAGCTCCCCCGCTTCGCCTTCCGGTTCGGCGACGAGGGGCGCGCGGCGATGCCCGTACCGCCCGCGCCTCCGGCGCCTCCCGCCCCGCCTGCCGCGCCGGGCATGCCGGTGCCGCCGGCCCCACCCGCTCCGCCCGCGCCTCCGGCCGCTCCCGCTCTGCCGGCGCCTCCGGGCACGCCGGCCTGGTCCGGCGACGGCGCCACCGTCTACCCCGGCGACGGCGAGGTGATCGTCAACGGCCACCGCCGCTCGCTCTCCCCCGAGGAGCAGCGGGCCCTGCGCGAGTCGGCGCGGCAGATCCGCGAGCACGCCCACCAGATGAAGGAGCAGATCAAGGACCAGATGCGCGAGCTCCGCCGCCGGCTGCACGACGACCTGCGCCACCAGCGCATGGACATCGACGACTCGGACTTCGACCTGGACCTCGACGCCGGCGACTGACCCCGACTAGCCGGTCCGGGCCTCCGGCGCGCGCTCGTTCTCCAGCCTCTGGGCGTGCGCCGCCAGCAGGTCCGACCGGGTGATGATCCCGATCACGGTCCGAGGGGCGTCCCGCTTCACCACCGGCAGGCGCCCCACCCCTTCCCGGACCATGTGGTCGGCGGCCTCGCGCAGCGAGCTGTCCTCGTACACCACCGCCAGCGGCCGCCGGATCAGGTCCCGCACCAGGGACTGCGGCGGCGCGGCGGGGTCCAGCAGGTCGCGCCGGGTGACCACGCCGACCAGGTCGCCCTTGTCGTCCACCACCGGGAACCCCTGGTGCTTCCAGGCGGTGGCGCCGTCCGCCACCCGGACCCGCACCTTCACCACCTCCTCGTCCGAGCGGAGCGTCACCACCGGGGACGAGGCCTGGTCCTTCACCAGCACGTGGCCCAGGAAGTCCGCCGCGTACTCGTCCGGCACCCGCGCCCCGCGGCGGGCGATCTTCTCGGTCATGATCGAGTGCCGCATCGTCAGCGAGGAGACGAGGTAGCTGGCCGCGCAGCCGCCCAGGAGCGGCAGCAGGCCCAGCGGCTGGCGAGTGGTCTCGAAGGCGAACACCACGGAGGTCAGCACCGCGCGCGAGGCGCCGGCGAACACCGCCGCCATCCCCACCAGCGCCGCGATGCGCAGGTCGATCCCCAGGCCGGGCAACAGCGCCGCCGCCGCCATCCCCGCCACCGACCCGAACCCGCTGCCGATGGTGAGCAGCGGCGCCAGCGTGCCGCCCGAGGTGCCGCTGCCGAGCGCGATGGCCCAGGAGACGAGCTTCGCCACGCACAGCGCCGCCGCCGCCATCCCGACGAGGTCCCCGGAGAGCAGCGCCTCGATGTTGTCGTACCCCACGCCCAGCGTGCGCGGCACGAGGTA
>Ga0134122_10001612_pt1 | contig 16337 bp, 11 predicted proteins | sample KB302_FD_96461 | JGI IMG/M metagenome (GOLD analysis project Ga0134122, IMG submission 96461) | Terrestrial soil microbial communities without Nitrogen fertilizer from Kellogg Biological Station, Michigan, USA - KB3-0-2 | ecosystem: Environmental > Terrestrial > Soil > Unclassified ... | reverse complement strand
GGCATGCGGAGAAAACTCTAGCGGGATGCACGTGGCGCGTGCTCGACGCAGCGAGAGGAGCCGCGTCCCTGCAGGCGGACGGCCAACCTCTAGCGGGGATGCACGCGGCGCGTGTTCGACGCGGCGGGTGACGTCACGCGCGCGTGGCGCTCAGCTCACTCGCTGCGCTCCAGCTCGTCGATCCACGCCAGCACCTGCTCCACGCGCGCGGGTACGTCCCCGCTGACAACCAGCACCTCGGCCTCGAACCCCAGCGCATCCTCCACCAGCAGCTCGTGTAGCTTCTCGTGCACGGCGATCCGCATCGCCCGGTCCTCGTGCGCCGGCACCGGGACGCGCCCGCCGTCCTCGACGGGCACGAACACCACCAGGTCCAGCGACCGCATCGCCTCGCGCGCCCGCTCCAGCCAGTCCTCCAACTCGAAGGACTCACGCTCCTCGCAGGTCAGCAGGTACGCGAGCACGTCCGCCGGGCACCGGTCGAACAGCACGTCCCGGCCGCCTTCCTCCAGCGCCGCCAGCGACCGCTCCAGCTGCGCCTCGAAGTCCGCCAGCGCCGGGACCTCGGGGCACTCGTAGCCTTCCTCTTCCAGCAGGGCGTACGGCTCGTCCACCGTCGCGTGGCGCGGCGATCGCTCCGCCACGGCCTCCACCAGCGTGGACTTCCCGACCCGGTGGCTGCCGGAGAACGCGATGCGCATCGCCCGCTCACTTCCCGCGCGTCAGCTCCTTGGCCAGGAACCGCCCGACCTCCGCCAACCCCTCGGCCGCCTTCCGCTGTCCCTCGGCGGACTCCAGCACGCGCCTGGCCGCGTCGCTCGCGGTCCCCGCCTCCAGGTCCGCGAGCACCAGGAACGCGCTCCACGCCGCGTTCAGCGCCGCCGGGCGGCCCGCCTTCAGCGGCCGGTCCTGGAGCGTCCCCGCCACCTTCTCCACCAGCGCCTCGTCGCTCAGCCGCTTGGTGCCGCCGACCATCGCCTCCCAGGTCACGTCCAGCAGCCGTTCCCAGAGCGAGCCGCGCAGCGCCCGCTCCAGCTGCTCGCGCGCCTCGTCGTCGTCCACGTTGTGGGCCTTGGCATAGGTGGGCCCCAGCTTGGCGGCCATGACCGCGCGCGTCGCCAGGTGCGCCAGTCGGGGTGGGTGGTTCATGTCCGGGCCCGCAGCACGAGGAGGTACTGGTACGGGAGGAACGTCGCCTCGTCGACCAGGGCCAGCCCGGCCTGTTCACCCGCGAGCAGCGCGTCCTCCCGCGCCACCTTGTGCTCCATCGCCGGCCCCACCGGCAGCTCGCGCCGGTGCCAGTCCACGACGGCGATCCGCCCGCCCGGCCGCAGCGCCGCCGCCAGCTCGCGCAGGTACGCCGCCCGGTCCGGGAGGTGGTGCAGCGTGTCCACCATCAGCGCCAGGTCGCACGCGCCCGCCGGCAGCAGCGACCGCTCCGGCATCCCCAGCACCGGCGTCACGTTCCGGACCGCCGCCTGCTGGAGCCGGTCCCGCAGCACGCCCAGCAGCTGCGGCTCCGCGTCCACCGCGTAGACGTGCCGGACCCTCCGCGCCAGCCGCAGCGTGAAGAAGCCCGACCCCGCGCCGATCTCCCCCACCACCGAATCCGGCCCCAGCTTCAGCGCGTCGAGCACCTCGTCCGGCTTCTGCCACTCCAGCCGTTCCGGGTCCTCCAGCTTGGCGACGAAGTGCTCCAGGTCCTTCGGGTTCCCGTGCTGGCCCCGCTCGCCGTGTCCGTGGTGCCCGTGCTCGGGGTGATGGTCGTGGTGCGGCATGCGCGCTACTCCAGTTCGAACGCCTTGCGGATCTCCGGGTGCGCGGCGATCAGCTTGAACGCCTTCGCCAGCAGCGTCTTCCCCGGCTCCATCACGTGCCAGGTGGACGCGCCGGAGGGGTGCGGCAGCGCGATGACGTCGCTCTCCACGCCGTGGTACCGGACGCGCTCCACCCGCCCCACCGCCTCCGCCAGCGGCCGCTTCTGGCCGAACACCTGCTCGATGGCCATGGTGCCCACCGGCAGCAGCAGCTTCGGCCGGAGGATCTGGATCTCCCGTTCGAGGAAGGTGCGGCAGCGGTCGATCTCCCCCGCGTCCGGCTTGCGGTCGCCGCCCTTCTTCTCCCTGCCGGGGAAGCACCGCGCCACCGCCGCCATGTACACGCCCTTGCGGAACGCGTCCTCGCCCACCCCCACCGCCTGCTCGAACCACCGGAAAAGGGTCTTGCCGGCGGTCCACGCGAACGGCCGGCCGATCTCACCCTCGTGCACGCCCGGCGCCTGGCCGATGAGGAACACCGAGGTCTTGACCGGCGGCCCGTGCACCACGGGGCCGACCATCTTCGGACACCGCTTGCAGGCGTCGAGCTCCTCGTGCAGGGCCAGCAAACGGGCGGTCTGACTCCCTCCGGGTGCCATCCGGCCTTCTTAACGCGGTTCCCGCCGCGACCGGCGTGCCACGCGGAACGCTCGCCCGGCCGTCCGGTGTACAACCGTCATGCGGAAATCGCGCATTGTGGGCGAGCGCGGCGTCACGTTACCCTTGGAAGCTGCCCCTTCCCCCATGGCGACCATCGAGAGCACTGCCATCAGCCGCCCGCGCCCGCCGGACCTGATCCCCGGCTACAGCCTGGAGAAGCTGGTCGGCAAGGGGGGCATGGGCGAGGTCTACAAGGGCATCCAGCTCTCGCTCGGGCGGACCGTGGCGGTGAAGCTGCTGGCGCCGGAGCTGGCGCACGACAAGTCCTTCGTGACCCGCTTCGAGAAGGAGGCGGCGGCGCTGGCCACGCTCTCCCATCCGCACATCGTCTCCATCGTCGACAAGGGCAAGCACAAGGACACCTATTACCTGGTGATGGAGTTCGTGGACGGCGCGTCGCTGCGCGAGATGATGCGCGGCCCGCTGCTGGACACCACCTCCGCGCTGAAGATCGGCATGGATATCTGCCGGGCCATCGAGTACGCGCACGGGCGCGGCGTCATCCACCGCGACCTCAAGCCGGAGAACATCCTCTTCGACGAGCAGGCCGGCGGGATCCCCAAGGTCTCCGACTTCGGGCTGGCGGCGTTCAGCCAGACGGACCAGGCGCCCAGCAAGTTCAACGTCACCGAGACGCACGTCTCCATGGGCACGCTCTCGTACATGGCGCCCGAGCAGCGCGTGGACGCCAAGAGCGCCGACCACCGGGCGGACATCTACTCGCTGGGGGTCATCCTCTACGAGCTGGCGGTGGGCGAGGTCCCGGTCGGCAACTACGACCCGCCCTCGCACAAGAAGAACGGGGTGGACAAGCGGCTGGACGGCATCGTGGCGCGCTGCCTCAAGCCGGACCCGGCGGACCGCTACCAGTCGGTGTCCGAGCTGATCCTCGACATGGAGCCGCTGGTCCCCGTCAGCTTCTCCCAGCGGCCGCGGAAGCTGAGCCCGGTGGAGCGGGCCAAGCTGGCCATGGACCGGGCCGTCCGGCGGGTGGTGCGGATCGCCGCCATCGCGCTGGTGGCGGCGGCGGCGCTGGTGCTGGGCGCGGCCGCCCTGCGCAGCGGCACCGAGCGGAGCGCGCAGGTGAGCAACGCGGAGGCGCTGACGGCGGACCTCTCCAGCAAGGGAGCGGTCACCACTCCCGGGCGGATCGCCGAGGAGAAGGACCTGCGCACCGTCACCGTGGGCGACGGGCCGGACTCCATCACCTGGGTCGTCGCCGGCCGGGCCATCAGCTCGGAGGGGAGGGGCATCAAGTTCACACCGCCGGGCACCAAGTCGTCGGTGGGGCGCGCGTCGCTCGACTCGGAGGTGGACGGCGTCCAGCTGGACCTCTCCGCGGAGGCGAGCACGCAGGTGGCCACGGGCGGCGTGATGGGCCTGGTGAAGCGGGTGGTGCTGGGCGCGCAGTCGGAGCCCCGGAGCGCGGTGGCGCTCTACGGGAGCCCGGGGCGCTACGTGGCGCTGGTGGTCTCCGGCGCGGGTGAGCCGGTGGCGCTCGAGATCGCGCTGGGCGACCAGAAGCACTTCACCACGCTCGGGCCCCCCAGCCCCAAGGACGGCACCGCGCACCTGGAGCTCTCCATCGACCGCAAGGGCGAGCTGCTGGCGTTCGCCACGCTCGGGCGGGACAAGCGCGCGGTGGGCCAGCCGGTGAGCCTGGGCCCCGGCTGGAAGAAGCTCTTCGGGAAGGCGCCGGCGCCGTCGCTGACGTGCATCGAGGGCGGCTGCGAGTTCCGGAAGATCAGCTACGAGATCCTCCGCGAGCCCACCGCCACGCCGTCGCCGCCGCTCGCCTCGGTGGATCCGCCCAAGCCGCCCGAGGTGAAGCCGGCGTCCGGGACGACCAAGCCGCCGCTCACGCCGCCGAAGAAGACCAATCCGAAGCCGCCTCCCCCGAAGAAGGGCGGCGGCAAGAAGAGCCACTAGGCGGGGGCGCCCCCGGGGGTGCAATCGGCGGGCGAGTCGCGCGTGTTACCTTCCGGGCCGCCGACGTGTCTCCCGACCCCGACCTCGACTCCCATCCCGACTCCGACCCGCCGGGCGTCCGGCGCGCCGCGGCCGACGGCGCCGCGCAGCTGGTGGCGTGGGACCTGAAGCTGCCCCAGGGCGCGTCCCGGATGCGGCAGTTCGTGTTCGGGCTCTGGCTGCCGGTGGTGGTGGCGCGGTCGGTCCTCCGCGACGCTCGGGTGCGGGCGCGGTGGCTGCGCTTCGGCGGCGCGCAGGTGGCGGCCACGGTGCTGGTGGCGGCGCTGGCGCTGTGGGTGGGCGGGAGCGACGGCGGGGACGACAAGGAGGTGAGCGAGGCGACGAAGGGCGCGGTGGCGGAGCTGCGGCACCGCGTGGACGACCGCGCCGCGGAGCTGGAGGGCCGCGCCGCGCCGGCGGACCGCGCCCTGGTCCGCGCCCAGCGCTCGCTGGTGAACGACCGCCTGGACCGCCTGGAGCAGAGGCTGGAGGGTCGCGGCGAGCGCGGAGTGCCCGCGCCGGACGAGCTGCCCGCCTTCGTCTCCCGGGCGCTGGACGATGCCGGGATGGAGCGGGCCGCCGCCCTGCGCACGCAGCTCACCGGCGCGGCGGACGACATCGACGGCGAGAAGGTGAAGGAGGTCTTGCAGCAGCGGATCGGCGAGGCGCTGTCGGGGAAGCCCGGCCCCAAGCAGGAGCCCTCCTTCGACCTTGGCGAGGCGAAGGCGCTGGACGCGCGGAAGCTGCAGCAGGACATCGAGAAGAAGGCCCAGGCCGGCGCGGCGGCGAACGGCGAGCCCACCGAGGACGAGGACGTCGATGCGGCGGCGGCGCGCCTCCTGGGATCGATCCGGAGGAAGCCCGCGGCGCCGCTCTCCCCCGAGCAGGTGGCGAAGGCGCGGCAGGTGCGCGCGGAGCTGAAGGTGGCGGCGCTGTCCGCCCTGTCCGCCGCGGAGCAGAAGCTGGAGCAGGCGCGCCCGTGGTCGAGCCGGCTGGCGGCGCTCGGGGTGTCGTGGCACGTGCTGGGCTGGCTGGTGGCGCTCTGGGGCGCGCTGTACGGCGCGCAGTTCGTGGTGATCGCCCTGTGCCGCGACTACCACGCGGAGCTGTCGCGCGAGGCGTGCCTGCTCACCGGCCTCGCCCCGGAGGACCCGCCGCGCGCGCCTCGCCCCCGCATCGACGTCCGCTGGGCGGTCCTGCGGGTGAAGCGGCAGTTCCGCGGATGGTGGGTGATCACGCTGGGAATCCCCGTCTGCTGGCTGATCGGCCTCCCGTTCCCCGGCGACTCGGTGCGGAACGCGCTCATCGCCGGGTGGGTCCTCTACTGGCAGGCGGTGTTCGCGGCGTCGAAGTCGCAGCGGGCGTGGGTGGATGAATTCGTCGCCCCGGCGCCGTGGTTCCTCCGCGGGTGGCGCTGGCTGTGCGACAAGGTCTGGCCGTTCTGGTTGGCGGGCGGCGGCGTGTACCTGCGGATCTGGGAGCGCTCCGCCCGGTCGCTCTACGCGCCGGCGGAATGCGTGGAGCAGCAGCCGGCGGCGTTCGCCGGGCTGACGCTCTTCCGGCTGGTGGGGAGCACGCCGCTGCTGAAGATCTTCGTGCGGCCACTCGTCCCGGTGGCGTCGGCGCTGCTGCTCGAGGCGTACCGCGAGCACCACCCGACGCGCACCGCGCCCCCCGTGCTGATGGCGGAGCCGGTGGTCCCAGCGGCGCCGGCAACATCCGGCTGACCCATTCCGGCGGGCCGGTGGTCGACCCGAAGCTAGCGGGGTGGTCCGGCCTCATCGCCGCGTAGCCGGAACGGGGGCGCTCCTTCCTCTCACCGCGCTGGTCGTCGGGACGCGGAGCGCGTGGAGGCCCCGTCAGGGACAGCCCGCGTCGCCGCGCTGGTTGCTGGTGGCGGGCGGGCTGATCACCATGTCGGGGCTGCTCTCGAACGAGCAGCCGAGGGCGGCGTTGAGCCGGATCCGCCCGACGGCGCCGCCGCCCCCGCCCCCGCCGAAGTTGCTGCCGCCGGCATCGGTGCCGCCCGTGGCGTCGATGGTCCCCGCGCCGCCGTCGCCGCCTGGGATGAACGAGTGGCCGGCGCCGCCCTTCGCCGGGAACGGCCCGTCCATCCGCCCGTCCTCTCCGGGGTTGCAGGCCGTGCCGTCGCAGCCCTCCGAGCCGGCGCCGCCGTTGGCGGTCACCCGGGCGGTGCCGGCGAAGCTCAGCCGGTTCCCTTCCAGCAAGATCGCCCCTCCGCTTCCGCCGCCCGCGCCGCCGTTGTTGGAGGAGCCCACGTCTCCCAGGCCGCCGCCGCCCGGAACCCCCACGGCCGAGGTCACGTGGAGCGCTCCGGCCGCGGAGACCTGGATGGCGCCGCCGGCCCCGCCGCCGAGCAGGGGCGGCGTGAGCCCGGGGGTCCAGACTCCGCCTTGCGCGCCGGGGCAGCCACCCCGCAGCGGCACCAGCTCCGGGTTCCCGAACGCCGCGCCGCCGTTCCCGCCCGGCGCCTGCGTGCCGGCGCTGCGGCTTCCCTCGCCTCCCTTTCGCCCGTACCCGCCGCCACCGCCGCCGCCGCCGCCGTTCCCTCCGTCCTGCCCTGACTCCCCGGAGCCGGGGCAGCCGATGCGGCGGACGCCGGGACCATCGCTGGCGCCGAAGCCGCCGCCGAGGAGCGGCCCATAGAGGCCCGCGTCCCCGAACACGGCGACGATCAGTGGATTCGGCCCGGTGATGCGCCACCGCCCCACGGGCGTGATGGTGAGGCTGCTCACCGCGACCAGCACCATCGGCCCGGCCGATCCTCCATCCAACACGTACGAGGGCGGTTGCGGCGAGCCGCAGAGGAAGCCGGTCCGCGTGCCGGTGTCGTAGCCGGCGTCGCAGTCGATGATCAGCCCGGCGTCCGGCACGGGGAGCGCGCCCGGGGAGAAGTTGCTCGGCGCGTACGGGAACGGGCCGGTGTTCGTCCCACCGTCTGCGCAGCTCGAGGAGGCGGCGCACGCCGTGTCCGAGCAGTCGATCTTCCCGTCGCCGTCCCCATCCACGCCGTCCGAGCACGAACCCTCACCGCGCAAGGTGAGGTCGCGCTGGGGAGTGGAGCCCGAGGCGAACGCCGCCGAGACCTGGTCGCTCCGCTCGTCCACCGGGTCCGCGCAACCGGGGGAGGTGAACCCTTGCGCCTCCAGCACCACCCGTTCGCCCAGCCCGCCCTGGTAGACGCCGACCGACAGCGTCTGGCCCGCGCTCACCGCGTGCGCCGTGCTCTGGCCGTGCCCGCCGTCCTCGTCCGTGGCGACCACGAGGAAGCATTGGCTGAGGGAGTCCTGCTCCGCGTGGACGTGGACGAAGAGGGTTGGCTCGTTCCAGTTGCAGGAGACGGCCGCGGCGAGCAGGCCGATGCTGGCGGCAAGAAGAAACGCATGGCTGGCCCGCACGGCGGGTGATTGTGCCTCAAGTCGCCGGTTTCGCACCCTGGCGCGTGCGCGAGGCGGCGCTGACGCTCAGGGCTTCCGCGTCGAGGGCCGGATCCCGGAACGAGGAGCTCAAGCCTCATGCGGGGCGAAGATGAGGCGGAGCTGTCGGTAGGTCCTGTAGATGAACGGGAGAAGGAGCCAGACCAGGATGCTCATCGGAGCGAAGGTGGTGAAGGTCGTGTACCAGAGGTAGCCGGCCGGGACCGCGAGTGCGACCGCGACCCCAATGGGAATGAAGAGGTTACCTGTCCTCCCACCCGCCGCCTGGTGTGCGGTCAGCACCGGACCGATCCCCGCAGTCGCAGTGCTGATGAAGAGGGCCACGAAGAAGAGCCAGATCAAGCTCGCCGCCGGCACCGGAGGGAGGAACACCGCCGGGCCGTAGAAAACGGCGCCAACGAAGAGCGCCACCAGTTGGGCGAAGATGATCCACGCCCTTCGCTTGTCGCCGATCCGCTTCCAGTTGAGCAACGCCAGCACGCCGGCCGTGAACGGCCCCGTCAGGATGGCGAGCGTCCAGATGAGCCCCACCGGGTACATCCGGGCCGAGGCGATGATGGGCCGGCATGTTCCGCAAAGACTGGACGCAAGCCCTTCGAAGTCATCCTTGGTGACCCGGTCGCAGCGGAGGCACATGAACGAAGCGCCCTCCCTGCGGGCGGCCTCCAGCGTCGCCGCGGCAGCCTGCGCAACTCTGGCCTTTTCGAGGAATCCCATCGAGCTCTCCCCCCGAAGGTGCGATCTACCTGAATTACCATTCACAGGCGATCGGCCAGCGGCGCTACACCGCCGAGCAGCCGACGCTGGTCGCTGACTCGCCGCCCGCACCGCGCCGACCTCTGCTATCCCGGGCGGCCTATGCCTCGTCGTCTCCTCCTCGCCCTCCTCCTCCTCGCCTCCTGCGCGCACCCGCCCCGCGGCACGGAGACCCTCGAGGAGGCGCGGAAGGGCGCCGACTCCAGCCCCCGGGCCGCCGCCCTCGCCGGCTTCCACGCCTGGCTCGTCGGCGGCGACGCCGCCGCGGCGCTGAAGCGCTTCGACCAGGCCCTCCAGAAGGACCCGGCCGAGCCCTACGCCCTCACCGGCAAGGTCCTCCTCGAGCGCCGCCGCCTCCACCCCGAGCGCGCGCTCGGCTTCGCCCTCGACCTCTGCGAGCGCGCCCCCCACCACCCGCTCGCCGCGTTCGGCGCCCGCTACGCCCTCGACATGGCCGGCGCCGCCGTCCCCCTCGACCAGGAGATCCTCACCCGCGGCGCCAAGGCGCTCGCCGCCGGCATCGACGGAGACGCCGCGCAGCTCCTCCGCTCCGCCATGGCCCACATCTCCAGCGTCCGCGGCGACGACGCCGGCCAGGCGCGCCTCCTCGCCGAGATGGGCGTCCCCAACCGCTACACCCTCCTCGGCCCCTTCTCCGCCTTCCACGTCCTCGAGTTCGACGGCACCGTCCCCCCCGAGAAGGACGGCTCCCTCGCCGGCCCGTTCACCGGCCCCTTCGGCCGACTCGAACCCCGCAGCTTCACCTTCCGCGATCCCCGCTTCGACCTCGAAGGGGAGACCGACGACGGCGACCTCTACGTCCTCGCCGTCGACCTCGACGCCGCCGACTCCGCCGACCACTTCGTCCGCGGCGTGGGCACCTCCAGCTACCGCGTCTACGTCGACGGCGAGAAGGTCCTCGAGCGCCGCGCCTTCGCCCGCTCCCTTCCCTCCGTCCTCCAACAAGCCATCCACCTCGACCGCGGCCGCCACCGCCTCCTCGTCAAGCTCCTCCGCGAGGACCGCGGCTCCTCCATCGCCCTCGCCCTCCCGCGCGCCGACGGCCGCCCCGCATCCATCACCTTCCTCGACGCCAGGGGCCCGGCCCCCCGCTGGTCCGGCGTCCCCCGGCCGACTCCGCCGCGCGGCTTCCCCTCCGCCGCCGACCTCGCCCGGGCCCTCGAACCCGAGGCGGGCCTCGCCCTCGCCGGGCTCCTCGCCATCCGCGACGGCATGGGCCGCGACCGCGACGGCGCCAAGGCCCTCATGCAGTCGCTGGAGAAGATCGTCCAGGGCCCGGCCCTCACCAGCCTCCGCGCCGACCTCGCCCTCGGCGACCGCACCGTGCCGCAGAAGGTGGCCCGCGGCCGCGCCACCCGCGACCTCGAGGTGACCGCCGAGAAGGACCCCCAGGACCTCAGCGCCCTCCTCACCCGCGCCGCCATCGCCCTCGACGACGGCCGCTCCCTCGAGGCCGCCGCGCTGGTGAAGCAGGCCAAGGCCGCGGTCCAATCGCCCGGCTACCCCGCGCTCGCCGTCGAGTCGCGCCTCAACCTCGCCCTCGGCGTGGACGCCCAGGCGGACGCCTCCGCGGTGGACGCCCTCCAGGTCCAGCCCGGCCTGTGCGAGGCGCTCACCACCCGCTACGACCTGGCGCGGCGGCGCGACGCGGTGGCCCTCTCCGACGACCTGGTGAAGTCGCTGGAGCTCTGCCCCGGCGCGCGCCCCCGCGACGCCGAGCACGCCCGCATGCGCGGCGATGTCGCCGGCGCCGCCAAGCTCTACCAGCAGCTCCTGGACCGCGATCCGTCGTCGATCTCCGCCTCCGTCGCGCTGGCCAACCTCCAGATCTCCCAGCGCCAGTTCGACGCCGCCGAGCGGACCCTCCGCCGCGTCCAGGCGCTGTGGCCCCGCTCGGCGCAGATCCCCAAGCGGCTGGCCGAGGTGCTGGACCTGGCCGGCAAGCCGAAGGAGGCGCTGGAGGAGCGCGAGCGTTCCCTCCGCCTGGACGGCTCCGACCTCACCCTGCGCCGCACCGTCGCCCGCGCGCGCACGGACGCCGAGCCGCTGGAGGCCCACGCCATCGACGGCAAGGCCGCGCTGCAGAGCTACGCCGGCGCGCCCGGCCAGGAGGACACGCCCTACGCCTACGTGCTGGACGCCGCCGCCATCCAGGCGTTCCCGGACGGCTCGCAGGTGGACCGCATCCACATCATCCAGAAGGCGCTGGACCAGGGCGGCGTCCCGGAGATCGCCGAGGTCACCCTCCCCTCCGGCGCGCAGCTGCTGGCGCTGCGCACCATCAAGGCGGACGGCACCGTGCTGGAGCCCGAGGGCATCGAGGGCAAGGAGACGGTCTCCCTCCCCGGCGTCCAGGTGGGCGACTTCATCGAGTACGAGTACCTCCTCGCCCACGACGCCCGCGGCCCGTCGCAGCCGGGCTTCACCTCCACCAACTTCTACTTCCAGATCGCCAGCGCCCCGAACAACTGGTCCACGTACACGGTGATCGCCCCCAAGGGCGCGCGCATGGCGGCGGACCCGCACAACCTCAAGCTCCCGCCGGACGCGCTGAAGGCGCAGGGCGACCAGGAGGTCTTCTTCCACGAGGAGCGCCGCGTCCCGCCCTACATCCCCGAGCCCTCCGGCCCGCCCTCCGCCACCGAGTACATCCCCTTCGTCTCCGTGGGCGCGGGCACCGAGGGCAACGGCGCGCTCGTCGCCGCCTACGCCGACGCCTACGGCGACCGCGGCCAGCTCACCTACGAGATCGACCAGTTCGCGCGCCAGGCCGCCGCCGGCCAGACGGGCGTGGAGGCGGTGCGCGCGCTGTACGCCGCCGTCATGCAGCGGCTGTCGGGCCGGGACGCGGGCCTGGGCCAGTCCGCGTCCTCCTCGCTGGCGCAGGACCGCGGCAGCCGGCTGTGGGTGCTCAAGGCGTCGCTGGAGTCCATCGGCATCCCGGCGCGGCTGGCGGCGGTGCGGACGTTCGCCGCGGACCCTTCGCCGTCCCGCTTCCCCAACGAGGCGCTCCTCCCCTTCGTCGGCCTCTACGTCGAGGTGCCCGGCCAGGCGGCGCCGCTGTGGCTGGACACCTCGCTGCGCTTCGGCCCGTTCGGCCAGCTCCCGGAGCAGGCGGCGGGCGCGCGCCAGGCGTGGCTGCTCCCGGAGCCGGGCCGCCCGGGACGCGAGCTGAAGACGCCGGTGCAGCCGAAGGAGGAGGGGAAGAAGGTGGAGCTGAAGCTGTCGCTGGCCGCGGACGGCGTGCTCACCGGGTCCGGCGACGAGAAGTACACCGGCCGCGAGGCGGCGCAGCTGGCGGAGGCGCTGGAGCAGCTCTCCCCGGACCAGAAGAACCAGGCGCTGCAGAGCGCCCTCTCCCGCTACTTCGGCGGGGCGGAGCTGTCCGGGCTGCGGCTGGACGGGGAGCAAAAGGTGGGCGCGCCGCTGACCGTCCACTACGAGTTCCGCGCCCCGCGCTTCGGGCGGCTGGAGGGCGAGGGCGCCCAGCAGCGGATGATGCTGCCGCCGCTCACCTTCCCGGTGCACATGGGCCGGCGCTACGTGCAGCTGGGCTCGCGGCGGACGCCGCTGTTCATCGACGACACCGAGCTGACCCGCACCCACGCCGAGGTGCAGCTCCCCTCGGGCTTCACCCTGCGCGAGCCCGTCATCGGCTACCAGCTCCACACCCGCTTCGGCGCCTACGACCGCAACGAGCAGGTGGACGCGGGCGGCAAGGCCACCATCGACGAGCTGTACCGGCTGGAGATGGCCCGCATCGCGCCCCGCGACTACGAGGCGTTCTCGCGCTTCGCCGGCGAGGTGGACCTGGTCCAGGTCCGCGACGTGGTGCTGATCCGGAGGTAGGCGGCGCTCAGTGCTCGGGCAGGTACGACCGCTCCCACTTGTCCAGCCACGCCCAGATCTTGCCCAGCTCGTCCGGGTTGGCGTGGAGCGCGTCGCCGCGCTTGCTGTTCAGCGCCACCAGGGGCAGCTTCGACTTGTCGCCCGTCTCCTGGAACCGCTTGTCCAGCGCGTCGATCCGGCCGAGCACCTTCTCCAGCGAGACCGCGGCCCCGCCCGTCTTCTTCGGCTCCTGCGGCGGCGGAGGAGGCGGCCTGGTCTTGACGGCGGTGGTGTTCTTCTTCGGAGGCTTCACCTCCACCGGCGTGGGCGGCTCCACCGGCGGCGGGTCCGGCGGCTTGACCACCGCGTCCGGCGACTTCACGGCCACCTCGGTCGGAGGCTTCACCTCGGTCGGGGTCGTCGTCGTCGTCGAGTCGGGTGGCTTCGCCGGGGGCGGCGGCTGGACCTCGGGGGTCGTCGCCGTCGGGGTGGGCGTCGTCACCGCCACCACCGTCGGGTCGGGCGGCTTCGGCTGCTGCGCCTGCGAGCGCCGGTGCACCACCAGCCCGGTCACCACGCCCGCCACCGCCACGGCCGCCACCAGCGAGGCGGCGATGATCGCCTTCCGCGCGCGGGGCGTGAGCGTGACCATGGTCACCATCTGCCGCGAGTCCCGCGCCGGGTCCTTGGTCGGCAGCGGCGCGCGCCGCGTCGGCTCGATCGCGATCTCCGCGGTCGTGGGCTCGTTGGTCCGCTCCAGCGCGACATCGATGGCGATGCTGGGCGAGGGCGGCGCGCCCTGCGCGACCGCGGCGGCCAGCTCGGCGCCCTGGGTGATCACCTTCTTGGCCGGAGGCCCGGGCGCCACCGCCGGCTGGGTCGCCGGAGCGGGAGCGGGCGGGTGGGGCGTGCCCGGCACCGGGTCCGGCGTCCCCAGGATCGCCAGCGCCGTGCGCGGAATGCCGACGTTGGTGACCTCCTGCGGCAGCGCCCGCGCCAGGCGGCGGAGCGCGCGCCGGACCTCCTCCGCGGAGCCGGGCCGGTCCTCGGGCGACTTGAGGAGCAGCTGCGAGACCAGGTCGGACAGCTCGCGCGGGACGTCCGGCTGCTCGTCGACGACCAGGGGCGGCTCGTGCTCCAGGTGCTTGACCACGAACTCCATCGGCGAGTTGGCGTCGAACGGCAGGTGCCCGGTGAGCATCTGGAACGCCACCACGCCCAGCGCGTAGAGGTCCGTCTTGGGCCCGACGTTCTCGCCGCGCGCCTGCTCCGGCGCCATGTACTCGGGCGTGCCCACCACCAGCCCGAAGTGGGTCTGCGGGCTGGTGCCGCCCGGCGGCAGGCCCTGCTTGGCCAGGCCGAAGTCGAGGATCTTCACGTAGGGCTGCCCGTAGCCCTGCTTCACCAGGAAGATGTTGTTGGGCTTGAGGTCGCGGTGGATGATCCCCGCGCCGTGGGCGGCCGCGAGGGCCGCGCACACCTCTTCCAGGATGCCCACCGCCTCGGTCGGCGCCAGCACGCCCCGGTTGGAGATGTGCGTGTCGAGGGCGACGCCGTCCAGGAACTCCATCACCAGGTACTGGCGGCCGTCCGGCGTCTTGCCGAAGCTGAAGATGTCGATGATGCCGCGGTGGCGGATGGCGTTGACCGCCCGCGCCTCCGCCAGCAGCCGCTCCACGTGCGACTGGCTGTCGCAGATCTCCGGGCGCAGCACCTTGATCGCCACCGACTTGCGGATGAGCGGCTGCACGCCCCGGTAGACCAGGCCCATCCCGCCCAGGCCCACGCGCTCCTCCACGCGGTACTCGCCCAGCATCACGCCGATCAGCGGGTCGCGCAGGACGGTCTTCACCGCCCCGCCCGGCGTCGCGCCGTCCGCCTTCATCGGCGTGGGCGCGCGCGGAGGCTCGGAGCGGACGGCCGCCGGCGGAGCGCCGCCGTTGGGCATCAGCGGCCCCTGGAGCGTCGGGCGCTGGCCGGACAGGCCGCGCGCCGCGCTCTTCCCGTTTTCCTCGATGACCAGAGGGGTGCCGTCTTCGGGGCAGATCGCCGTCCCGAACGGGACCGCCAGGCCACAGGCGGGGCATTCGATGGAAGGCGCCGCATTCATCGACAAACGGGTCCGGAAGATACCAGAGGTAGGGCTTTTCCTCCCCGCTCGCTCGCTCGCTGAACGAAGCACGAGGCAGGGATCTGGCCGGAGCCCCCGGCGCCGTCTAAAAAGGACACATGCCTACATGGGCGATGTGGCTCGCCTGTCTGGGGCTCCTCTTCGAGCGGGCGGTGATCGCCGCTTCGGAGACGGCGCTGTACTTGACGTCCGACATGCGCGCCAAGCAGCTCTCCCTCGAGGACAAGAGGGCGGGCGCGCGCGTCCTGCGGCAGAAGACGGACCGGGAGGTGACCGCGGCCTCCCTGCGCATCGGCGCGGTGCTGGCGGGGTGCCTGGCCGCCGCCATCGGGGCGATCACCCCGCCGCGCATGCTCCAGTTGACGCGCTACGGCGACGCGCCCTGGCTGTCCGTGCTCACCCCGCTGGCGGGCGCGCTCTTCGTGGGCTTCCTCGCCGCGCTCACGGACGTCATCGCCCGGTCGATGGCCAGCACCCGCCCGGAGCGCTGGGCCGTCCGGCTCTCCTGGCACGTGTCGGTGCTCCGGTATTCGCTCTCCCCGCTCATGAAGCTGCTGGTGGGCGTGCTGGACCTGGTGGCCCGGCCGTTCGGGACGCGGGTCCGGTTCGAGTCGCCGCCGCCGCCGCTGGAGGAGCTGGAGAAGCTGCTGGCCGCGCAGGCCGCGAACACCGAGGGGCTGGACAAGAGCGCGCCGCAGCTCATCCGCTCCATCTTCGAGCTGTCCGACAAGCGCGTGCGGGATGTGATGGTGCCGCGGACGGAGGTGATCGCGGTCGACATCACCACGCCCGTCGACACGCTGCTGGCGCTGCTGGCGGAGGAGAGCCACTCCCGGTTGCCGGTCTACAAGGACGACATCGATCACATCGTGGGCGTGCTCCACGCCCGGGACGTCATCCCGTTGCTCCAGCACCCCAACCTGATCGTGGTGGCGGACGCCGTGCGGCCGGCGGTGTACATCCCGTGGCTCAAGCCCATCGGTGACCTGCTGCGGGAGATGCAGCAGCGGAAGATCCACATGGCGATGGTGGTGGACGAGTACGGCAGCTTCATGGGCATCGTCACCCTGGAGGACATCCTCCGGGAGATCGTCGGGGACATCGGCGACGAGTTCGAGCGCGAGGAGAAGCTGGTCGAGCAACAGGCGGACGGGTCCTTCCTGGTGAGCGCGGCGCTGGAGGTGGCGGACTTCTCGGAGGAGTTCGGCTTCTCGCTGCCGGAGGGTGACTTCGACACGCTGGGCGGATTCGTCAACTCCCTGGCGGGCCGGATCCCGGAGGTCGGTGAACGTTTTCCATTCAACGGTTGGGAGTTCCTCGTCCACAGCAAGGAGGGGCCGCGCCTGGACCGGATCCGGCTGCTCAAGGCGCCGGAGCCGGCCGGGAAGACGGAGGGGGAGGCCATCACCGCCGCGGCGCTCCCTCAGGTGGATCCCGCCGCGAACGAGCCGCCCACTCAACCGGGCGTGCCGCCCGCGCCCACGCCGAAGAACGACGCCACCGGTTCGGGGTAGGGGCGCGGGACGCCGCTACGACCGCGTCGCCAGCCAGCCGGCGATCTCCCCCGCCGCCGCCGCGTCCTTGTGCACCAGGGCGCCTTCGCGCGCGGACACCGCCAGCGCCTTCGCCCGCCGCCGGTCGTGCCCCGCCTCCCACAGCGCCCGCGCCAGCGCGAACCTCGCCTGCACCATCTCCGCG
>Ga0134122_10001611_pt1 | contig 16340 bp, 23 predicted proteins | sample KB302_FD_96461 | JGI IMG/M metagenome (GOLD analysis project Ga0134122, IMG submission 96461) | Terrestrial soil microbial communities without Nitrogen fertilizer from Kellogg Biological Station, Michigan, USA - KB3-0-2 | ecosystem: Environmental > Terrestrial > Soil > Unclassified ... | reverse complement strand
GCTCTTCATGCGCTGCTCTGGGGCAATTCCAAGTTTACGGTTCCGCTCTGGCAAGATGCCCAGCCTCTCGTTGCCGATGCCGCTGGCGGATCCGGATCGATTTCCGTCACGACGACGGGCCGGCGCTTTGCGGCGGGCGGGCTTGCGGCCATCTGGCGCGATCCGTTTACTCATGAAATCGTCACGATCGCGAGCGTTTCGAGCGGCGCCCTCACGCTGGATGGGGCTACCACGCTCGGTTGGACGGCGGACGGCCGGACAATCGTCATGCCGGCGCGCGCGGGAGTACTCGAACTGGCCGCAGCGATCGGCATTGCCAGCCCTACGGCGACACAATCGCCGTTCTCCTTCCTCTGCGAGGCCGCATGAGCGCTCCGGTTCTCGCGATCGAGCCGAGCCGCAACGGGGATGTCACTGCCCGTTATGACCGCCAGATTGTCCGCCTTGATTCGAAGTCGGGAATAATCCACCAGCTCGATCGGGCAGGGATCCCAATCGTTCAATGGGAACCATTTGCATGGATCTTAGACGGCCGCACGGAAGCCTCTGAATTTCTCGAATGGGCCGATGACCGGGCGGGCTCTCTTTCCCCGTTCTTCGTTCCGACCTGGCAGCGGGATCTGGTTTTGGCTGAAGGTGCCGGTCCAACCGATACCCAGATCGTGATTCAGAAATGCGGTTATACCGAATACATGTTCTCGTCGCCGGCACGGCAATGGCTGGCATTCATCTTGCCTGATGGGGCGAAGGTGTACCGGCAGGTGGTTGGCGCCGAGGTCGACGGCGACACGGAGATTCTGAGCCTCGATGGAGTGCTGACCGTGGCGGTCGACGATACCGTGATGATCTCCTTCCTCCGTCTGGCGCGCCTTGCGACCGACGAGGTTGAGATAGCCTGGCACACCCGGGAGGTTGCGGAAGTCCAGCTGCAGTTTACCGAGCTTCCGAAATTGACGGAAGTTCCTGCCAGAAACCGGTACCGGCCGACAGCCTACACTTTCGACGATGAGCCGGGGCCCCTTGTCCGCGGGACATGGGAGACTCCCCAGCTGGCGTTTGACGTCACGCCAAATCCTAATACGGCTTGCATTGAATCAGTCGACGGATCCAGCCCGCTGTCGACCTGGTCGAAGATGCACGCGCACACCTTTGAACCATTCAGCACGGAGGGTATGGTCAGCATTGATGTGTCGGCGACGATCGAGTTCCTCGCGCACGGCAACACGGTCGACAACGGATTTCGGCTTGATGTCGGTCTCTTCGATGGCATTGACAATAATGAGGTCCACCCTCCCATAGCGCTCGTTGCCCAGGTGTCGATCTATGACTCCACCGACAGGCCGCGGACCGTCTTTACTGTGAATGTCGAGGCGGCCGTGTGGAATGCCATCGCGGATCCGACGATTCGGGTCTTTTCCTGGAATACGCTCGGCGACTCCTATTCGCCCGCTGTTCAAATGAAAACCTACGACCTCTTCGTGGAGCCAAAGCGCTAATGGCAACGTACCTCGAACGCGAGCAGGGCATTGCTACCGGCGATCCCGTCGAGCTCTACCTGTTCCAGGCTGCCGGCGAGACCTGGCGCGTCACCAGTTCAGAAGAGAGCTTCACGCTGGACGGGGAAACATTCACGCCGCTGGCCATTGGCCGTGGCGCGATCGCACAGTCGCAGGAACAGCGGTCCAACACCCTCAAGATCACCATCCCGGCGAACCATGAGATCGCGCAGCGCTTCACGCCGTTCATTCCGAACACGCCCATGACGCTTGTGATCTATCGAACCCACCGCGGGCTCGACGATTCCGAGGCGATCATGTATTGGAACGGGCGGGTGACCGCTGCGTTGCTGGGCGATTCCTGTGACCTGACCTGCGAATCCGATGCTGCAGGCCTCAAGAAGCGGATCCCGGGCGCGCGATATCAGCGGCCATGCAATCGGATTCTTTTCGATGTTGGCTGCGGCGTCGATCCCGACGACTTCAAGGTTGAAACTGAACTGACGGGGGTCTCTCCGGACTTCTCGATCCTGACCTCGCCTGATTTCGACGCCAAGCCGGACGGCTGGTTCCGCAACGGCTATGTCGAATTCGGCCAGCAGCTGCGGATGATCATCGACCATACGGGTCCGGATCTCACATTGTTGGGCCCGCTGTTCGGCGCGGAGATTGGTTCGGAGGTCACGGCCTTCGCGGGCTGCGCGCGGACACTGGAGGAGTGTGTCGCGAAGTTCGACAACGGCGCGCGGTTCCTCGGATTCCCATGGATGCCCTCGAGGAATCCGTTCCAGAGGATTGAGTAATGTTCCCTTACCTGCTGATCTACCTAATCACCCAGCTGGCCAACAATATCCTCCAGCTTGCGCGTGGCAGCTCCGCGGCGCCCGGAGAGTTCCAGGCGCCGACAGCAGAGGAGGGGCGCGTCATCCCGGTGGTGTTCGGAGTCGTCAAGATTTCCGCGCCGAACGTGGTGTGGTGGGGGGACGTGCGGATCCTCGAGGTAGGGAAACAGGGCGTTCACGCCTATTCGGTCGGGATGCAGATGGCTTTGTGCCACGGGCCCGTCGACGCGATCGTGCAAATACTAGCGGCCGAAACCAAGGATGTCCCGTTCGATCCTGACGTGGTGACATCCGGAGGCGATGAGGATTACATCCGGCTCTATATCAATCAGACCGAGCTGTTCGGCGGAAAAAAGAAGGAAGGAGGCCTCGGCGGATTCATCCAGTTCTATCGCGGCATCGCGACCCAGCAGCCCAGCGCGTACCTGGCCGAACAGCTTGGGACAACACCGCCGGCTTATCGGGGACTCTGCCATGCGGTCCTGGTAGGCGAGGCGCAGGATATTCCGAATCTTGCACTCGATGGCGGTCTTGTCCGCGGCTTCTATGTTGGAACGTCGAATTATCCGAAGCCGCTTGCATTTGTGGTGCGGCGCCTGCCGGATCCGTTCGGCTTGCCGGCGCTCAAGAACCCGGACGGGCAAGCCAATCCAGCATTCGTGATCGCGGAACTGCTCACCAATCCAATCTGGGGCAAAGGAACGCCGATCGAGAAACTCGATGCCGGTAACTTTGCCGCGGCCGCTGAGACCCTATTCGACGAAGGATTCGGGATTTCCTTTCAGATCGATAATGACACTGAGGTCGACGCGATTGTCCTGCGCATCCTGGAGCACATCGACGGCGCGCTCTACGAGGATCCATCCACAGGGCTGTACAACCTCAAGCTGATCCGCGATGACTACGACCCAGAGACTATCTTAGAGATTACCGACGCGCTCTCCGGCCCGCCTGAGTTTGGCCGGCCCTCCTGGGACAGCACGCTCAATGAGGTGAAGATCCGATATACCGATTCTGATTTTCGCGAAGCGATCGCGCAGGCGCAGGACTCCGCCAACTTCAAAACCCGCGGTGAGCTGGCCTCCGCGACTTTCGATTTCCCGTTCATCCGGAATAAGGAACTGGCGGCGAAAGTCGCCATGCGGATTCTGAAGTCCCACTGCTGGCCGCTGGCTGCGCTGCGCATTGCCGTAAACCGCAAGGGCTGGCCGCTGCGGATCGGATCCCCGTTCCGTTTCACGTGGAATCCCTGGGGGCTTTCGGGCGCGATCTTCCGCGTCACCGCGATCGACTTCGGCTCGCTCGAAAACGGCGAGATCGAGGTCCATGCGGTGGAGGATGTCTTTGCCGTCGCGCACACCGCATTCAGCGCGCCGCCAGCGTCGGAATTCGAAGAGCCGCCGATCGTCGACCTGACCACCGCCTATGCAGTTGTGACGCGCGGATTTCTGTTCAGCCGGTCGTTTGTTGTGACGGGCGGATATAACCCGGAGGGCGAGAGTGGGATTTAGCAGGCGCGGAATATTCACGGTCCCGACACTGCCGGCGACGCTCACGGCTTTCCCGGTACCGGTGTCGATCACGGATAACGACTTCAAGCAGGCGGGCAGCGGCGGCTATGTTGGGGATTCGCTGGCTCGGGACGTGCGGTTCTTCTCGAATTCTGGATTGACGACGCCGCTGCCATTCGTGAAGAAGCACTATGATGCGGCGGCTGGGCAATTTGTGGGCTGGGTTAAGCCTGGCAGCCTTGCGAGCGGCCAGTTGATTTACGCCGGGATTGGCGATCCGGCGCTAAACGCCGATATTAGCGACGTCTCCAACACGTTCAATACTGGCTTCAACAATGTGGTTATCTTCTTCGACGCTGGTGGTGGAGCGCTGGGCGCCAAGGACTTGATCACTAACGTCACCGGTACGGTGACGGGCGCCACGCTGGCGACGGGCATCAACGGTCCGGCCGCATCCTTCAACGGATCCGGCCAGCGTATCGACTTCGGAACAGGGAACTACGTCACCACCGGGCAGCTGCTCGTTACCGTGATCGTTAAGCCGAACACGACGAACCGTTGCGATGTCGTTTCAGTATGGTCCCTGGGTGTAGCGCCGGCATCGCAGTACGATTTGGTCTGGGGAATCACTTCCGGAAAACCAGATCTATACTTCGTTGGGCCCGGCGGGATCAAGCATTCTGGCGCCGGCGGCAGCGGCATCAGCACGGGGACGTGGTATTCGATGCACGGCCAGGCTGACGGAACGCATGTCCGTTGTTTCCTGAATGGCGCGCTGCAGGCCTCAGACGCTGGCGGCGCGCCTGGCGAAGGGCCGCAAACCAGCCCTACCGATGCATTCAGGATCGGCGAGAACAATAATGGCGACGGCGACACGGACGCGATCGTGGACACGGTCTACGTCCACAACACTGCCCGACTGATCAGCGCGGACTATGAGTCCTGGCTGCAGGTCGAAGACGCAGCGCTGCGCGATCCGGCATCATTCCTGAGTTATTCCAGTGAACCGTTCGTTGCCGGCGGCGCGGCTGCCGTGCGGCACTATTCGAAATTCGTGGGAGGTCTCTAATGTTCAAAAACGTGGCCGGGCAAAAGTTCCGGTTGTTCGCATTCGATTCGGCGACTGGACTCCCGTATCCCGGCGATGCCGGTCAGATCACAGGGTATCTGAGCAAGGACTACGGGGCAGTTACCGCAATCACGGACACGTCTCCCACGGAGGAGAGCGCCACGAATGCGAAGGGATTCTATTTGCTGGATGCGACACAGGCCGAGTCAAACGCCGACTCCCTAATGGTCTCGGGCAAGTCCTCCACTTCCGGCATCGTGGTTGTCGGTGCTCCAGCGATCATCTATCCTCGATCTTTTTCGGAGATTGCCGCCGCGATCGGGCTGCGAGTCTTGCCGGAATCCTATGCGGCAGATGAGGCCGAGCCGACGCTGGATCAGATGCTGTACATGATTTATGGCCTGTTGGCCAACTTCGAATTCGACACCATCACTCGGCGTGTGAAGAAGCTCGACAAAACCACGACGGCGGCAACGTTTGAACTAGACTCGACGACGGCGCCGACGAAGCAATTGCGGGCGACATGAGGCTCGACTGCGGTCACGTCCGCGCTCTGGTGCCCGATTACAGTATGGAGTCCTTGCCTTGGGACGAAAAAGCCGCTAGATCGGTGAGGCCCAACGGCATGAATGTCCAACCTACTGCTCGTTCTATGAATTTGGTGCGTTCAATATAGTCATTGAACACGACGAATTTCATATGGCCAGAGCGTATATGGGAATGACGCTTGAGCGTTCGATCTGCCCGTCCGGTCGATGCATTAGCCTCGCGTTCGTCAAAGTAGGAGTTCTTGCATTGAACGGAGACCACCGGCCTAAGCGGGATCGCACCTAGTGGCGGCAGCCAGATGATATCTAGACCGCCATCCTTGTCATTTGCTCCAAGGCAGTTTCTATCGAATCCGAGCGCTTGGAGGTAGGGAACAATCTCAGCTTTCTTCTTTTTTTGATCCCGGGGCGTACCAACGCAGTGGAGGTCACCAGTCAGGCGATGACGAAGTCTCTGTAGTGTTCGAACTTCGAACGCCTTCGAATCCGGCCCACCAGAACTGCGATGGTCTATTGCGAACGCGATGAAATCAAGGTATTCAGCGTCTGTTCTGACAAATTCCATCGTCGTCCGGTCAACCGAGTAAGGTACAGCCGCGCCTCGTTCCGAGAAATGCGTTTCAATGGAGTCTAACGCCGCGTTAAATGCGTCTGCCCCGCTCGGCTGGTTGAAGTGATCCTTAAGTTCTTCGATTAGCGGATCGCCGACGTGGTCCCACGAAATGATCTGCGGCGACGCCGCGGCGATTTCGACGCACAGAACCTCGAATAACTCGAAGGCTGGATTAGAGGCCATCTTTGAGAAACTGCTTCGCAGCCTTGTTGAACGCCTCGAAGGTTTGGACCATCTCAGCCGCCGAAGTTTGCTTCTTAAATCGGGTCACGACGCTCTTACATTCGCGCAGCAGACCCTCCAGTCGTTGCAACGTTTCATCTTTAGATTCGATTAGAACTCCGGCCTCTGCCAGTGTTGCTCCCTTTTCGAGAGCTGCCGCCGCACGTTTGCTTTGGAGTAGTTTTCCAAGCATCGAAAGTTGGCGGGTATCTTTGACGATTCGGTCTGTTCGTTTCTCGCCCGTCCCGTATACAAATGTGAGCAGATGAGAAAGCTTACTCTTGTCGAAGTCTGTGACCTTCAGCGTCTTGCTGTCGACATCAAGGTCAATATAGCTCTTGATTCCTGAACGGTTGAGACTCTCTCCAACCACCCAAAAATCTTGATCCTTATGTTGCTGCCAAATGGAAAATGCAGCCTTGCGTAACCTGTAAGGCACAAGGTAGCGCTGAATGTCTTGACGCTTGATGTTGAGCTCTCGCGCTACGCGCTCTAAGTCATCCGCTGTCTTCACCTGGGCATCCAAGTATTTCGCTTTCGCTTCCGGCGGCCATTCCCGAAACCCAAACAGATGTCTCACGCCGAGGTAAACCCGCTGTTCCTTTTTTCGCTGTTCTTGAGTGCCAGAGGTCGGGAAGACCAAGACAGGAATGCTTTCAAGGTCGGCAAGTTTCGTGCTTTTCTGAGCATACTCTGTGCTTCTCGACCGAATGTGATTGATCGCAGCCAAGCGTCGATTGCCCTCAACAACTACGTAGTGGTCGTTGGCGGCGCGAACGACGAGCGGCTCATAGTCGATAAAGCCGTTTTCCAAGAAAGACGGGATGAGTTCGAGCGCGAAATGCGGTCCCCTCTCAAGTATGTCTTGAATGTCGGACTGACTCCTTTGGCCATCCTCAGAGAGGCGTGGGTTGGTGGGGTCAAACCGGAGCTTATCCGGAGAGACGTACTCGAGTCTTATTTCGTCATTGCGGCCAGAGCCTGTCATTATTTCAACTCCAGATGCGTGGGAGTGAGTCAACCACCGCCCGAAAGAGCGGTGGGGGCACGGCGTTGCCGATCATTTGAAACCTGTCGCGAATCCTGCCGTGTTTCCACTTCCAATTTGCCGGGAAACCCTGGATACGAGCACACTCCTCGTAGGAGAGGCGCCGCGCCGGCTTTGTTTCATCACTTAGGGCCCAGCAGTCCTTCCCAAGTTTTTGCAGCGGAGGCGCGTCAGGATGGAGAGGCACCGCGCGCCAGTGGCCGACGACACACGCTGATGGTTCATCCCATTCATGGCGCCGATTTCGCGACAGGTAGTACCAGTGAAGTGGTTCTGGACAAAACTTTCCTTCTGGCCAGGCGGGCAGCTTTGCGATTGTATCCCGTTGCGTGCGATATGGTTTGGTCCGGCCCGGACCGTGTGTCGGTGCAGGGAACGAGTATTCTTGATTGAAATCTGAACGAATGCCGACTATGAAGACCCGTCGCCTGGTTTGAGGCACACCGTAGTCTTTTGCGTCGAGAACCTGCCACTTCACTCGATAACCGGCGAGTTTGTAGCGTACGAGTTGATTCGCCAACAAGACGGCGTTCTGCTGATGAGCCATCCCATTGACGTTCTCCACGACGAATGCGCGCGGCATGATGTGCCGGAGCGCGCGGTCAAATTCTTGATAAAGATAATTGATCGGCTCTTCGGATTCGCGCTTGCCCCCCTGCGAATAGCCTTGGCATGGATAACATCCAACTAGGAGCTGGGCGGCCGGGAACGAATCGAAGTCCCGAATGTTGCCTTCCTTGATGTTGGCGCCTTCGATGTTGTCCTTATACGCGCGACAGGCCAGCGGCCAAATGTCATTGGCCCACCTTACTCGGAATCCGCATTGGGCGAGCGCGAGATCAGAGCCGCCGCAGCCAGAAAATAGAGATACTGCAGAGGGACGGCGCTTCCGCTTGTTCATGGGCGAACTCATTGTTGTGTCATGGGCATTCGCCTCAGCGGCTATTTGAGCGTTTCAGATCTACAACTTGACGAAACGGCATTCTAAACCGACAACGTGAAATTCCTACCAACGTTTTGAGCCTCGGTTGACTAGCCCGAATTTCGTCCAATCGTATTCCCCTGGGTCCCTGGTCGATCGCACCGGACATCGGAATGAATACCCTCAGCCCGAAACTGGCGGATTTGGTTTTCGAGACAGGATCTCTTTCAGAAGTTGTTTGGGATACGTCTTCTGACCGTTATGTATCACGGCACAGGCCACTGTCATAAGTAGTCCTGCAGAGGCAATGATCAACGCAGCAAGTGAGGGCGGGTCGATCATGCCGCTCTTCTGATACTGCCACAAAGCTGCGATCGCGCCTGGCGCCGCACCGATACAGGATCCGCCTGCAGCAATGCAGATTTGGAATGCCAGGGTTTCGGCGCCCTTGGCTAAGGTCCGCAAGTCCACCTCCTGTACCGGGAATAGTGGGATATTTTCTGGCGGATACTGGATGATTGCCGTAGTTTTTCCGGGCGACGAGAACTCTGGATTCTGGTGGCTGGGGACGTGTCCTTCGCCACTCAAGTTATTTGGCCTCCTTTGTTTTCAAGTCGAAACCGAAAATCTCCGCGATGCCAAGAATGAATATGTTCAGAAAATGCGTGTTTCCGCAGTTTTGGCAGATGAGGGCCAGGCATGGAAGTGTCTGCCCGCCGACGTTCATTTTGATTGGGTAATCGCGCTGAACAGTGTGCACGATCAGTCCGTCCCCTTGAACCGTCCATCTGTTGGTTTTACAGAGAGGACAAAACATCTCTCCGGAGGGAATCCTTTCCTGAATCGCCTTCATGGAGGCTATCTTTTGGTCTTCAGTCATATTCGTAGTCCATGTTCTTCCGGATCTTGCCCGATCGTCTTCCCCTGCGCCCTGCTCCCGCCCCAAGCATATTGTCGGCACGCGGCGCAGTAGTAGTCCCACCTGGTGGACCACACCCGCTCGCTCGGCGATCGCCCGCACTTCCCGGCTTCATGGCCTTCAGCTTTGCAGCAGTCCTTGATGCGGCAGCTGCACCGGGAGGGATCCGGAGTTTCGTTCATCCATGCCAGTTCTGCGAGAATCTGATTGAGGTCGAAGGCACCGGACATGGTTATTGGAAAGTGACGTCGATCACCTCGACCTCTGCCTTCTTGGCCCATTCCGATGGAGCGCCATCAAGTTCATAGCCACCGAACTCGCGGCTGTAACCAGGCTTAAGTGGTTCGCCCCCACGGCGGATTGAATTGACCGGATAGAAAGTGTCCTCGATAACGGGCTTGCCTGATGCGTTCAATCCATAGATCACGATCTTGACGTCCTTCAAAGTCTTGTCGCCGGTGTTTTTGATCTCTCCGAACACGCCATGCCCGCCGAGGACGAGTTCTGAAACTCTAACATTACTAACCTTAACCTTCGGAATGTAAGCCGCGACCGCTGGATCTGATGGACTCCCTGCCTGAACCGATTTGGCCGAGGCGCCATTGCCAGCGCCCGGCGCCGTTGCGGCAATTCCACCGACCAGCGCTGCCATCGCACCAGCAATAAATACTGAGAATGCAACCCCGATAAATATGAGCATCAGCATCGCCGGGATTGCGGCCAGAGCCCATTTGAAGATGAATACAACCATCGACCAGAAAGGCATCTTGACGTCGGTCACAGTGACGCGGACCGGAGGAGTTGGCAGTGGTTCCTGCCATTGCTGCTGCGCCGGCGCAGGAGGTTGTGGGGACTGGGGAGCCGCGCCCATCAGTGATTGAATTTCAGGCATGGTTCTGTCTCCAATGACTATCTTCGCTTGGTCCCATTTATTCCGATTGTCACGCTGGCGTAGTCGGTCCCACCCTCAAGTCGAAAGAACCACGATGCGCCCTGACCGTTCTTGAAGACCCGTGAATAACCCATGGCGGCATAGGGTAGGGAAGACACCAAAACGCCGCGCAAAAACAAACTATTCAATACCCTCACTTGTAACCCTCAACTTCCACTCAGCAATTGAAACAACATCAGCATGGGTTAGCCGCTCATTCATTTGAGCCCCTTTCGGTTTGACCGGTGAGGGGATTCTTCTGGCGGAGAGTCGTGCCTGAACTTCCTGGCCGGCGGGCTCGGTCCAGCCGCGATTGGATCCGCGATGGACATCTTCTGATCGAGCGCGTCAACAATGTCTACGTATGGCGGCCTTTCGGAAGTCGTTTTGTGTGGAAGGCGAGCATGCAGCGCCGTCACGACCTCAATGGTGGCGTCCGATTTCGGCGATTTGAGAAGGTCCTGCAATTGTCGGTGGAGTTCGGTATGTGCGGGATCTTTTGTTGGGAATTCTATCTTCAGCAATTGCGCGACTGGATCATCTGAAATCCCGGCGAGCGCGCGCAAAAGAGATTCAAGGCCGTAGCTGCGTGAACCATTCTCGATAGCGCTAAGAGTACTCCTGGAGACACCGAGGTTAAGCTTGAAGGATTCCTGCTTTTGCTTACCTTGCGCAACCTTCCGGAGGCGCGAAACCTCCTCACCTATCTGCTTCAACCAGGCCCCCATCATCGGGTGTTCCGGCTTTTTCTTGACGTAGCGCGCCACACCGAAAGCCTAGCCGATGCTTTCCAAGGACTTCCAAAAAGTTCTTGACTCAAATTGTACTATGTGTAAAATTCGCGACGTTTCATGAAATACGACTTCACAAAAGTAAAGAAAGCGATGGCCACTGGCGGCTGGAAACTCCATCCATTGGCAAAAGAGATCAGGCGGCAGACCGGCCGCAAGATCGACCCCAGCACCATCGCCAAAGCTCTGAAGCGTGGAACAGCGGACCCTGATACCGCAGTCGCCCTAGTGGCAACGCTCGGACTGACCCTTGAGGACATCTACCACGAGGAGGCCGCATGAAGCTGATCTCCGAATCATCGAAACGGATCGTTCTCTGTAAACGGAAAGGCTGCGGCAGGGAAGCAGTGTGTCGCGGGCTCTGCGATCCGGATTACCAGGGTGTGCGACGCAAGGTTAAGAACGGCGAATACACATGGGAATACCTGGAGCGGATCGGCGCTGTCGATCCGGTGGAAACACTACAGGACTGGATTCGAGAACTAGAGGGATTGCATCACGCGGGTTCGAACCAGGTGGAAGGCCCGGTGCGTGAAACGACCGTTGCGGTTGGGCCTGCCAGCGAACGATTGGTTTTCGACTCCCGCCAGCCGGCGGGAATGGGGGCGAGATAACCATGGGAAATATCCGGCATTACGACTTTTCGAGAACCCAGGACTATGACCTGCTGCGTGCCCGCATGGCGCACAACGACCGGCAGCGGCGACTCAGATCCCAGCGCCGGCGCGAGCTCCTGGCTTGGGCGGTCACCTTAACGGCAGCTTCCGTGCTTTTGGGGTATGTGGCGGTCTGGATGCTGGGGGGCCGGTGACAGCCCAGAGGCTGGTGATCATCATCGGTATTGCGCTGGCGCTTTTCGTGTTGCCGTTATTGCTCGGCGTGGCGATCGCGATCGCTACGGACAACGCCGGTCATGCCGCCCGAACGAACCATGCGCTGAGGCTGTGGAAATGAACCGCAGCAACCATCCGCCCTTTTTCGATCTGGCCAGCCTGCCCGAGGATGAGCGCATCGAGATCATCGGCAATCAAGTTATGGGTGGCGAACTGACTGTTGGCATCTACGTCGATGACGAGCCAGGCAAAGCGGATCGGTATATCGAGAAGATTCAGGCGCGGTTTCCCGGAATCGAGGTTATCGGCCGCGGCGCTGGCATGGTCAAGGGAACAATTCTGATCCGGCTTCGAAAACGCCGGGTGGTGGAGGAGGCGCATGCCTAACGTTGGCACCGACGTCTGCGCCTTCCAGCGCGAGATCGAGATCGAGCAGAGCCTCGGCGTGAATTGCGTCCAATGCGGGGCGCCGGCCACCGTCGCGCTGGTTCATGAGGTCAGCCAGACCATCCAGCAGGTAATGGGCGCGCTGTGTAACGGCTGCCGTGATCGCGTGTATGTCTCAGTCCGATATGCGGGGTAGCGCAGAGGCAGCGCGGCGGGCTCATAACCCGCAGGCCGCCGGTTCGAGTCCGGCCCCCGCAATCCTGAAGCAGCGTGAAGGTAATAGACATGAACTCGTGCACCACATTTAAGACCGTTTCACTTTTCGACGAGAACGTACTCCGTGAGATCGGGGATAAGGCTCTCGCGCAGCAGGAGCCGGTCAGCGTCATCGTTTCAAACCAAGGCGATCGCGTCCGCAGTTTTATGGATGCCATTCGGTCGATGTTTGCTGGGACGCTCATTGTCGAACGGTTTCCCGCCACATCCCGCGCGGCTGCAGTTGTCCTGATTCAAAGGAAGGATACGGCCAATGCGTAACGCGCCTGGCATTCCAATGAGGATGATCCTGTGATCGGCGGCCTCGAGCTCTGCCCGCCGGTGGAGACTTGCGCGGAATGCGGGAGGCCTGCCGACAGGATCTACCTGATCGAGGGCGGCGCCATCTGCTCCGAATGCCTGAACCCGCGGAGGGAATGCGCGTGAAGACCCTAGGGCTGTCGATCAGCGTCATTCCAAATGTTTTCAGTAATGGCCTCATGAGATTGAGGCGCGTGCCCCATTGCGACAAGGACTGGGGGCGCGTCTGGATGCTCGACGTGCGCAGCGCGACACCCGGATTCAATGGCTGGGAGCCAATAGCGGCAGTGCGCGCGTCCGATTTCTTGATGGACAGCGTTTCGGCCGACGCGGCCCGCGCACAACAACACTGCGCCGACGGTGGCGCGAACACTTAAGGGGCTCCGGGATCTACCCGGCGGCGCAGAGGGAATGCTTCCTAAGAGCTCAAGTCCCGCATGCGTTGAAGTAGAAGCCCCTCCTTTTTGAGGACACCATGGTTATAGAAACGGCTCAACAGGAAGATTCGGCCGCCGCCAGTGAGGCCGCGGCGGGCGTGTTCCACCCAGACATGCCGTTGGCGGAGATTGTCCCGTCGGAGACGAACCCGAGAAAAACTTTTAATGACGCGGAACTCCAGGAACTGGCGGTCTCGATCAAAGAGAAGGGCGTCATTCAGCCGATCGTGGTGCGGCCGAATTCACAATGGAAGACGGCCGCGGCCGCGGCGTGCAGATGGGAAATTGTCGCCGGCGAGCGCCGATGGCGCGCCTCCAAGATTGCCGGACTGACCACCATCCTGGCGATCGCCAGGGACCTGGGCGATAAGGCTGTCCTCGAGATCCAGATTGTCGAGAACCTGCAGCGCGCCGAGGTCCATCCCATCGAAGAATCGAGGGGCTATGCTCAGCTGATCCAGACCCATGGGTACGAACCAGAGGCAGTCGCAGCGAAGATTGGCCGATCTGTCAGCTATGTATACCAGCGGCTGAAGCTGAAGGAACTGGTTCGAGAAGCGCAGGACCTTTTCTTGGGCGGCATCATCAATGCGGGCCACGCCATCCTGATCGCAAGGCTGACACCGGACGAGCAGAGGGAGGTCATTTCGGATGAAAACGGCCTCTTGTGGGTCGATGGCTGGCGGGATGCCGAGCATCCGCAGGCCTGCAGCGTCCGCGATCTCACTATCGAAATCCGTAGAAGTCTCTACCTCGATCTGGCGAAGGCGCCCTGGAAGCTGAATGACACCAAGTTGGTTTCGGCTGCTGGTGCCTGTCTCAAGTGCCCGAAGCGGACCGGCGCCAACCGCGGCCTGTTCGATGACATCGAAGAGAAGGACATTTGTACGGATCGAGCCTGTTACAACCTGAAAATGGAAGCGTTTTTGGCGCGGCCCCTGAACAAGGGCGGGCTCGTACATATCTCGATGGAGCACCAGGCGAAGAAGGATTCCACCGACGCCGGCGCGCTTCGGCCTGACGACTACCATGTGATCTGGCGCAGGGATGATGCCGACCCGGAAGATGATGACGAACGGACCTGTCCCTCAATGCGGAAGGCGGTCATTTCCGTTGGCCACGGCCGCGGCCAAACGAGAGATATCTGCGCCAACAAGGATTGCCCTGTCCACGGTAAGTACCTGAACGATTCGACTGCAACGTCGGGACGCGACTCCTTCCAGGAGAAGCAGCGCGCGCAGGAGAGGAAGCTTAAGATTGAAGTCGAACGTCGGACGCGGATCTTCAAGGCGGTAATGACAAAGGCCCCGAAGGCCTTAGTGCGCGCCGACCTGGAACTGATTGCCGAGAACTTTTGGAAGCGCCGGGAGAACGATTCCAAAAAGCTGCTGCTCAAGATTGGGAAATTTTTCGAGCCGGGCAAGCAGCAATACGGACAGGACCTTGACGGCCCTGCCGCCAAATACATTAAGGCCGCCAGCGATGCCGAGCTGGCCAAGTTTCTGCTGGCGGTCGCTCTCGGCGCGGAACTGCAGGTCTACTCCTTCAACAGCGACACGAATTGCAAGGCGCTGGCCGCGGCCGCGGAGCGTCTCAAGATCGATCACGCCAAGATCACCGCGGATGTGAAGGCGGAGTTCAAGGCCAAGTCCAAAAAGAAACAATTGCAGACGTCTGCAAAAGGTAAGTCCGCCGGGTCGACCGCCGACGTCGACGAGGATTCGGAGGACTGAACCATGGCGAAGAAGGAAGCGACCTGCATCCATTGCGGCTGTACTGACAGCCATGCCTGCCCGGGCGGCTGCTCCTGGATCTGGGTCGATTACAAGAAGGGTAAAGGTGTCTGTTCGAACTGCGGGGAGGACGCGGCATAACTATGGAACTCGTGTCCTGCCCGCTCTATGCCCAAAAGATCGGCGCCGAAAAGTGCCGTGAAGCATGTTCCGTCATCCGGACGAACGAAAAGACCTGCTCGGCGCGCCGGTGCCCTTCACCGTTCAGGCTGTGCCTCAAGTGCCTGCGGCAGGGTCGGCGGGAACCCGTCGTCAATGCGATCACGGGTAGCTGCCGGGACCACCAGGGAGAGTTGGCGGAAACTCAGGGCGACTCCGAATCAGGCCGGGTCATCTTGGTTTCAACGGACCGGATCCGGCCGCTCGCCGATCAACCAAGACGCTATTTCGGGGCCGAGGAACTGGAACTGCTGGAGCGAAGCATTCTCAAGCGCGGCCAGATGCAGCCTGGACTGGTCCGGATCCTGCGCGGCGATAAGAAACACGACTATGAGCTGATTGATGGCCAGCGCCGGTGGCACGCCTGCAAGAAGCTCGGCATTCAATACCGGGCGGTGATTACCGATGTCGTCGACGCCGAGGATCAGTTCGAAATGTCGATCGCATCGAACTTCCAGCGGGCGGACCACACGCCCATGGAGATTGCATTCGCGATCGAGCGGCTGCAGAAACGGGGGGGGCGTTCCATGGATGACATCGCCACCCTTTTCGGGCGTTCCGTCGGATGGTGCTATAACTATCAGCGCCTGGCGCTGCTCGACCCTGCTCTGCGGGATATGGTCGAACCGTCCGCGCCTGAAAAAGACAAACTGCCCTTAGTCCTCGCCTTCGAACTGGCCCTACTCCCAGCGGTCGCCCAGAAATTGATGCTGAAGAAAGTCCGTGACATGAAACTTTCCGCGGGCGCAGCGGTAGAAATGGTGCGCACGAATATGGAGGCAGGGAATTCGTTTGGCGGGCCCGCCGTTGAAGTTCATAACGGGAGGAAGCGGCCGCCTAGAGATCATTTCCGCAACCTTTCGAATTTTGCGCGCCGATCATCAACGCAGGCGGCTCTCTTGCAAGGCAGGCTTAGCCCACAGGTCGTTGCCGGCATTCGAGCCAGTCGCGATGTAAAGCAGCTCGCCGAGCACCTCGAAACTCTATCAACCCATTGTGCTGCAATTGCCGGAATGCTTCGGAATCAGCCGGAGAAGACGAGCCCAGCCGGCGAGGTTCGGAAATTGGGAGCGGCGTAGATGCTGAAGATTTCCGAATCACTGTCCCTGCCGATTGAGGTCGCGTCACAAACAATCGCGCTGTTCGGGATCCGCGGATCCGGAAAAACCAACACCGCAGGAGCGCTGGCGGAGGAGCTGCTCGACCACGGGTGCCCGATCGTGGTCATCGATCCCACAGATGC
>Ga0134122_10001609_pt1 | contig 16343 bp, 25 predicted proteins | sample KB302_FD_96461 | JGI IMG/M metagenome (GOLD analysis project Ga0134122, IMG submission 96461) | Terrestrial soil microbial communities without Nitrogen fertilizer from Kellogg Biological Station, Michigan, USA - KB3-0-2 | ecosystem: Environmental > Terrestrial > Soil > Unclassified ... | reverse complement strand
GGCGATAAGGACCCACGGGGCAACCCTCCACACACGATCTCAGAAATCCGGACATTACGGCGGTAACGCTTTGTGAGGCGGGTGGATCTTCGTGACTATCCGTGGTCGCCCCCCGAAGCCACTCGAGCAGAAGCGACTCACCGGCAGGACCGCGAACACCGACTCCGGCGGCCGGCCCTTGCCGCAACTGGCCGAGGTGGTGAGCCTTCCGTCCGCCGACGGCATGCCGGACTTCCCCTCGGACCTCGACGACGCCGGCAAGGACTTGTGGTGGCGGATCTGGCAGGACGGCATCACGTGGATCTCGCCGAAGACGGATCTGCAGGCCGCGGAGGAGGCGTGCCGCGCGGCGGACGATCTGGCGACCGCCCGCCGCCGGTACCGGGCCACCACGGACCCCAAGGACGCCGGCGCCGTCGTGAGCCTCGGCAAACGGCTCGACGACGCCCTGTCGATGCTGGGCTTCAACCCGACGGCACGCAGCCGGCTCGGTGTGGCGGAGGTGAAGCGTGCCTCCGCGCTCCAGACCCTCATTCAGCAGCGCAGCTCCGGTTGACGGCTGGCCGCCGCGGTGGTTGACGCCCGTGCCGGCGGAGGACGTCGAGCGCGGCGACGGGGAGCGGTTCGCCCAGTTCGGCGAGGCGGTGTGCCGTGTCGACAAGGACTCGCTTGCCAGTCCCGCAGGGAAGCTGCTGGCCTATCGGCCGTGGCAGCGAATGCTGCTGAGGCACCTGCTGGCCCGGCGTCCGGACAAGCGGCTGCGGCACCGGCAGGCGCTGATCGGGATGGCCCGCAAGAACGGCAAGTCCGGCAAGGGCGCGTCGATCGGCCTGGGTGGTCTGGTGCTGGGCCCGCACGGCGGCGAGGTGTACTCGTGCGCGGCGGACAAGGATCAGGCGAAGGTGGTGTTCAACACCGCCCGCCGCATGGTTCAGATGGACCCCGAGTTGTCCGAGCTGCTCAAGGTCTATCGGGATGTCATCGAGTACGAGCAGACCGGGTCGATCTACAAGGCGCTCAGTGCGGAGGCGTTCACCAAGGAGGGCCTCAACCCCCACCTGGTGCTGTTCGACGAGGTCCACGCGCAGCCGAACCGTGAGCTGTGGGACGTCATGGCGCTGGCCCAGGGCGCCCGGGTCGAGCCGCTGATGGTCGGCATCACCACCGCCGGCGTGCGCTACGACTCGGCGGGCAACGACTCACTGTGCTACACGCTCTACCAGTACGGCATCCGGGTCGCGCAGGGCGAAGTGAACGACCCGTCGTTCTTCATGGCCTGGTGGGAGCCGGCCATGCCGGACGCCGACCACCGCGACCCGGCCACCTGGCGGGAAGCCAACCCCGGAATCGACGATCTGGTGTCCGTGGAGGATCTCTCCTCGGCGGTGTTGCGTACACCGGAGAACGAGTTCCGCACCAAGCGCTGCAACCAGTGGGTGAGCTCCGCGGAGACGTGGCTGCCCGCGGGTGCGTGGGAAGGCTGCGAAGAAGAAGGCCGGGAGATTCCGGCCGGTGCGCAGGTGGTGCTCGGCTTCGACGGCAGCTTCAATGGCGACTGCACAGCTCTGGTGGTCGTGTCGATGGACGAGAAGCCGCACGTCGACGTGGTCCGGCTGTGGGAGAAGCCGCTGGACGACCCGGGCGAGTGGCGAGTGCCGATCGTCGACGTCGAGGACGCCATCCGCGCCGCGTGCAAGCGCTGGCAGGTGGTGGAGCTGGCGTGCGACCCGTTCCGCTGGGCCCGCACGTACCAGATCCTCGAGGCCGAGGGTCTGCCGGTGGTGGAGTTCCCGCAGTCCCCCGCCCGCATGACGCCGGCGACGACCCGGTTCTACGAGGCGGTCATGAACCGGTCCGTGACCCACTCCGGTGATCCCCGGCTCGCGCGGCATATTGGCAACGCGGTGCTGAAGGCCGATTCGCGCGGCACCCGGATCTACAAGGAGCACCGCAATTCGACCCGTCGCATCGACCTTGCCGTGGCCGCCGTGATGGCCCTGGACCGTGCGGCGGCGAGCCTCGGCACGGACTACGACGTCCTCGATTCGGTTTGGTGAGTAGGTGCCCGCCCGGGTTCGGACCGGTCCCCCTTCCGGGGGCAGAGCATCCCTTATCTCCCGGGCTGATCCTCCCTGCGGTGGTTAGCCGCCAACTAAGCCCGGACAGCTAGGCAACTACTTGCGCCGAGCATACGACGACGTCCTGGAAAGCGCGTGGTGAAGGGAGCCTGATGCCGAACCCCTTCGCCCGTGCCCTGAACGCCCTGTTCGGGCGGCAGATGCGCGACTTCTACGGCATCACCGGGGCGCAGGACCTGATCCCGACCCGCACCGTCGCGAAGGCTGGCGCGGTCACCGTCACCAACGATTCCGCGATGCGGCATTCGGCGGTCTGGGCCTGTCTGCGGCTGCGCGCCGATCTGATCTCGACGATGCCGGTGGACGTGTACCGGCGGGTCGGCCAGGCGCAGGTCGAGATGCCGAAACCGCCAATCCTGGTCGAGCCGGGCGGCGAGCGGGTCGACCTCTGCGAATGGCTCTACTCCAGTCAGTCGGATCTGGACCGGGCCGGTAACTGCATCGGCCTGATCACGCAGGTCAACGCTGCGGGGCTCCCGGCACGCATCGACCTGCAGGCGCTGTCCGAGTGCTCGGTGCAGATGATCCAGGGCGAGCTGACATACCGGATCGGCGGGAAGTCGTACACCCCCGACAAGGTGTGGCACGAGAAGCAGTACACCCTGCCCGGGCTCGAGGTCGGCCTGTCCCCGGTCGCGTACGCAGCCTGGTCGATCGGCGAGTACCTGTCGATCCAGCAGTTCGCGCTGGACTGGTTCGGCGGCGGGGCGGTTCCGAAGGCGCGGATGAAGAACGCGGCGCGGACCGTGTCCAACGACGAGGCGCAGAAGATCAAGGACCGGTACCGGGCCAGCGTCACCAACGGGGATATCTTCGTCACCGGGCAGGACTGGGAGTTCGACTTCATCCAGGCGCAGAACGCCGGCATGGAGTGGATCGATGGCAAGCGGTACGGCGTGTCCGATATCGCGCGGTTCTTCGGTTGCCCCGGTGACCTGATCGACGCCGCCGTGTCGACCGGGTCGATCACCTACGCGAACGTGACGCAGCGGAACCTGCAGTTCCTGATCATGCATTTGGGTCCGGCGGTGTACCGGCGCGAGCGCAGTCTGTCGAAGCTGCTGCCGTCGCCCCGGTACGTGAAGCTGAACACCGACGCGATTCTGCGGATGGACCCGCAGACAAGGGCGCTCGTGGAGCAGACGCAGATCACCTCGCGGACGCTGACCCCCGACGAGGCCCGCGAGCATTCCAACCTGCCACCTCTGACCGAGGACCAGTACGTGCAGTTCGACCGCCTGTTCGCCGCGAAGCAGGCCCCGCAACAGCAGGCGCGTTCGCTGCCGCTGTGGGACGTGGTGAATCCGATCAGCGCCGTGCCCTACGAACTTCCGGAGGTGGGTAGGTGACCAGCATCCACCTGCGCAGGCTGGCCAACCGTGTGGATCGCACCACGGCCCGTTTCGTCGAGCTGGCGCGCCGCGAGCGTCTGTCGGTGGCGGACCTGCCGTCGGTCAAGCTGCCCTGGTATCAGGTCCGCGCCGCCGGCGACGGCCCAGGGGCTGAGGGTGATGCGGCGACGGTGTTCATCTTCGACGAGATCGGCGGCAGCTTCGGCGTCGGCGCGAAGGACTTCGTCGCGGAGCTCGAGGCGATCGACGCGCTGCTGATCAACGTGCGGATCAACAGCCCCGGCGGCAGCGTGTTCGACGCGCTGACGATCGCCAACAGCCTTCGCCACCACCCGGCCCGGGTCCGCACCTACGTGGACGGGCTCGCCGCGAGTGCGGCGAGCGTCATCGCGGTCGCGGCGGACCCGCTCGACGAGCGCACCGACACCGGCGGTGTGATCATGATGCCCGGCAGCCAGATGATGATCCACGACGCGTCGAACACCCTCGACGGCAACGCCGAGGACAACCGCAAGAACAGCATCTTCCTCGACCGCCAGTCCGACAACATCGCCGAGCTGTACCAGCTGCGCGGCGGCGGCGACCCGCAGCAATGGCGGGACCTCATGGTCGCCGAGACGTGGCTGTTCGGCCGCGAGGCGGTCGACCTCGGACTGGCCGACCGCGTCGAGACGGCCGAGCCAGCCGGCAACCCCGACGACCTCGACGGCGCGATGACCCGCTCATTCGACCTGTCCGGCTTCCGGTTCGCCGGCCGCCGCGCCGCCCCCGCGCCGCCTCGCCGGCTGGAACGCGCCCGGATCGAGGTGACCGCGCGGCCCGAGCCGCCATCCGGCGCGCGCACGTCGAGCGACGCCGAGCGGCGCAGTGCGGCCCGGCTGCGCGGAGCCGACGGCGAAGCGCCATTGTCGCGCCGGTCGTCCCCGCCCGGCGTGTCCGGTGCGCGGATGGCGGCGTTCCCGGCCAAGCTGCGCGCCGAGCTCGTCAACTACGAAGGCCAGCAGCGTTACCACCTGACCGGCCACGCCAGCGTCGTCAACACCCCCTACGAGATGTGGGACTCCGCCGGGCCGTACATGGAGGTCATCGACGCGGGCGCGTTCACCCGCACCCTCGCCGCGAGCCCGGACGTCGCATTCCTGGTCAACCACCGCGGCGTCACCATGGCCCGCACCACCAACGGATCCCTGCGGCTGAGCATGGACGCGACCGGCCTGGCCGTCGAGGCGTGGCTGAACCCGAAGCGTCAGGACGTCTCCGACCTGGTCGTGGCCATCGAAGACCGCGACGTCACCGAGATGTCCTTCGCGTTCATGCTGGGCGACAGCGGCGGCATCTGGTCGGCCGACTTCCAGACCTTCCGCATCACCGAACTCGACCTCGACCGCGGTGACGTGTCCGCCGTCAACTACGGCGCCAACCCGTACACCGACGTCGCCGCCCGCTCCCGCGAAGTCCTCGCCGACCTCGAGCGGCTCCCGGCGGGTGCGGCCCGCGCCGCCGTGGCCCGGCTGCAGCGGCGCACCGACATCACCGCCGTCGAGGCACTCCTCGAAGCGTCCCCGGCCCTCGAGCCTCCCCGGGCGGGGCGAAGCCTCGCCCACATCGAAGCCCTGCTCGACATCTGATCGAGCAAGCCGCACGGCAGTCAGACCGCGCGGGCAACACGAACACGCTCACGCGGACACCCCACCGGCAGTCAGACCGGTGACTAGTGGCTGAGACGACACGCACGCCGGCACTCGGACCGGTAGCGCGGCGGCAGCGCGCGGAGCAAGCCCAAACCGCTTGCTACCGAAGGAATCTGACATGCCAACCATGGAGGAGCTCATCCTCTCCATCGAGGTGGAGCGCGACCAGGCGATCAAGCGCCGGGACCGTGCGATCGCCGAGGTGAAGACGATCCTCGCCACCGCCCGGCAGGACGGTCGGGCGAATCTCACCGAGGAAGAGGACGCTGACGTGAAGTCGGCGTTCGAGAAGCGTGACATCGCGAAGCGGGATCTCGACGGGATCGAGTCGAAGCTGTCCAATGCCCGGAGGGCGAAGGACGCCGAGGACGAGGTCGAGGTCGCGCTGCACGAGCGCGGCGCGAACCCGGGCGTGAGCAAGCCGAAGTACGACCGGGTGGCCCGGGTGGGCGCGGAGGAGCGCACCTACCACAAGGGCAACGCCCGGGGTGGCGGCCCGTTCATCCGCGACGTGCTCTCCCAGTTCCTGTACCGGGACCTGGAGGCCGAGCAGCGCCTGATGCGGCACATGCAGGAGGAGCGCGTCGAGCGCGGCGAGTACCTGCAGCGGGCCGCCGGCACCGGCGCGTTCGCCGGCCTCACCGTGCCGCAGTACCTGACCGAGATGTACGCCCCGGCGGTCGCCGCCCGGCGCCCGTTCGCGGACGTCATGACCAAGCTGCCGCTGCCGTCGTCCGGCATGACCGTCAACATCTCCCGTATCACCACGGCGACGTCGGTGGCGCTGCAGTCGTCGGAGAACTCGGCGGTGTCGGAGACCAACATCGACGACACGCTCCTGACGGAGAACGTGCAGACGGCGGCGGGACAGCAGACCCTTTCACGGCAGGCAATCGACCGGGGCACCGGCATCGAGGACGTCGTGATGATGGACCTGCAGCGCCGGTACGCCACCACGCTCGACAGCACGATCATCAACCAGGCCACGACCGGCCTGCTGGCCGTCGCCACCGACGTCGCGTACACCGACGCCACGCCGACCGGCGCCGAGCTGTACCCGAAACTGCTGGCCGGCGCGTCGGGCTCGGAGGCGGCGCTGCTCGGGCAGGCGACCCCGGACGTCGTCGTCATGCACTCCCGGCGCTGGTACTGGCTGTCGAAGGAGATGACGTCGACCTGGCCGATGATCGCCAACCAGGGGATCCCGACGCAGGCGTCCGGCGTCAACTACGCCGAGCGGTACGGGTCCGGCTTCCGGGGGCTGCTGCCGAACGGCATGGCCGTGGTCGTCGACAACAACCTGCCGACGAACCTGGGCGGCGGTACCGAGGACTCGATCGTGATCGCGCCGACGGAGGAGTCCTTCCTGTGGGAGGACCCGAACGCGCCGCAGTTCATCCGGGCCGAGCAGCCCGCCGCGGCGAGCCTCGGCGTGCTGATCGTGCTGTACGGCTACTTCGCGTACACGCTGCGCCGGTACGCCAACTCGCACCAGGAGATCACGGGCACCGGCCTCATCGCGCCCGTCTTCTAGAGGCAGCCATCGATTCCTGACGAGAGGAGGAGCAGGTGGCCACTCTGGCCGTGTACAACAGGGACCAGGTCCCCGGCGGGTATCTCCTGCCGAGCACCGCGAACCTGTCGACCGCGCAGACCGGCAACGTGGTATCGACGAACGTCGCCGACCGCGGCGCCGCGCAGGCCGCCTGCTTCCTGTCGATCGCGTCGACGGTCGGCGCCACGCCGACCGTCACCGTCGCGATCCAAGGGTCGGCCGACCTGTCGAACTGGTGGTCCATTCCGTGGGCGGACCTGGCAACGCCGACAACGCTCAGCGTCGCCACGTTCGCGATCACCACCGCGACCACCACCAACAAAATCCTTCTGGCCGGCTACCCGTGGCGGTATCTCCGGCTGAACTACACCGGCAACACCAACGTGACGCTCACGGCGGACGTGTGGGTTTTCTGAGAGGGCAGTGATGGCCGAGAAGCAGGCACCGCACGTCGAGCAGGCGCTGGCCGAGTCGGCGTCCGGCAACGACGACCAGAAGAAAGCTGCGCAGAAGCGCCTGGACGCCGCAGGGTACGTGCGAGCGGCGAAGGCGCGCGCCGGCAACGCCGGCAACGCCGATGGCGAGGACGAGGGCGAGGACAAGGCGAGCCGTGCTCCGCAGGGCCGCCGAGCCCCGGGCAGGCAGCAGGCCTGACGCGATGACCACGCAGGTGCGCCCGCTGTCCGGCGGCGCGTGGAACAACGTCAGCGTGACCGCCCTGAAGAACGCGAAGAAGGACACGACCTACGGCATCACTCTGCCGACGCAGCACAACCAGGTCGCGATGCGCGCGCTCAACGAGTGGATCAACTGCGGCGGAACAGGAACGGCGGCCACCCGGGCGGCCCAGACAGCCGCTGCTGTGGGGCTGCAAATCCAAGAGATCTAGCAAGGCTGGTTCGGTAGCACGCCCACCAGAGCAGTGGGAGGTCCGGGTTCGAGTCCCGGCCCTGGGATAAAGCGCGGCGGCCCCGGGATGGTGTAACGCGGCTCCGATGTGCCGCGCACGACCGCGGGCCAGGTTGCACATCCAAGAGATCCAGCCGCTAGGCGCGTACCGAGTAGGTAGCGGCCGGGACGGGACTCGAACCCGCCCTACGCTGCCTTAGCCGGCTTACCGGAGTCCAAAAGGGCTGCACGCGTGCTACCGAGAGACACTCCCCGGCCGCCTTCGCGATCGTATACCTGACCCCCAGGAGGCGGACGTGTCGCAACTGGCCACGGCCGTCGAACTCGCCGGATACCTGCAACAGGACCTCGACACCTACTCGGCGACGCAGGCACTCACCCTCGCCTCGGGCGAGTTCGAGGCGGCAGCGGACACCAAGTTCTCCTCCTCCACGGCCACCGAGGTCTTCGAAGGCCGCGGGCAGGCTGTGCTGGCCCTGGCGCATCATCCCGTGATCGCCGTGACGCAGGTCCGTATCGACGGCGTAGTGATCACCTCGACGGACTACAAGCTCGTGGGCCAGAACCTGTACCGGGTGATCGGCTGGGGCGGCCGCGCCAAGTATCCCGAGACGATCGAAGTCGACGAGACGTACGGATACACGACGGTCGCGGACGACGCGAAGCTCTCCGTGCTGCAGCTCGCCGCCGGCCTGTACGCCCATCCGGACTCGAACGTGTCCATGGAGCAGATCGACGACTACACCGTCCGGTACGACGGCAATCCGATCCTTCCCGGCGAGCCATGGCAGACCGTCGCCGCGCGGTATCGCGCGGGCGGCTTTGCCTGACGCCGAAACCATCGCCTGACCCGGAACGTGCGGAAGGCGACCTTCTCACCTTCACGCGAAACGGGGACCCCATGCCCGGACGGGCTCTGACCGGTACCAACGTCAACGACAAGGCGGGCGCCTGCGTCGAGCAGGTCTGGATCGCGCTCGAGCAGTGCAATCAGCTCTACCGGTGGCTCACCGACTCGACTCACAACGACTCGTTCCTGAACAACCTCGGGATCGCCGGCACCTCGGCGGGGGCAGGAACCGACGTGAAGCTGCTCCGCGACGGCATCGCAGATCTCGGCAGTACGACGAACGGGCTGTGGGCTGTGGCGCACGGCCTGTTCGTGCCCGGCGGGACGAACAACTTCTTCTTCAACGCCAAACAACTCACCGGCGTCACCTACACCGGTTGACCCAACACAGGGAGCGGAAATGTCCCGTCAGTACTGGTCGGCTCCGCTGCCGCCGTTCCACACCGCGGACGGGGCCGCGTACGCGTCGTCGACGACGCTCACCGACGTTTCGCCTACGCCGCAGATCCTGCTTCCGGCAGGCGTGCTGGAGATCGGCACGCGGCTGCAGTTCTGGGCCTATGGCCGGTACTCCAACACCGGCACGCCGACGCTGACCCTCGGGTTCTACAGCGGGACGATCGGGCAGGCCATCGGCTCGGCCGCCGCCCTGATCGTCACGTCCGCACTGACCACCGTCTCCGGTGTCACCAACCGGACATGGCAGTTCGAGGGTCGCGCGCAGGTCCGCGCTGTCGGCACCTCCGGGTCGATCTTCGGCGTCGCTGAGGCAATCAACATCACCAGCACCGCAACGGACATGGCCCCGGCCACCGCCCCGGCCGCGGTCACCGTGGACACCACCGTGGCCCGCTACTTCGGTGTCGGCGCGACGTGGGGCACCAGCTCGGCGTCGAACACGCTCACAGTGCACGAGTTGGGCGTCGCCCTCGTCTCCTGACCCTCCGGCCGGCCGAACGGAGGGGAGGTAGCCGGTGCCGACGCCGATCGCTACCTACTTGGTCAAGACCAGCGTTCCAGGAACCGGGGCGCTGACCACGCCGAGTTTCGCGCCCAGCAACGGCGAAGACATCGTCGTCAAGCTGGGCACCTGGGACACCGGCTCACCGATGGGGGCGCCGACAGGGGGCGGCCAGACCTACACCAGCCGCGTCATCAATGCGCCCGGCGGCTTCAACGAGTGGTGCGGGATCTACACCACGACCATCAGCGGCTCGCCGGGGTCGATGACGATCAGCTCCACGCCATCGGTCAGCGCGCAGTACTCGATGCTCGTCGAACGCTGGCCGACTGGCTCACTCGCGGCTTCCCCGGTGACGAACTCGAACACCGGCTTCAGCGCCGCGGCGTCCGGCACGATCACGCCGACCGCCGGGACGAGTGTCATTTCGTGGGTCTCCGGTGACGCCCAGTCGATCGACCCGGCGACCCGCGCCTACCTGAACTCCGGAACCGATGAGGGCGTCCGGGACGGGCACGTCGGCTCCAACGGCGTCGAGTACTACGGCTACCAGGCCGCCAGCGGCACCAGTAGCCAGAGCTACGGCCTGTCCGCGCCGACCGGCCAGACGTTCGTCATCGCCGCGATCGAGATCCTAGACACCGCCGGTGCGCCCGCGAACCCGGACCCGATCTGGGCGCCACACCGGCTGGTCCCGCCTGGCCGAATCTCGCCCGCCGGATTCTGGGTGCCCTGGTCGGGTGATCTCGCTGTCAATGCGACCGCGCAGGCGGCTCCGACTGAGGCGACCGGCGCCGGGACGGCTCTGGATGCGGCCGTGGCGATCGCCGCCAACGCGGTTGAAGCTGCCGGTTCCGGTGCGGCCCTCAGCGCCGCTGCTTCCGTCGCGGCGAACGCCGTCGAGGCCACCGCGACCGGCGCCGCGCTCGATGCCGTTACCTCGGTTGCGGCCAATGCGGCCGAGGCGACCGCGACCGGGGCGGCTCTCGATGCTGTCGCGGCCGTCGCCGCGCTACCCGGTTCGGCCGACGCGACCGGTACGGCCTACGACGCCACGGTCTCCACCTCCGGCTCCACGAACGCCCCCGCCGACGTAGCCGCGGCCACCGGATCGGCGGCCGACGCCACCGCCGCGATCGGCGCCAACGCGACAGAAGCGGCCGCGACCGGCGCAGCGAACTCGGCCGCGGTCGGCATCACGGCGAACGCGGCCGAGGCGGTTGGTACCGGATCCGCGCTCGACGCAGCCGCAGCTCTCGGCGTGAACGCCGCGGAAGCGACCGCGACCGGTGCGGCGCTGGACGCCACGGTGTCCACGTCGGCGTCGACCAACGCCCCGGCTACTGAAGCGGTCGGCGCGGGCACGGCCTACGACGCGACGATCACCATCACCACCTTCGCAGGGGTCGCGGCCGCCACGGCGGTGGCCTACGACGCGACGGTGACGATCGGCGCGCCCGGCTCGGCGTTCGCCGGGGTTGCCGCGGCGACCGGGCAGGCGTTCGACGCGCGTGTCCGCAAGCTCATCCCGCGGCCTTTCACCGGCACCACGACCCGCCCGTACTCGGGCGTCACCCTGCGGCCCTAGGAGACGTGATGGGCGTGTTCGCGCTGGCGGCTGAGCGCCGTTGGGAGTGCCCGAACTGCGATCTCACTGAGGTCACCCAGGAGCAGCAGCCGCACACCCGCTTCCACGCCTGCCGGGGCCTGGCCGGCCTGACCGCGCCGATGGTCCCGGCCGGAACCCGCTGCAAGGTCGAAGCCGTCGAGCGAGGCGACTACGTGCGCGGCGAGCTTGTACAGACCGACGGCAACGGCCGCCCGGTGATGTCCGTGGTCACGACCCGGGACGACGGCACGGACGCCGCGGTCTTCGCCCCCACCGCCCAGCTGAGCTTGAGGAGCTGACCGTGACCCAGGTGTCGATCGGTCCGGGGCTGTCGCCGGAGGAAGCGTCCGACCTGCAGCGCGCTCAGCGCATGGTCGAACTGGCCGAGGCCGAGAAGTCGGCCGACGTCATCGAGCAGAAGATCGCCGGAATGCAGCAGACGCTGGACGACCGGCGGGCCGAAATCGCGCGACTGCGCGCCGAACTGAAGGGCTGACCCATGGCGTGGAGCGCGAGCGCGATCTTCCGGGAGTTCCTGGTCGGTCCCTGCTTCCAGTCGTCCGGCACCAGCTGGACCGGCCTGGACTCCGACACGGTGAACGTGTCGCTTCACAACAACTCGATCACCCCGGACAAGGACGCCGCGGTCGGCTCGACCGGGTTCAACACCGGCGTCTGGACCACCACCAACGAGGTCACCGACGCGACGAACTGGGTCTCCGGCGGCCGGGCGCTGGCGTCGAAGACGTTCACGACCCCGTCCTCCGGTGTGGCCATGTTCGACGCGGCCGACCTGGCCGGCGGCGGCAACGTGACCCTCGCGAGCGTGTTCGGCTGCCTCGTCTACGACAACACGATCTCCGGCGGCACCGTGGCGAAGCAGGGCGCCTGCTTCAACTACTTCGGCGGATCCCAATCGGTCACGGCAGGTACATTCACCATAATCTGGTCGGCTTCGGGCATCCTTCGCGTGACGGTCTGACGTGTCCCGCACGTCGGTCCGCGCGCGCGCTCAGGCCGCCGCCCTGGCGGGCATGGCCGACACGTGCACCGTCCGGCGCCCGAACGCAGGCGGCGTAACGGACCCGGTGACGGGCTACCCGACGCAGCCCTACACGCAGCTCTATGCCGGGGTCTGCCGCGTTCAGCAGGCGCAGGCACAGGCGCAGCGCGAGGACATCGGCGAGGATCACCTGCTGCTGCTCCGGCTCGAAGTCCAGTTTCCTATGTCAACGGCAGGCTTCAAGGTCGGCGACGAGGTCGCCATGGTCACCTCGCAGGACCCGGACCTGCCCGGCCGCGTCTTCCGCATCCACGACCTCGCGCACAAGACCGAGGCGAGCGCCCGGCGCGTCCAGTGCATCGAGCGAACGGGGAGTTAGATGGGGATCGAGTTCGACACCCACGAGATCACCGTGCTCGCCGACGCGATCAACAAGGCGTCCCGGGTGGCCGAGTCCGACGCGCAGAAGGTCGTCTTCCGTGGCGCGATCCAGATCAAGAAGGACGCCGCCCGCCGGATCCGTGGTCACCGGCGGCTGCGGAAGCTGCCGTGGTCGATCGACTTCGACACGTACCGCAGCCTCAAAGGCCCGGCGGCTGAGATCGGTCCGAACCATTCCAAGGGCCAGGGTGCGCTCGGCAACATCGCCGAGTACGGCACGGTCAACAACCCGCCGATCCCGTTCATGCGCCCGGCCGCCGACGCCGAGCAGCCGCGGTTCGAGAAGGCGATGGAAGACCTGGCCGTGAAGGCGCTGGGCCTGCAGTGAGCTGGCCGATCCAAGACCACTGCGACGCTTTCCTGACGCTGGTCCGCGCCGCTGCAGGTTCACCGTCGCTGGTCGTCTACGACGGCAAGGTCGACGACGGCGGTACCGCGCCGTACGCGCTCGTCTACTTCTCGATCGAGACACCGGACGGGCTCACCGCGCCGGAATGGCTGTCGCTGACGCTGACCAGCACGGTCATCAACGCCCGGGCCATCGTGCACTGCGTCGGCGCCGACCCGGAAGGCGCCAAGGCGGCGCGGGCGGTGGCAGGCCGGGTGCGTGCCGCGGTACTGGATCAGACGCTGACGGTGGCGGGCTATTCGTGCAACCCGGTCCGCTGGATCGAGGGGCAGCCGCCGCAGCGCAACGAAGAGGTCCCCGGCGTGGCGGTCTTCGACCAGGTCGATGTGTACGGGTGGACCGCGACCTCAAGCTAGCGCCGGGAAGCGGCGACTGCGGTCAGGATCGCGAAGACGACCAGGCCGGCGGCGATCGGCAGGACCGCGCCGTGGAAGACGAGCCAGGTCAGGAACGCGGCCACGACCGCCCACATCACTCGGTTACCGACGCTGGACAGCCGCCAGCGGGATTCAGCGCTCGTCGATGCCATGCCGCCGATGGTACGGCCCGCGTGCACGAGATCACTGTCCGCTGTTCGGCGGAGCTCCTATCCGACATTTCCCACTTAGGGGGTGCGGCGCATGGCGCTGCTCACCGCCGTGTCCGTCCTCCAGACGGCCACGACCGTAACCGGGGCCGCCGTGTCGGCCTCGGACACCATCGCCGCGGCCGACGTGGGCGTGAACGGCTGCCTCCTCAACGTCAACAACGGCTCCGGCGGCTCGATCAACGTCACCCTGTTGGACCCCGGGACAACTGACGTCGGCAACGCCGGCACCACGACGCCGCAGGCGGTGGCGAACGGCACGGACCGCTGGTTCCGGATCACCCCGCTGCACGTCAACCCGGCCACGGGCGACGCGACGGTGACCTACTCCGGCACCACGACCGTCACGTACAAGCTCATCCGGACCTGAGGGGCATCGATGACCGACAAGAAGTTCTGGATCGCCGACGCCGAGGGCCGCAAGGCGTGCGTGGCCACCGAGGCCGACCGCGACGAGTGGGTGAAAGTCCGCGGCTGGGTGGAGACGAGCGAACCGGTCGACGGCGAGTTCCAGGCCATCCGCAACGTCGACCACGGCGGCGTCGGCTTCATGACCCACGCGGCGGTCGCCCTGCACGCCGGCCTCGGCTGGGTGCCGTCCGGCCCGCCCGGTTACGTCGAGCCCGAGTCGGCCCCGGCCAAGAGTTCCTCGTCCAAGTCCGCCAGCAGCGGCGACAAGAAGGAGTAGGTAGATGGCTGATGTCGTCGCTGATGGCAAGACCCGGGTCTACTGGGTCACGACCATCGCCACGCAGAACGCCCCGACCACCAGCGAGCTGAACGCGGGCATCGACCTCACGTCGACTCTGACCGCCGACGGCCTGAATGGGTTCCAGCCGGACACCGCGGCCGTGGACACCAGCTCGCTCGCGAGCACGTTCACGTCGAACGTCAACGGCCGGACCAGCTTCAGCTCGACGAAGCTGCGGCTGAAGAAGCAGGCCTCCGGCGACACGATCTTCACCACCCTGGTTCGCGACACCGCGGGTTTCGTGGTGATCCGCCGGTCGATCACGCAGTCGACGGCGTGGGCGTCGTCGCAGGCGGTCGAGGTGTATCCGGCGCTGATCGGCGAGGTGGCCCGCATGGACCCGGAGCCGAACACGGTCGAGCGGTACGAGCTCCCCGTGATGATCACGTCCGGCACCTCGGGTACCGGCCCGTCGCTGCGCGCCGCCGTCGCGTAGTCCGCACCCTTTCAGCCGCCGCCTCTCGGGGCGGTTTTTTCGTGCCCGGCCGCCGCTCCCGAACCGGTGGCCGGGCACTCAGTTCGGGACGTTCGGGTAGGAGAACCGTGAAAGCGATCATTGTCGACAGCAGCATGCCGGAGCTTGACGGAGTCCGCGAAGAACTAGTCGACTGGGCCCGCAGCCTGGGCGCAAATGTGAAGAAGGCAACCTCGCTGTTCATCCTGGCGCAGGACGATCGCGGCGGCTGGCAGGCGCATTTCAGCATCAAGCGCGGACCCGAAGGCAACCCCGACGGACCCGACCTGATAGTCCCTGGCGCGAACCGCGTCCAGGTCGACTACGGATGCACTGTCATCGACGTCGAGCAGGCATCATGGCCGCGCTGGTTTCCCGCTGCCGACGACGTGCCGGACCTTCCCGTATCGGCCCTGCTGGAAGTTCTCGATGTCGCCAAGGCTGCCAACCTCGAGCTGAGGTTCAACCTTCGAGGTCGCGATCGGCTCGGGTGGTGACCGTGAGCGGCAAGGGCACCCTGAAGAACTTCAAGGAGATGCTCGGCACCGCCCGCCTACCGGAGCGCACCGTCGAGATCTGCCTCCGCGGCGACCTGGTCGCCGAGCACCAGCAGGCCGAACGTGAGCTGGAACGCGCCAAGAAGGCCGCCGGCAACAGCCTCGCGGGCGACGGCTCCGGCGATCTCGCCGAACGCATTCAGGCCCTCGAAGCCGAGATGCAGGAAAGCGTCTACACGTTCCGGCTGCGAGGCCTGCCGAGCCCGGACTTCCGCGCGTTCAAGGCCGAGCACCCGATCCGCATCGACGACGGGGAACCGGACAAGCAGGACGCCGTCTTCGGGTTCAACGTCGAGAAGGGCTTCGAGCCGCTGACCCGGATGTGTCTCGTCGACCCGGAGCTCGACGACGAGACCTGGGCGGAGCTGCTGGCCAAGCTCACCGAGAACCAGTTCGAGGAGCTGGCCGCCTGCGCCTGGGTCCTCAACCGCGGGGACGTGGACATCCCTTTCTCGTCGACCGCCTTCGAGCTGATGCGGGCTTCCGCCGCCGAGTAGAGGTAGCCGATCGGCTAGGTATTCCACCGTCGCGCCTCGACGGCCGCGAGCCGCTCGAGGTCACCGAGCACGAGTACGAGCGCGGCCGGTTGGTCAGGTCGGTGACGACCCGGGAGTCGCTCTGGACCGAACAGGACCGGGCCGAGCTCATCGCGCTGGCGATCCACCGCGAGGGGCTGTGCCCGAAGTGCAGCCGGCCGCTCGAGGTGTGCACCTCCGACGAGGGCGCGCCGGGGTCGCCGCAGTTCGAAGTCAGTCAGTCCACGTGCCGCGCCACGCGCGCGATCGCCGAGACCGTCAACGGCCTGACCGATGACGGCAAGAAGCCACTCCGTTACGCCGAGGCCCGCCTGTTCGGCACCACGATCCGGAAGAGGTGAACCGTGGCTCTTCGGACTGTCGGGGTCCGGCTCACCGCGGACATCTCGCAGTACACGTCCGCGCTCGGTCGTGCTGGTGCCGCAACGAAGGACTTCCAGGGCAAGCTCGACAAGGCGGCTCAGAGCGGCAAGCTCGACAAGGTCGCCGACGCCGCGGGAATCGCCGGTATCGGCCTGGCTGGCCTGGCGGTCGGCGCGGT
>Ga0134122_10001608_pt1 | contig 16344 bp, 13 predicted proteins | sample KB302_FD_96461 | JGI IMG/M metagenome (GOLD analysis project Ga0134122, IMG submission 96461) | Terrestrial soil microbial communities without Nitrogen fertilizer from Kellogg Biological Station, Michigan, USA - KB3-0-2 | ecosystem: Environmental > Terrestrial > Soil > Unclassified ... | reverse complement strand
CGTACCACTCGTCGAAACCCTGGTCGTTGGGCAGACGGCCGTCATGGCTGCCGAGATGCCATTTGCCGTTGAGCGCCGTAGCGTAGCCGGCGTCTGACAGTGACTCGGCCATCGTCACTTCCCATTGCGTGAGGCCGTCCGCTACGCCGCCAAAAGGCACCGAGTGGGTGCCCGAGCGGATCGCATAACGCCCGGTCAGAATGCTGGAGCGGCTGGGCGTGCATTGCGCCTCCATATTCATGTTGGTGAGGCGCAAGCCGTCGCTGGCGAGTTTGTCGATCCGAGGCGTCGGGGCGCCTCGGGTCGCCCCACCGCCGTAGACGCCCAACTCGCCGTAGCCGAGGTTGTCCACGAGAATGAACAGGATGTTGGGCTTGGACGGCGTCGCCGGCTGCTGCGCCTGCGCGCTAGCGCCAAGCGCGGACACGGCGGCAACCGTGGCGCCACCGAGCAGGACGCGGCGGCGATCGAGGGTGCGGTCACACGAGGTATTCCGCGGCATCTCAATCTCCAATTACAGCTGTTCGAAATCCGGCAACGGCCAGGACCGATCGAAATAGGCTTCAGTCGGCTGGTAGAACCGGAAATATGCAAACCAGTTCTTGCCAGGAACGGTCGGAATCCAGTTCTTCTCGAAACCGGTCGGCGCTGCGGGTCCGCAACAGATGTCCACCGAACCGTCTTCGTTCTTGCGCAGGTCCATGCGTGACGAGCGATCGGCGGTGTTCTGCTCGTTCAGGATTAGTGCACGCGTGTCGACATCGTAGACCGTGACCGACCAGAACAGGTTGATCGGAGGATTGGGCGGAACGCGCAGGCGATACGACCTGCCGCCATCCAACCACTGCCCGGCCCTGTCCTTGTAGGCGCTGAGATAAGCCGATGAAGGTCCAGGCCGCTTAGGCGCCATTGCTGCGCCCGCACCCACGGCCTCGTAGAACCAGGAGGCGCGCTCGTCGAGCAAGTTCCAAAATGCGTCGGGATCGTCGGCGTCCAGTTGCAGCGCGAAATCCCAGTGCGCATCGGACCGATACCTGCCGCCCGCGAAACGCCGATCCGCGGAGTTAGCTTTTGCCATGGCCTCTCCAACCAACGCGGCGTCGGTCAGAATTTTCGTTTGCCGTGCATCCGGCTTGAACGGCTTGCCCTTTTCCAGGCCGAGCGGCCGCAACATTGCTTGAAAGAAGATATCGTGCGGCTCGACAGGCTCCCGCTGGATCACGTCATCGAGCCGCTCCCAATACTCCATTCCGCGCGGCGGCAGGCCACTCCATGCCTTTGTGCCGACGTCGAGAATCTCCGGCTTCGGCGGATTGTCGCCTTGCGCGTAGGGATACATCTGCAGCTGCGCCAGAGCCTCCTTCGCTTGCTCGGGATCTGCATCGGTCAGTCGCGCACCGAGAAAAATGTTGAAGGTCGGGGACTGACGTACGGTGTAGCCGGCGACGTTGTCCGGCACCTTCTGCCCAGGAGCCAACACGAGGTACGTGCCTGGGGATTCAGTGCCCGGAATAGTTCGTTGCCAGGCGTCACTGATGCCACCTTGCACGCCACGCGGCGGGATCACCATGACCAACGGCCCCGCGGAGAGATCGGCGAACCCGAGATAGTACGGCGTCGTGGCATTGGCGGTCAGGATGCCGCGCCTTGCTTCGAGGGACAGGATGGCGACGATCTGTCCGTTCTTGGCGCCGAGTCCTTTCGTAATGCCGCGCTGCCACGACGCAAACGAGACCGCTGGAAGAGACCAGAGATAGGTCTGGCAGCCGCGTTGAAAATCGCGCTCGTCGTAAAGCTTTTCGATTGCCGCGTCGCTCGGATAGCCGTTGGCGAAGTCGTGGGTGAAATCGAGCGTGCCGATGCGCGTCTTGATCTTTTGCAATGGGTTCGGCGGCCCAGTCAATTTTGCTTCCTGGGCTTGGCTAGGGTTTGTCATGCCGGCGCTAGAAAGTACTCCAAGGGCAGCAGGGGCTGCGCTCGCCAGTAACGAGATCGTTTCTCGGCGACTAGGTCTCATCACACCTTCTCCTCCGATCACTGAGCAGCGACGCGCTCGATGTCCGGCAGCTTCCACGTCTTATCGAATACCGGTTTTTCGGGACGGTAGAAGCGGAACAGCACTTCGAATTTTCCCCCGGGCTTTGTCGGAACCCAGTTCGATTCCTTGCCCGCAGGTGCGTTTGGCCCGAAATAGATGTCCACTGAACCGTCGGCATTTTTTTTTAAGTCTGGACTTTGCGATGAACGCCCCGAGCGGGCCATGTCGCGAATGAGGGCATGGGTTGCGCGATCATAGGCTGTCGCCGACCAGTACTGCTTTACCGGCGCCTTCGCCGGCACAGTGAGGCGATAGGTGCTGCCCCCAGCGAAGGGTTGGCCTGCCTTGTCCTTGACCGTCATCAGGTAATACTGGCCGATCCCCGAATGCTTGGTGCTGAAGAACGCCATACTGTAGGTGACGCCGCGACCGTCGACGGGGTAGCTGTCCGGATTGGCAAATTGAGTCTGAAGACCTTTGATAGCTTCAGGCAATATGGGAAACACCCATTGCCGCCCTTCGTAATAGGGCGAGAACATGGTTTCGTATTTCAGATCCAGCCAGGCATGCGCCTCACCTGCCGCCGCGTTCAATATGCGTTCCGTCGCTGCGTCGGGTCTGAACGGCTTGCCCTTTTCGATGCCGATCGACTTCAAGTGGTCGATCATCGCTTTGTCACGGGTGAGCCAGGGCTCCTGCTGTATGAAGCGATCGAGCGACTGGAAGAAGCGAATGTCGTACGGGATCGTGGAATCGTAGATGACGCCCATGACGTTGAGGAACACCGTCTCGGGCGGATTGGCCGATTGGTCGAGGGGGTACAGCTTGATCCGTTTGCCATAGGCCACCGCTGCTTCGACGTCGGCCTCGCCGCCACTCTTCAGGATCGAACGGAGCAAGGCATAGCCCTGATAGTTGGCAGACGGCAGCGCGATATAGCCGTCCGGCATCACGCCTTGATGGCCCGGTGGCAGGATCAGATATTTGCCGCCGGCGCCCTGGTCGGCTCCGGCCGGGCCTACATCCTCCAGTGCCGCCTGCCAGGGGTCCATGATACTGCCGTTGATGACGCCGTCCCCGGCCGGCGGAATCTCGATCACCACCGGCCCGTCCTTCGTGTTGAAGAAGGCCATGAGGTAGATGACATCTGGGTTGGGCGTCAGCGTCTGGTTCCGCCAGTCGAGCAGACCGGACCAGTAGACTATCTGGTTGGTCTTGCCACCGAGCTTGAGCATCTCCTGGTACATGAGATCGTAGTTGACCGCCGGTATGCCCCAGATCACCGACTCGGTAGCCCGCCGCTCAATCGCGCGGCGGGCTAGTTCGTCCGATGAGAATTCGGAGACGTGCCTAGGCGTCGTTCTGGCGTCCGTTTCGGCGGCGTGGACGAAGTCGGCTAAGGCGACCGATATCCCGACAGCCGTCATGCTAACCGCGGTTAAAATCGTCACAAGACGAGTTAGGTAAAGAGCCGTGGCGATCACGTACGCCTCCCATCGTGCATCTGACGAATGGGAGAATCGTTGCCGCTAGTGGGCAATGCTTACATACACACGAACCCTGGGACTCGCCGGTGAAAAATACGCAGTGGATGCTGGCCGGCCAGTACAGTTCTGGAAGGGCCGTTATTGGCACGCCGCGACAGCCGCCTGGCGGCGGCTATCGGATCGCTTCGGCCGTCGCCAGGTCTGACCGGCGAGCGCGCCTGACCCGGCTATACATAAGCCGGCATAGGTCGATCCGACCTCGACAATACCGAGCGCATCGCGCTTGATGTCCGCTGCAGAAGGTATTGCCTCGGTCGTTTGAGGTGCGATGCTTGATCGCCGCCTTTCGGTTTACCGCGGCGTTCATACGGCCATCCAGGCACCAGTTTGATTGTCAGGAATTGGCGAGGCGGCGCTGGAAGATCTCGGTGATCTCGCGGCCGGACATGGCGCCGCGCAAGCCGTCGAGTTCGCGCCCTTCAATTAGATCCCGGGCGGTGCTCACAAAAGCCGAGAGCGCCGCCCGAACCATGGCCCCGCCAACGCCGATGCGCTTTGCGCCGGTCGCAGCCAATCTCTCACGGGCTGGTCCACCAGGGCCCGCGCCGATGAGCACCACCACGGGCAGGCTCACAGCGTCACACAGGCTTTTCAAAGCAACGAGGTCGCTGAGGCCCGGCACCATGATCGCGTTGGCGCCCGCCGTCTCGAAGGCCTGCGCGCGACGGATCACTTCGGCAAGGTCGGGGCGACCCCAAAGATATTGGTCGGCGCGCGCCGTCAGCATGAACGGAAACGGTAGCGAACGGGCCACCTCGGCCGCAGCGCGGATGCGCTCTTTCGCCAGCTCGAGCGAATAGATTGGGTCGGCCGGGCGCCCCGTCGCGTCCTCGATGGACCCGCCAACTATGCCCGTGGCGCCGGCCTCCAGGATGGTTTGTGCAACGATCTCGGGACTGTCGCCGAAGCCATTCTCGAGGTCGGCCTGGACGGGGAGATCGACTGCAGCGGCGATCAGGCGCGCGTTGCCGAGCATGAGGTCCCGCGTCGCGAGGCCGACGGCATCCGGCAGGCCACGCGTGGCCGTCACGCCAAAGCTCGTCGTGTCGATCAGCGGCACGCCAACATGGGCGAGCAGGCAGGCAGTGCCCACGTCCCAACAGGCGGCAGATAGAGTGGGCTCGGCACCAGCGTGGAGCGCACGGCAAAGCTCGGCCTTCTCGTTCGTGCTCCTCATCAGCGGCACTCCAGGCTAGCAATTATAAATGCTTCGTTGTGCGCTGACGCGATGGCCGGCGCGACAGAGCGAGCGGCTGTTTCCTGACAGGTCTTTGGTTAGCTAGGGATCCATTCGAGTATATACGCCGGGCGATCCCGGGGCATGCGTCATCGCCTGCCGCATGCGTGGGGAACGCGGCGAGGAATGCTGATTTTGGTGTTTCCACTCCGCGCTTTCGGGAACGGCGGTGCCCGCGAACTCATAGACGGTGGTGTACTTGCTCACGCCCTCATGAACCCGATAACGGCGGGCATAAATCACCCCCGGCACCTTGCGATAACCGGGAATATATTCACCGTTGTACCAGGCGTTCCATTCCGCATCAATCTCGGAAGACACAGACATGCGGCCGATCTGCAATACGGGCGCCATTGCGCGTTCTGGCATTTCGATGTCATCCGGGAAGATCTGCTCTCCAACAATCCGCGTCAGGTTCGATCCGATAACGGTCGGCGAGACCCGCTGTCCCCACGGCGTGCGCGGCCTGTTTGTGAAGGCTGGGGTACGCATCACTCCGACATTCTCGAGCTCATAGAACGCCAGATACTTTGGACCGCCCTTCAGCGCCACGTACCGGGCTGCCGCGAGAATGCCAGGAACTGCCAGCAGCTGCGGCAGGTGCTCAGCATCGTACCACTCATTGAACTCCTTGTCGTGTTTGGCGTCGATGTCGACGTACACCAGGAAGATACCTCTGCCTTTTTTTGACACGTTCTATCCCTTCTGTTGCGAGAGCCTCCATCGTCGTACGAACCTCGGCTGCGAACCAACATCCTCTGTGCTGATATCGGCCAAGACTACCAAACCTAACCTGCTGAGCCTTGTTGCTCGCCGTTCCGACCCAACCGGTTTCTGGCGTATCGTCGCAGCCTAGTCGCGCCGAGCTGCAGGGGCAATGCGGCTAAGCACATGGCGTCTGCCAGGCTGGGTGGTAGGTTGAGAGGTGAATGCAAACCTTCCTATTGAGCCCTGTGGCAACTTGGACGAGGCGGCGGCGCAAGGCGGTCCAACTATACAAGAGCGGTCCTCGACCTAACCGCGATCGATGACAGGTAGATCGCCGCCGGCCATGTCCGCTCATAGGGGTATAGCGTCGTCACGACGTGTCGCTGGTAAGATTTCGATCTTCGCCGTTCGGTGGATGCCGTTCGCGCTTGACCCTATGTCTCCTTCCCGATGACATCTTCCGTCGGATGATTGGCGCGCGTCTGCATCCCAATGGACATTCCATGTTGGCTGCCGGCGCCCATGGCGCGCTTCAATGCGCCCAAGGTCAGCCGATTTCGACGGGAGTGCTCAGGGCACGTCTCACTCTGAAATCAGGATTCGAACCGATTGCTCTGTTTCCGCCTCCGTGGCAAGGCCAGAAACCTCTCTTGGTGACCCTCGCCGAGGCCAAGGCTCTGCGCGCCGTGCGCGCCTCATGGGTTTCGTGCGCATCTGCCAGGTAACCGTGGGGCCGGGCCTACCCCGCCAACCGCGCGATTGTTGCATGGTGCACTCGGAAGGTCTTGGCGGCAAAAAAGGCCCTGCCGCGGGACACTGGGCCAGTTGGGTCTACGCCGTCGACGCCGAAACTGGCGTGTGGAAGTGGCGCCTGAAAGCTAACTACCCGACCATCGGGGGTGACACGACCGCCGGTCGGCGACGTGTTCTGATCATGCGACCATTTTTGAGAAAAACGGTACCGTCCATGCCTAACAGGCTCAAGTTGCACTATGACGAGCAACGGCCTCCGTTCGAAAGAGTTGCCCTCGTGTTGCAAGGTGGCGGCGCCCTCGGCTCCTACCAGGCGGGCGTCTATCAAGCACTTGCTGAAGCAAACCTGCATCCCGACTGGGTGGCCGGCATTTCGATCGGTTCGGTGAATGCGGCCTTGATCGCTGGAAACCCGCCGGAGAAGCGTGTCGAGAAGTTGCAGGAGTTCTGGGAAGCCGTCAGCGCCCCCGTCCTCGGCCCGTTCGGGGTCAAATATGACCCCTCAATCCACATCACCGATGCCTCAGTTCATCGCTTTTTGGATCAGACGCGCGCATTTCTCACTCTTCTCTGTGGGGCGCCGCAATTCTTCACTCCCCGGGTGCCGACCCCCTTCCTGTTCCCTCCAGCCAGTCCTAATACGCTCAGCTATTACGATGTCGCCCCGCTGAGGGCCACGCTCGAACGACTAGTGGATTTTGACAGGATCAACGCCGGCAGCATGCGCTTTAGCGTCGGTGCGACCAATGTACGGACCGGAAATCTCGTCTGTTTCGACAACACGACCGATCACATCGGCCCGGAGCATGTGATGGCTAGCGGATCCCTTCCACCCGGGTTCCCGGTTACCGAGATCGACGGCGAGTACTATTGGGATGGCGGCTGCGTTTCCAACACGCCGCTGCAATGGGTATTCGAGGCGAGGCCGAGCCAGGACACGCTCGCCTTCCAGGTCGACCTGTGGGGCGCTGTGGGGGAGGTGCCACGCGATTTCCTCCACGCCGCAGTGCGCGAGAAGGAAATTCGCTTTTCCAGCCGCACCCTGGCGATGACCGATCAGTACAAAAATGCGCAGAAGGTTCGCAAAGCCCTGGCAGAGCTTCTCAGGCAGCTTCCCGCTGAGCTGCGAAATCGTCGGGAAGCAAAGTTACTCGCGCAGCAGGCTGATGAAAAAGTCTGCAATATCGTTCACCTGATCTACCGTAGCAAACCCTACGAAGGATTTTCGAAGGATTTCGAGTTCTCCCGCCGGACCATGGTGGAGCACTGGCAGGCGGGTTTCGAGGATGCCGTTCGCAGCCTGAGTCACCCCGAGGTCCTACAACGCCCCGATCGGCTGGAAGCCGTTCGCACCTTCGATTACTCAAAGACAGCGCCGGCTGCATGAGTGAAGCCCAATTTGTACTTCTCGGCGAGGAAAGCCCTATGGCGCTGGCCATAGTCGCCTCGAGCGTCGAGCGGGACATCATCATCGGTAAGGTCTTTCTTGGCCGCTTCTGGGCATCGATCTTTCCCAGCAATCGGTTTGCTGGCGATGTTCGGCCTTTAGAGTCGCACGCGCTCGTCGGCGAGAGCAAATATTGCCGATACGCAAGGAGGCCTCAATGAGGAACAAGGGTCTTATCATCCTTGGTGTGCTGGTAGTAATGGGCGCAATTGTAGGCGGGATCGTGTACGCGAACCTCGATACGGCGATCAAATTTGCCGGCATGGCGGTCAATTATATCAAGTACCTGAATGCCCCGGCCGGTACGACAGTTACAGAACTTGCGCCGGGCTACAAAGGCGCCGCACTCGCGCTCTCACCGGCCACCGAGGGGCGTTCACCGAACAGTGGCGCCGAAGACTGGCCGAGCTACAACCGCACACTCACCTCGGAGCGTTTCTCCCAGATCAGCCAGATCAATACATCGAACGTAAACACGTTAAAGGTTTTGTGCACCTACGACACAGGTGAATATACAGGTTTCAACAGCGGCTTGATCAAGGTCGATGATGCCCTGATTTTCACGACGCAATTCGATATATTCTCGATTGATCCAGCAACTTGCCATCAGACCTGGCGTACCCACGAAGATTATAAGCCCGCCACGCCGCAGCCCGTCAGCCGCGGCGCTGTTTACATGGACGGCCTGTTGTTTCGTGGCTCCGGGGATGGCCGCGTCCTGGCTTATGACGTCAAAACCGGAAAGCGCGTTTGGGAGACGAGCATTGCCGATGCAAAACGTGGCGAGACCACGCCGTCTGCCCCGATCGCTTGGGACGGCCTCGTGTTCATCGGCAATGCCGGTTCCGATATCAAGGGCGGGAAAGGGCGCATGTACGCGCTCGAGGCGAAAACCGGCAAAATCGTCTGGGAATTTTACATGGTGCCCAAAACGGAGGGCGAAGTCGCTCGTGGGCCAATAGGCGAGTCGCCGCTTGACATGTCGACGTGGAAAAATGCTCCGGAGATACCCATCACGGGAGGCGGAACGTGGACGTCTTACACGTTGGATCCCGCGACGGGCCTCCTCTATGTACCCGTAGGCAATCCCGGGCCCGATTTCGCGCCCGACGTCCGCGAGGGCGCCAATCTATTTACCGGTTCGGTTCTCGTGCTGGACGCCAAAACCGGGGCCTACAAAAACCATTTCAAGCTCGTGCCAATTGACTGGCACGACTGGGACGTGTCCAACACGCCCACGCTGATCCGTTCACCGGGCGGCAAGCATCTGCTGGCAGTCGCGCCCAAGGACGGATATCTCTATGGCATCGATCTAGCCACCAATGCCGTGCTCTACCGCACCCCGGTGACGAGAATCAAGGATGCAGATGTCCCCTTCTCGGTCGGTAAGGCTGTCCATTTCTGCCCAGGTTCCACGGGCGGGGGAGAATGGAACGGGGTTGCCTACGATCCGCAGACCAACCTTATTTTTTCCGGCGAGGTTGATTGGTGCACTACGGTCACCTTGCAGACTAAAAAACAACTTCAGGAGACTGCAGTCGGCAAGCCATGGAGCGGCGAAGCAAGCATCAACCCCTATAACGTCTGGGGCAAGCCCGACCCGTTCGGAGATTGGGCTGGATGGGTCTACGCCGTCGACGCCGACACCGGTGCCTGGAAGTGGCGCCTGAAATCCAACTATCCGATCCAAAGCGGTGTGACCCCAACCGCCGGAGGCCTAGTGTTTTTCGGCGATATGGGCGGCAACTTCTATGCGCTGGATGCCGTCAATGGCCAGAAGCTGTGGGGTCAGAAGATCGGCGGGGCGATTGCAGGTGGCGTCATCACCTACACGGTGAATGGAACCCAGAAAGTTGCCGCCGCTACCGGACTAACAGAGATTCTTTGGCCGACAGAAATTACGACCGCAAAGGTCTCAATCTTGGGCCTCGAGGCCGCTGCCACCAACCAATGAGGCGGCCATGGAACTCGATCCCGTCATCCGCTCGCGCCTGCAGTTGCTATCGGCATCCCTGACTTTCCGGCTTCGTCGAATGTCTCCTAGCGCACTTAGCGTCTAAGGCCCGATGGACGGTTTCGAATTCTTCGACCGTCGAGTAGAGCGCCGAGCCAAGAGCCATCGCGGGCTGAGCAAAGGCCGGCGGCTACAAATAGGCGCTGGCCCCAAGGACTCGTCCTGACGCTTCCGCTAACCGAGGTGGTGCGGCCGTGCCGGCCCATCCGCAAGTCCACTGCGACAGCGGCTCGGCCAGCGTCGGCTTCCTCTGCTCCGCGTTGTTGGCCGTGAGGGCACGCGGCGCGCTTGGTGCTGGCCAAAATGTGTTCTGTCAGACCTTCAAAGCTTCATGCTTCGGATTCGGCGGTAGTTCGACGGCGTTCACCGTCATCGCCAGCATCGCATAATAACCGATGCAGGTCGTCAACTGCACATACTGATCGGCTCCCAGCCGTTTCATGACCGCCTGCGCCAGGGGTTCATCGATGCGGTTCTTGCGCAGCAGTTGCCGAGTGAAGTCGATGATCTGCAGGTCATCGGGCGGAATGCCATCGGAATGATCGTCACGGATCGCGTCAATCGTTGCTCTGGGAATGTTTCGCTCAGCGCCGATTACACCCTGGATGCCCCACACATATTGGGCCTGGAAGTGACGGCCGACGACCAGTGCTGCAAGCGTGCGAAGTCGCAGTTCCAGCGTACCCGCCCAGCGTACCAACGTACCCAGATGGGCAACACGCTCGGCCCACTCCGGCGCATGCATCCAGACTGAAAACGGACCTTCCAGAGATTTGCGCGTATCGACGATCCTTTCCGCGATGCGGCGGGGCTCGCCGGCCAGTTCGTCGGGGGATTTCAAGATGGAGACGCGGGCCATGCGATATCCTCAGTTTGTGTTGCGTTTGGCCAGGGGCTGTCTGGACCGGGGTGGCCGACTCTTGGCCGACCTTAACGTGAACGGCTGTCAACGGCATGCAAAAGATCCGGCGCGTCAATCGATCGATGGCTTGTCCCCCGTGCCTCAGCGACCGCCGGCAACGGCGAGTGTATGGCCCGAGACGTAAGAGGCCTCGTCTGAGGCGAGGAACAGCGCGGCAGCGGCCACCTCTTCCGCGGTGCCGAGCCGGCCGAGTGGTGTCATCTTGCTGGGGCTCCTCTCTACCGTCGCATCGAGCCGGCGGAGTCCTGGCCCCGTCCGCTCGGTGTCGATGGGGCCCGGTGCCACAGCGTTGACGGTAATGTTGTACTCGGCGAGCTCCAGCGCCACGTCGCGGATGAAGCCGTGCACACCGGCCTTCGCCATCGAGTAGGCGGCCCCACCCTGGTAGTAGGCGGTCCACGGCGTGCCCTCTCTGGCCCCCGACGACAGGCAGATGATGCGCCCCTGCCGGCGCTTCATCATGTGCGGCGCGGCGGCACGGGTGACGAGGAATGTGCTCCTCAGGTTCAGGCGCAGCACGAAGTCGAAGTCGGCGACCGCCATCTCCCAGATCTTGGCATTGCGTGAGCCGCCAAGGTTGTTGACCAGGATGTCGATGCGCCCGTGCTTGGCGTTGGCCCCATCGATCAGGCGCGTGGCTCCCGCCTCCTCGGTGAGGTCACCCGTCACCGCCTCGGCCTTGCCGCCCTTGCCGGCAATTTCAGCGGTCACGCGGGCGAGTGCCTCGCCTTCGATGTCGCCGAGTACGACGGCGGCGCCCTCGGCCGCAAAACGCTCGGCAATCGCCCGACCGATGCCGTTCGCCGCTCCGGTCACAACCGCGACCTTACTCTCGAGCCGTGCCATGGGACCTCCTCAGGTTCGTCCGATGTGCGTCGAGCATAGCCGCGATGCACTCGATCGGGCAGGGCCGTGCGCCGAGAAAATTCGCTGGCCCGCGAGAACTCGTGACGGAAACAAGGTTCGAGCAGCAGCCCCTGGGGAGTGGTGGTGGGCGAAGATAACTGCGGCAGTTATTGGCTGATGGCCGCGATCGCTTCACGGTCGGTCAGCAGCTAGTCCGACCGTCGGGTAAAATTCGGGAGGCTAACCAAGTCACCTCGATCCGCGTGCGCTTTCTGAGGCGCTGTCGCCGTCGCCTGACGCACCCGCCGGCGGAACTTCGATCGAGCAGATGATATCCGCAACCTCTGCACCTCGACCGTTAGGCCGGGAGGCGCTTCTGATCCCCTTGATGATCGCCCAATGCGCAGATCTTACGTCGTTCGATATAGCACACGCCCCTCGAATAACCGGCGTGCAGTGCGGTACACAGCGGCATACTCGGCGACGGGCTCGGCGCCGTCCTTACCTGCTGTGACCTTGGCATCGACGACGATCCGTCCTGACGGATGCCCGATCCGAATCGACGTGGCATCGGCCGCAAGCCCAAGCGCCATAGCGTTGGGAATAGAACCGTTGAGCCGCGTCGCGACCGACAGACAGAGAGCGCCAGTGAGCGGCGTCGCGCGGTGCGGCTGGCCGTTGGAAATTACGCGCACGGCGATGTCCATGTCGGCGGGGGCGAGCTGCCGCCCGGAAAGCGTTATCATGGCGACCGGCGGTGCCACGAACGCGATGCCCGGCCCGCTGATCGTGCCGGCCGTCTCAAGATCCGGCGCGATGCCCATGGCAACCGATGCCGCGCGCCGGATCGCTTCCAGCTTGGCCATCAGCTGAGCATTGGCTTCGATCTCCGTCGGCTTCTCGGTGCCGGTGGCGCCGACCGCCTCGGCCGGCACGTAGCAGACCGGATTGGCGGCATCGACCAGGCTCGCGGGGATGCGCCCATGGCCGGCAACATCGAGCCTATCGGTGGCCCGCCCCGTAGGGAGGAGCTTGCCGGTGCGCGCGCCGCCAGGCGACAGAAACTCGAGCCGGATTGGCGAGCCGGTGCCGGCAACGCCGTCGATGGCCATGTCGCCCGACACGGCGGCCTCCTCGCCGTCCATGACGAAGCGGCTGACGATGATCTTCTTGGTGTTGGTGTTGTGAATGCGCACGACGGCCTGGCTGCCCTTCGGGCGCGGCACCAGCCCTTCATCGACCGCGAACGGTCCCATCGCCGACGACATGTTCCCACAATTGCCGCCGTAGTCGACGTGTGCGCGCTCGATACGCACCTGCGCGAAGGTGTAGTCGATATCGGCGTCGGGCCGGCTCGGCGGCCCGATCACGCACACCTTCGACAGCGATGAGACACCGCCGCCCATGCCGTCGAGCTGGCGCATGCTGGGGTCGGGCGAGCCCATGAACGAGAGGAAGATCGGCGCCCACTCGTCGCGGTTGGCCGGGAGATCGCGGGCGTGGAGGACGACGGCTTTCGACGTGCCACCGCGCATGAAGACGGCGGGAAGCTTTCGTTGCGACATGACACGCCTCGTATTTGTGGTCGCCAGCTGGACCGTAAAACCAATTTGAAGGCTACGGCGATCGGCGGCGGGATGGAAGTCGCGGCCGAGCCGCCTCAAGCCGCCCAAACGGCGGCTCCCGGCGGTTCAGCGGATGCAGCCATGCAAGCCCAGACTTGCTCGATTATGGGCCGACCCTATGTCAGCCTCCTCTGCTCGGCCGTAGCCTGCAGGTTTCGTTTCCACGCCGCCTACCTCATACTTGAGGTTCGATGCTTCTCATGAAGGAGATCGGCCATGACCACACCACAAAATGCGCTTCGGACCGTTTTACCGGTCGTAGGTTGGGCAGTGGAGGCAACCGACACCGTCGCATTCACGGGAGGCACCGACCCAATACTGCCCACGCCCTTTCGAATTGGCACGGCCGGTGCCGCGACCGTCGCAGCCGCCGGACTGGCCGCAGCTCGCCTTTGGGAACAGCGCACCGGGCGGCGTCAGCAAGTATCGGTCGATATCCGCCAAGCGACCGCCTCCCTCCGCAGCGGACACTACATGAAGCTTGGTGACCGTGAGCTGTTGGCCAAACGCAATGACATTATGGGGGTTTATCCGGTCCGGAATGGACGCTGGGGCTACCTCCACTGCAACTTCCCGAACCACCGCGCAGCGGCACTCAAAGTTCTCGGCGTGCCGGAGGACCGCAATTGCGTGGCAAAGGCCGTCGCCCAATGGGACGGGCTTGAACTCGAAGAGGCAATTATCGCCGCCAAGGGAGCGGGTGGCATGGCTCGAACCAGCAAGGAGTGGGCGCAACACCCGCAGGCCGCCGCAATAGCCGCTTTGCCGCTCCTGGAGATCGTCAAAATCGGAGAGGCGCGGTCCGAGCCGCTCCCCAAGGGTGATCGCCCACTTTCTGGGGTCCGTGTGCTCGATCTTACGCGCGTACTCGCAGGTCCGACCTGCGCACGTACGCTCGCCGAGCATGGTGCGGACGTCCTGAAGATCACGGCTCGGCACCTGCCGAACCTCGGTTATCAGGAGTGGGACACGGGTCACGGGAAGCTATCGGCTGAGCTCGACTTGCGTGAGCCGGTGAATGTCGAAAAGTTGCTCGGACTCGTCCGCGAGGCGGACGTGTTCTCACAGGGCTATCGCCCCGGCACTCTTGCGGCGCGCGGCCTCGCGCCCGAGCGATTGGCGGAAATGCGGCCCGGCATCGTGTGCGTCTCACTCAGCGCTTTCGGCCACGCGGGCCCATGGGCCTCCAGACGTGGTTTTGACACCGTTGTGCAAACTGTTAGCGGGATCACCATCCGCCAGGCCGAGTGGGTGCAGAGCAAATCACCGAGGCCGCAGTTCTATCCCGTGTCGGCCATCGACTACTGTACCGGATACCTGATGGCCTTTGGAGCCATGGTGGCTTTGGGCAAACGGGCACAAGAAGGTGGAAGCTGGTTGGTGCGCATCTCCCTCGCTCAGGTCGGCAAGTGGATCCTTGACCTTGGCGAGGTTGCGCCAGCGGCGCTGCAAGCCATTCCGGCAGAGTTCACTCAGGAGGAGCTTGCCCTCTGGTCCATGGTGAGCAAAACGCCATCGGGGCCATTACGGCACCTCAAACCCACCGTTCAACTCTCCGAGACACCGGCGCAATGGACAAGGCCAAGCGTGCCGCTCGGTTATCATAAGCCGGAGTGGCCCCCGAGATGATGAGAGGCCGATTAACCTGACCGGCGAATGCAGCACCCGTCACGCACGCGTCGTTCGTCACCTATATCCGGTGCAGGGGCCGGGGCTCAGCGTCCGCTTACCGTTCTGCTGCGGTCGCTGCGTTGGGCAGATCCGTTATCTGATTTCTTCCTGCGATCGATGTCCGCAAACTCTGCGCAGTCACCGTCGACATGGTCACGCGCGTCGTTCCTGACGCAAATCTGTCGTCGCGCGGCGCAGCGGTGTACGCAGCTCCCCCTCGAGGGGTGCCTGTCACCCCGTCGTCGCATAGGCAAGAAGTACCGCGATGGCTGCCGCCACGCACATGCCGGCGAGCGTCGAGAGAAATAGAAGTCCGATTGTCCGCCGCGCAAGCGGTTCTCCGAAACGCCAGCTAAGAATTGCCGCCTTCGTCACAGCCATAGCGGCAATCGTGACGAGACCCTCCGGCCATGGCGAGAGCGTACGCAACCAGTAGGCGGCGCGCACCGGCCCCGTTTCAAGAACCATTGCCGCCGCGCCGCTCAGCCGTTGCAACGCCAAGAACAAAGGAATCGCGACGGTGGCTGCGGTGAGATTGGTGAGGATGGCTGCGAGCCTGGCGCGGTCTTTGAAGAGCCACCGCTTGGTCGCAAAAAAATCGGTAAGCGTTGGCGCAACCAGTGCGAGTGCAAGAAACGAGAGCATAAAGGTTGCGGTCACCGATGACAGACCGTGGCCGAGCGCGGGTGTGGGGAGCGTCATGAAGTATATCGTGGCGGCGATGAGCAGAGGCGCGGAATGCCGGGTCATTGAAATGTCCTCTCGCTATCCCCCCTCCCTGCCGGACCCGTGGTCCGAGCGGGGAGAGGGAAAGGGTGAGCGGCGGTGACATCCAGTGATCACGCTCCATCATCGTTCCGCCAATTGGATAGCAGCGTCAGCCATGGCGACACGTGAAAGACGCTCATCAGCGCGTACATTGCCGCCATGCCGTTCAGGGACAACGCACTGCCACCGCTGCTGCACATCATTTCTGCGGGACCGCCCGCAACGGCCGACCAAAGCGCCATGACGACAAAGGTTGGCGCCGCGGCAAGAGAGAGAAGGCTCGCAGCTGGAGTTCCCGCTGCATCGCCGCGTATGGCGCAACCGTATCCGGCATGGCTGATGAGCGTATTGCCCATGGCGGTCACCCTCAATGTTGCCCGCCGCAGCAGGAGCCCGTCTTGCCAGATGCATCCCGCTCGTAGCGGTCGTGATGACGCACCCACTGCATCGTGTGGGAAAGGCCTTCTTCGGCGCGGCCCTTGGGCGTCAAGTCGAGCATCCGGTAGGTGCCCATCATCACTTCGACGCCGCGGCCGTAGGTCGAATAGGTGTGGAAGACCGCGCCGGCCTCATCCTTCATGAACACGCTGACGCCCGGCAATTCTTCGCCACGATGCGGTGAGCCGCCGAAATTGTAGTCGATTCTGCCCTTGGCGATCTCCTCCGGCGTGAAGCTCACCCGGAAATCGTGGTTGAAGCTGTTGGCGTTCGAGGAGACCCAATTGAAGCGCCAGCCCATCCGTCTGCGGAAGCGCTCGATCTCGCTGT